>ERZ780223.3854-NODE-3854-length-10753-cov-4.410077_pt1 | contig 10753 bp, 13 predicted proteins | sample MGYA00511016_ERZ780223 | MGnify/ENA primary metagenome ERZ780223 (study PRJEB29588, sample SAMEA2159032) | human gut metagenome | biome: human gut; feature: human-associated habitat; material: faeces | place: Denmark | collected 2008/2010 ... | reverse complement strand
AATAAGGTATACCAGTCTGCAGGCCATAAACGCCGCAACATATATACCTCTGTCAGTAATATTGAATATCCACCATCCGCAGAGCACGCTACCCGGTGTCATGAAAATGTTAAATGCCGCACTAATTATGATTAATGGCAAAATTGGTTTTATACTTTTTAATAAAGGAATTTCATTTGATAATCTTCCTAAAGGATTAGCAATATTATTGACTAATTGTGTAATTGCCAGCATTTCACCTATAGTAATCCTATTTATAATTACAAAATAGAGAGAAATAAGTGTTGTCATTACACTTACTCCTAAAGAAGATAATGTTGAAAAACCTGAAATAATTCCTTCATCGTAGCGATAATTTTGCATACTTGTTTCGTATTCATTTTCTACATAATCAAATTGATGAATGATATGATGTGTGATTTGAAAACATTTGATAAGTTCAAAAGAATTGAAGAAATCTTTGATTTTTTATCTGAAAGGACAAATGGACACACATTTGCAGGCTGCCCGTATGCAGTAATGGGAATGGAAACAGCACTTAGCAAGCCAGCACTCGCATGTGTATTTATGGAAGGACTAAAAAAAATCGAGCAGATTTTTCAGGAAGTATTGTTATACTCCGGATTGCCTCCAGAGCATGCAAAGATTCTTTCTCAGCGCATGCTTTCTATCTATCAGGGATATCTTCTTATTGGACGAATCAGCGACAATACTTCTTGTTTGAAAAATGCAAGAAAAAATATGATTGAAGTGTACTGGGAATACCGGTCATATCATGGAATTTGAAAGGAACTTATATGAGTACAGTAATTCTTTCCTGCACTACCCTTCTGGAATATGTACAACAGGCTCAGAAGACCTGCTATACGGACTTTCCCATCATTGAATTAAATCGGCAATACCACATAGAACCCTCAAAAATGAAAGAACACATTCTTCAGACCCTCTCCAGTTTGCCATCAGATGTGGATACTGTTCTTGTAGCTATGGGTTTCTGTGGCGGATCATGGCAGGGTGTATCCTGCTCTAAAACTCTGGTGATCCCAAGAGTTGCTGACTGTGTTGCGCTTACACTAACCACACCGGAACAATATGCCCCGGATCTGAAAGAACCAGGTCATATGTACCTGTTTGGAAATGGAGAAAATGGATTTTCCATTCAGGCCATTTATGAAAGTCTTCTAAAAGAATATGATAAAGAAATGGCAGATATTGTCTTCAACATATATTTTGAGAATTATTACCATCTGGATATTATCGACAATGGTCTGTACGACTGTTATGATCTGGATTATGTGGAACGTGCACAGGCAGATGCCGATAGGATTCATGCTAAATTGGATTTTGTACCCGGAAGTAATATTCTTCTGGAAAAGCTGGTATCTGGACACTGGGATAATCAATTTTTGATTGTTCAACCGAATATGACAATCACTCAGGGAACATTTTTTGATTGCTGAAAGGGAAAAATTCATGAAAAGCAACAGACTTTTACGAACATTGCAAAAAACAATTTCTGACGATGAAATCGGTGAAAAGTGATTCTGTCATACTGTCTTTCCCCCTTACATTACAATCTGGGAATATCCTTGAACGAGATGAACTTTTAACACAGAAATTTTCCAATAACAGTATCACAGGCAGATATGCGAAGATTTTCAGTTTCTTCCCATACCTGCCTGTTTTTAATTTATTCGCTATTCTTTACAGCCTTATTTTAAACTTTTTACACAACAGAAAAACCCCGGAAACCTTGCGGTTCCGGGGTATCTTACGTTTGGACACAACGTTATCTTGCGATAACAAATCTATATTCAGATTGTATTACTCGATGATTGTAGCAACTGTACCTGATCCTACTGTACGTCCACCTTCACGTATTGCGACTCGCGGCGCACAAACGTCCGCGAAGCCATTCTTTACCTTATTTCCTGTGTCCGAAACAGCATCGGCAAAAATTCTGCCGCACACTTTCTCCACACATTCCAGTCGTGTCCGCCCTCGTAGACCCGGCGCACCTGCTTAAAGCCGTAATCCTCGCAGAGCTGATCCTCCTGCATAAACCACGAAAAGAAGGAATCCTCACGCCCCATCGCACGGAACAGAAGTCTCGTATTCTGATTGAATGCCTCTACGTCCGCAAACGCCTGCATCAAATGGCTGTCCGCAATTTCCTCCACACCGATATAATTGCGCAGAAAGCCGGAAAAAAGCCCGATCCAGGCAAATTTTTCCGGATAGGAAAACGCTGCCATGGCCGCCTGCATCGATCCCATCGAAAGCCCGGCGACCGCACAGTTTTCCCGTCCCGTCAGTACGCGGTAACGCGCCTCTACATACGGCATCAGATCCTGCGTCAGAAATTTCGTAAACAATGACGGATTGATTTTTTTCTCCGGATCTCCGTCCTCGGACATCATCCCGTCCGCCATGACGATCAGCATCGGCATGACTTTTTTCTCAGAAAGAAAGTTGTCCATCATCCAGCCGATTCTTCCCTGCCAGACCCAGCTTCCCTCATTTTCTCCGAAACCGTGCTGCAGATACAGCACCGGAAGCCGCAGCTGATCCCGGTCATATCCGGGCGGCGCATACACCAAACAGCTTTCCGTCTGTCCCGTCACTTCAGAATAAAAATATTCATGCCGGATGCTCCCATGTAGAACGTCCTTTAAACGGCACGCTTCCATGACCGGTCCGATTTCCAGATAATTGCACGGTCTGGAATGCCCGTAGCCGATGGGCAAATAGGGACTCGCGATCTCAACGCTGTCCACATACAACGCCGCATAATAAAAGCCAGGCTCCAGCGGCAGCGTCACCTCCCAGAGATTGCGCTCCACCTCCAGCAGGATATAGGTATCCTGCCCTATGACGATCTTTACGTCGCAGGCATTTTTCATCCAGAGCTTCAAAAAAGGCGTTCCATCCTGTCGATAAAAAATTCCCTGCTCCGGCTGCTTTTCATGCAGTGCGGTCAGGGACGCAGGATAGGGTCTGTGAAAGGAAACCGCCTGATCCTGCAAAAACAGATTTTCCGTCATATGTACTCATTCCTCTCCTTTGGACGGGCGCAGCACTTCCTTTTCCTGCTCCGTCTTTTTATCCAGCGCCCGGCGCAGCTTTCCGCGGCTGCGCTGCAGGGCGTTATCCGTACTTTTCCCGTCTCTGCCGAGCACCTTTGCGATCTCCCGGTAGCCCATGCCGGTCAGGTGCAGATCCATGACCTGCTTTTCTAACGGCGTCAGCTCCTGCTCGATCGTTTCTTCCAGAAGTCTCGTGTTTTCCTGATCGATGACAAGCTCCTCCGGACTTTTTTCCCAGACATCCTCCGGCTCATACGCCTGTTTGTCCTCGTCCCGGTCCTCCGGCTGGCTCAATGAGACATAATGATTTAAGGGCGCATGCTTTTTGCGTGCGCCCGCCTCTACTGCCGTATAAATCTGTCTGGAAATACAAAGGTCTGCAAAGGTGGAAAAAGACGCGTCCCTGTCTTTTTCATAATCCCGCACCGCCTTGAACAGCCCGATCATTCCCTCCTGGATCAGATCCTCCTGATCCGCGCCCGGAAGATACATCAAACGCGCCTTTCTCCGCACCAGATCCTTATATTTTTCCATCAGATAATCCATGACGCTGCCATCGCCGTCCCGCAGCCTCCGGATCAGTTCATCGTCCTGACATTCTTCGTATTTTTTCATGCTTCCTGCCAATTTCGCCAATTTTCTCTCAGATGCCCTTACTGCAGACGCTGACGCACAATTTCATAAGCCAGAACACCCGCTGCCACGGAAGCGTTCAGAGAATCGATATCGCCTTTCATCGGAATGGATGCGACCATGTCGCATTTCTCCTTCACAAGACGTCCAACGCCCTCTCCTTCATTGCCGATAACAAGTCCGATCGGCCCTTTTAAATTCAGGTCATACATCGTCGTGCCGCCCATATCTGCACAGACAAACCAGATGCCCTCTTTCTTGAGCTCTTCGATGGTCTTTGCGAGGTTCGTCACCCTTGCCACCGGAGTAAAGTTAAGCGCTCCTGCACTGGTTTTTGCCACAACCGCCGTCAGCCCTGCCGCCCGGTTTTTGGGAACGATCACGCCGTGTGCGCCCGCCAGGTTGGCGGTTCGGATAATCGCGCCGAGGTTGTGCGGATCTTCGATGTTATCCAGTAAAAATAAAAACGGTGCTTCGCCTTTTTGACGGGCATTGTCCAGAATCTCTTCCACAGTCGCATATTCGTAAGCCGCCGCATAGGCAATGACACCCTGATGCTTTCCGGTTTCAGAAAGCTGATCCAGGCGTTCCTTTGTTACAAATTTAACAGGCGTCTGTTTCGCCTTTGCTTCCCGTTTGATCGTCAGGATCGGTCCGTCCTGGCAGCCGTCCAGAATGAACAGCTTGTCGATCGGACGTCCTGCCCGGTACGCCTCGATCACCGCATTTCTGCCTTCTATTGTAAATTCTTCATAACGCATCTGCGTGCTCTCCTATTTGATCATATTTGCTGCCCGGTCAGCTCCAGCCCTTTCGCAATCAGCCAAAGCAGCCGGTCGGTCTGGTCGGTCAGGTATAAAAATCCATACAGTGCTTCCAATCCGGTCGCCTTGCGGTAATCCCCGATCGATGCATTTTTGGCTGCTGAATGGGAATGGGCGTTCCGCCCTCTGCGGTAAACTGCCTGCTCTTCTGCAGTCAGCTCCTCCATCAGCGCATCCGCCTGTGCTGCCTGCGCCTGCGCCTTTACGATGGAGCTCTTTTTGGTATGCAGGACGCCGGGTGCAGTATTGCCGCGCTCCACAACGATCGTGCGGATGACCAGATCATAGATGCAGTCCCCGACAAACGCCAGTGTCAGCGGGGAATAGGTCCGGATGTCCACCCGATCGCATACAAATTTCTTCCGGATTGCGCCAAGCAGGCTCAGGCTCTCTTCCATTTTACGCCCTCTCTGGTATCCTCCAGCACGATGCCCATATCCAGAAGCTGCTGTCTGATTTCATCTGCGCGCGCGAAGTTTTTCGCTTTGCGGGCAGCCTGACGCTCTTCAATCAGAGCCTCCACGTCTGCATCCAGCAGCTCTTCCTTTTTCTCTACGATCAGACCGCAGACATCGCTGAGGGTTGTGATCTTTTCTTTCAGAGCCTCCCAGAATGCCTTGGTGTGCTCTGTATCACCGCAGGTGTTGGCAAATTTTACCAGCTCGAAGATCGCTGCGATTGCATCCGCGGTGTTGAAATCATCGTCCATCGCCTGATCAAATTTCGCTTCAAATCCTGCTGCCTGCGCAAGAAGCTCCTTCTCCTGCTCTGTCAGCTCGCTGTCTTCTGCGTTCTGCGCCTTAAACTGCAGAGTAGCAACTGCAGTGCGGATTCTTTCCAGGCTGTTTGCAGCGGCCTCCATCAGCTCTGCGCTGAAATTTAAGGGGCTTCTGTAGTGGGCGGAAAGCATGAAGAAGCGCAGCACCATCGGATCATATTTTGCAACGATATCGCGGACGGTAAAGAAATTGCCCGCAGATTTGCTCATCTTGTGGTTGTCGATATTTAAAAAGGCATTATGCATCCAATAATGTGCGAAGGGTTTTCCGTTTGCAGCCTCGGACTGCGCGATTTCGTTTTCATGATGCGGGAAAATCAGATCTTCGCCGCCTGCATGGATGTCAATTTCATCCCCCAGATACTTTTTGCTCATGACGGAGCACTCAATGTGCCAGCCCGGTCTGCCGTCGCACCACGGGGATTTCCAGAAAGGCTCGCCCTCTTTTTTGGGCTTCCAGAGGACAAAATCCAGCGGATCTTCCTTCTGGTCTGCACCGGAAACCAGCAGGGAACGCTTGCCGCCCTCTAAGTCATCCAGATTTTTGTGGGAAAGCTTGCCGTAATCCTTGAAGCTTCTGACACGGTAGTAAACCGTGCCATCTTCCGCTGCATAGGCATAGCCTTTTTCGATCAGCGTGCGGATCATCTCTTCCATGCCGCAGATCTCCTGTGTAGCCTGAGGATGGGTTGTTGCCGGACGGACATTTAAGGAAGCCATATCCTTTTTGCACTCTGCAATATAGCGTTCGGAAATGACATTCGCATCTACGCCCTCTTCTACCGCTTTTTTGATGATTTTATCGTCCACGTCGGTGAAGTTGCTGACATAGTTTACCTCGTAGCCCTTATGCTCCATATAGCGGCGCACGGTGTCAAACACGATCATCGGACGCGCATTTCCGATATGAATAAAGTTGTAAACGGTCGGACCGCATACATACATGCGTACCTTTCCGGGCTCGATCGGTACAAATTCTTCTTTTTTCTTTGTCAATGTATTATAAATTTTCATTCTGTTTTTCGTTTCCTTTCGTATTGTTTTTCGATTCCTTTTCTTTTTCCAGACGCTTCACTTCCACTTCCAGCTCGAGAACCCGGTTGATCAGCTCGCTGTTTGCTTTCTGCAGCGTCATAATGTCCTCCCGCACCGGATCTGGTAAATGCACCTGATCCAGAGTTTCCCGCGGGAGCGGCTGATTGTACCGGCGCACCACTCTGCCCGGGACACCGACTACCGTAGAGTTGGGAGGCACCGCTGAAAGCACGACGCTTCCCGCACCGATCTTGGAATTTTCCCCAATTGTAAAGGATCCAAGCACCTTCGCGCCCGCGCTGATCATGACATTATCGCCGACAGTCGGATGACGCTTTCCCTGCTCCTTTCCGGTTCCGCCCAGTGTCACACCCTGATACAGGGTCACATTATTGCCGATCTCTGCGGTTTCTCCAATGATAACGCCGTTTCCGTGGTCGATAAAGAAGCCTTTTCCGATTTTCGCACCCGGATGGATTTCAATGCCGGTTTTGCGCACCGCGCGCTGTGAAATCCATCTCGCCAGGAAATAATGCCCGGACAGATACAGTTTATGCGCCACACGGTAGTGCAGCATCGCCCGGAAACTCGGATATAAAAAAACTTCCATGGAAGAATGAATCGCCGGATCCCGCTCTCTGATCAGCCGGATCTCTTCTTTTACATTTCCGATGATTCCCATATCCGAAACTCTCCTTTCCCTTTTCTCGAATAATCACAGCAGTTCCCAACGTCTCGTGTATGCTATGCACGGACTTTGGAGCATTGCTTTGCAATATACAATAGAATACACGCTCTGTGAACCTTCTATTGTCATAAAAAAAGGAATTTTTCGCCTCTGTAGCCTAGAGACGAAAAATTCCGCGGTTCCACTCTGTTTCAGGATTCCAAATCCTGCCCTCAGGCGCGTAACGTGCGCAATTCGTACTCTGCTCATGCCGTCGGCTTCGCAGAATCTGCTCCCGGATGCACTTTCTGCACAGACCTGCGGGGACTGCTCTCAGCCAATGGCATTCCCTCTCTGGCGCCGTCTATCTGCATACTCTTTCCGTTCCATGCATTTTCCAATCTGTTCATTTCAGCGATATCGCAGATGCTCCGGCTTTGGCGATTCGCGACTTCCCGAAGTATCTGCACAACTATAATTAGGATAAAAAATTTTCTTCTCTTTGTCAAGGGCTGCCGGTGTTTTTGTTCCGCCTGCGCTGAGTAGGGTAGTGTCCCCTTTTCTTATTTTATGCAGCGAGCGAGGGCTTCGATGCCAGCTTTGACAGCTGCCCCAACGTTCCCGTCACTTTACAAAGATTGCGCCATGCGACAGGCAGACTTACTGCACGCCACAACCGCCGCAGCCGCCGCAGCCGCTGGTCACATTCTGGTCGTAGAGTCCCATCGGACTGTTTAACAGACAGATCGCCTGCGCAGAAATACCCTCTCCGGCTCCGGTAAAGCCAAGTCCTTCCTCGGTCGTCGCCTTTACATTGATCTGCGATACGTCGATTTTGAGCGCATCCGCCATGTTCTGGCGCATCTGATCGATGTGCGGGCGCATCTTCGGCGCCTGGGCGATGATCGTCGCATCGATATTTTCAATTAGAAAGCAGTGCTCTTCCAGCAGCTCCCCTACTTTCTGCAAAAGCAGAATGCTGCTGATTCCCTTATAGGCGGGATCTGTATCCGGAAAATGCTTACCGATATCGCCGAGTGCTGCTGCTCCAAGCAGGGCGTCCATCACGGCATGTACGAGCACATCCGCATCAGAATGTCCTAAAAGTCCCTTTTCATACGGGATTTCCACGCCGCCCATAATCAGTTTGCAACCCTCCTGCAATCTATGCACATCATATCCCATTCCAATTCGCATCTTTTCTTTTCCTCCTGTTTTCGCGTCTTGATCAGCCCTCCGGCTCGATCATCCGGTAGCCGACGCCGATTTCTGTAAAAATATACTCCGGCTGTGCCGGATTTTTCTCAAGCTTACGTCGGATATTCGCCATGTTGACCCGCAGAATCCGGTTATTATTTTCCATGTTTGGTCCCCAGATTTCCCGGATCATAAAATCATAGGTCAGAACCTTTCCCGCATAACGGCTCAAAAGGCTCACCAGCCGAAACTCATTCTGTGTCAGGTTCAGATCTAAGCCGCCCTTATAGGCACGATGTTTATCGTAATCGATCAGCAGGTCTTTCGCCTCAAAAACGCCCGTCATTCCACCTGCCGGTCCCTGATAGCCAGTTCTCGAATGACGGATCGCTGCCCGGATTCTCGCCAGCATTTCCGATGTTCCAAACGGCTTCGTGATATAATCGTCCGCTCCGAGGTCCAGTGCCTCCACCTTGTCCTTTTCATGGCTCCGCGCAGAAATCACAACGACCGGCATGCCCGACCATTTCCGAAGTCTGCTCAAAATTTCCATACCATCTATATCCGGAAGCCCAAGATCCAGAATCACCAGATCCGGACACTGGGATGTAATCAGGCTGTAGCCCTCCTCGCCGGTATCCGCCGAAATGACATCGTAACGGTTCGCTTCCAGAATTGTCCGGAAAAATTTGCGGATGCTTCGGTCATCCTCGATAATCAGAATTCTGTCCCTTACTTCCATTCAGGCTTCCTCCATCCAGTTTTCTTCCTGACAGGGCAGCCAGAACTGGATCCTCGCTCCCCTGTGCGCCGCCATATTTTCCGCCTTCATGTCGCCCTGATGCGCCTGAATAATGCTCATGCAGACCGATAGTCCGATCCCCATGCTCCGTTTTCCATCGCTCGCAGCATGATCGCCGGTCGGAAGCTGTCCTTCGAAAATAATCGGCAAAATCGCCGGATCAATTCCCTTTCCGTTATCCTCCACGCAGAATAGCACCCGTTCCGGCAGTTTTTGAACGGATATTCGTATTTTTGTGGTTTTTTTCCCATGTATCGCAGAATTTTCCATCAGGTTTACCAAAACCTGCTCCACCAAAATGCCGTCCATCGGAGCCATCACGACCTCCTCCGGCATGCTCGTTTCTACTTCGATCTGCGCAAACTGCTTCTGGAACTTCCCAACCGCCCCGCCTACGACCTCTTCTACGACCTCCCAGGTCGTCTGAAGCTGCGCACGATCCCCGTTAATTCGCGTGATCGAAAGCAGGTTTTCCACCATCCGGATCAGCCACCGGGATTCGTCGCGAATACCTTCTAAAAGCTCCACCTTCTCCTGCCGTCCCAGCGCGTCGTAATTGTCTAAAATTCCCGACGCGGATGCCTGAATTGACGTCAGAGGCGTCCGGATATCGTGGGACACTGCCCGCAACAGATTGGCGCGTGTCTTTTCTTTTTCCACTTCCAGACGTATCTGCTCCTGCCATTTAATCTGCGTCGTCAGCGCGCTCACCATAACCGCCGTCGCCAGCATCACCACAAAGGTCAGCGGATAGCCTGTAATCGAAAAATTCAACTCAAAGTACGGGTAGGTGAACACATAATTGACCAAAACCACCGCAGCCATCGCTGACAGAATCCCATAAACATATCCTTCCGTGAACCGCGCCACAATCACGACCGCAAGCACGAACAGCAGCGGCACATGCGTATCCGCCTCTGAAAAATGCTGCAGTGCCAGACATACAATCGTCGCAGCGCCCATAATGCCCACCGTGATCAGGATGTTTCTTAGGATCGTCCGCCCTTTTTGTTCCGGGTTCTGTTTTCGTTCTATCATATTCTTTCTCTGCATCAGTGTTCTCCGAATGCCTTTCTCTTCTGTATCTTACCATATCTTTCTGCAAAATGGGGAAAAAAATCCCGCCGGCGGACTGTCTCTATCTGCGGCGGGACTGCTTTTTGCAATTTTTTAAGCGTATAAGGATTTTCCATGAACAACCTTTCCGTATATTTTCTGTGCCAGCACCACAACCAGGCTCACGCACAGGTACAGGGTGGGAAGTCCGCCCAGAATTCCCATTACCACAAGCATAATCGCACCAAAAATCTGACTCATTTTTTCTTTACCCCGCTTTCTGCATATTCTCTCCGTAACGCTTTTTTGCGTGTCCGGGATTTCAAAAAGCATCATACCAAACCAGCTTTTTTTCTTCCATAGATTCGACACACCCTTAACATCTGCTTAGCTTTCTGCAGGCTTTCTTAGCGGCTTCTGAACAATCAGTTCCCCGATTATTTTTCTGTACATAAACCGTTCACAAAGTTTTCATCTTTCGGTCAGACTCCTGTCACATCTGACTTGTATGATAAGAGCATAGATAAAGAAAAACTTTTTCTGAAATACTTCTTTTTCATACCAGCCGGCAGGAGCACACCTGCCGGCCCTCCTTTTGTTATTCCATCGACAGTCACATAAAAAAGAATGTGCCTTGGCACATTCTCGCGCCGAGGCGCGGTTGCCTCGGCAACC
>ERZ780223.3847-NODE-3847-length-10769-cov-3.319769_pt1 | contig 10769 bp, 7 predicted proteins | sample MGYA00511016_ERZ780223 | MGnify/ENA primary metagenome ERZ780223 (study PRJEB29588, sample SAMEA2159032) | human gut metagenome | biome: human gut; feature: human-associated habitat; material: faeces | place: Denmark | collected 2008/2010 ... | reverse complement strand
CGAATTATATAGATGGATTCTATTTAGGGCTGAGAATATATCAATGGCACTCGATTATATATATGATCTGTTCTCCTCTTCTTTATTCCGTGTGCCTAAGGTAAGTGGGGCCAATAATGTTTCTGCTTTATTATCGCTTATTTTCATTACTTGTATGTTAGTGATCGAGTGGATGAATCGGAAACAGCCGTTTGGATTTGATATTAGGAAAATACGAAGTATATATATACGATATACTTTATATGCGATCCTTTTATTTTGTATATATTTCTTCGGAAATAACGCTTCTAGCTTTATTTATTTTCAATTCTAGCAAGTATGAAACCAACGCATAAACAAATAAAGAGTATGATAAGATTCCTGTTGTTTCTGGGGATCTTGTTGTTTTTGTTCAATCAGATCACTCCCTATCTCTATCGATTATTGCCTAACGACTACGTACGAACACGACTTATATGGAGTACATTAAATAATCCGGAAGAGCGTCCGGATCTTGTTATTTTAGGTAATAGCCGCGGTATGAGTGGTGTGAACGGATACAAGTTAGAAGCAGAGTTGCGAGGAAATCCCTGTGTATATAATCTTACCTCTACTGGTCAGAGATTGAGTGAGAGTGCCTTGTATTATTCCTATTTACCATCTTCTGTGCAAGTAGTTGTACAGTGTGTGGATTTAGATCAATTACGTGGCCCGATCGAATTGGATGATCCCAACCGGGTAGCTCTACATATGTATGGATATAAAATGGATGGTTTTACCTGTGAATTACTTCCTGCTTTAGAAAAAACTTTAAGTGAACCGAATTTATACTATAATTATGTGGCTCGAAATTGTTTATTCTCCGGCTTGACTACTTATCTGCGTAATAAGTTGGATGATGATGTTATCCCCGGAATTATAACCTCTGATTTACGTTATCCAAACTCTACGATGTCTGATAGAAATGAATCTGTCTATAAACGGAAAGTAGAAGAACAGAATGAAGAAAATAAATTCGAGGCATATCAGATTACTCCTGAATGGAAAAGGTTGATAGAGCGTTCTTCCGTTTATTTTAGGGATAGGGGTATTATTTATTGTCTGGTTGTCATGCCGTATAACCCGGATATAACAGCTTTTACAGTAGCGGAGAAACAACGAGCTTTGCGAATGTTTACTCAAATGTTTGATTCTATCCTTATCGTCGACTGTATGGATCTATTGGATACGTCGGATTTTTATGATGCTATCCATCCGAACCGGAAAGGAGCGGAGAAGATAACAGATCAGATCATCCGATCATTGCGTTCATCTGGTTTTTCTTTTTAGGATGATATAAACAAGGTTTCTCTATGTATTTCCAGGATAACATACCCAATCCGGTGCTAAGGATAGTGGTAAGAGCCAATGTCAATATAAAGCTATACCGATCAAGTCCGTAATGAATGAATATTTGGATGATCGGGAAATGAATCAAGAAAATACCATACGAGAAATTTCCCATCCGATTGAATACATGTAACCACTTGAATCCATAAGCTACCGTGATAATGATAGAGGCTAGAGCGATAGGCTCGAAAATACTCAGCAGCAGATACTCTCTACCCAATAAAAGAAATAGGCTGACAGGGAACAAATATCTCATATATTTTCGAAAAACAGGGAAATAGGCAAGTATGATAATACCGGAACAAAAGTACATCATTTGTCCGGGGAATTGTCTTTTCATGAATTCATAAATAGGGTTGTGTGTCATATCATCTAAATAATTACACGTTGTCGAGTAGATGAAAGATAAGATATAAATAAGAAGTAGGCATACCAATTTATTGTATCTTTTCAGTAACCAATAGATAATGGGTATAATGATATATAGCATGAATTCAACCTTGATAGTCCATAAAGACCCATTCATCGCTTGTAAAGGATTGGTATCGAATACGCCGGGTAAATCCGGCGATAAAAAGTTAAATGTAAGTAAATTACAGATAAGATAGGTGTATAAGCTAGAAGAGGTGAGGTATTCCCTGCAGGATAAAGAGGTAAGGAATAATCCGATTAAGGCACATAATAAAATAGTCAAGCTGTAGGCGGGCATAATACGTTGAATACGTTTACGGAAAAAAATCCGGGTATTAGGCGTACGTAAGAAGCTAAACATAACAAGAAATCCACTAATAATAAAGAAACCTTTCACTCGAAATCCTCCGCTAACAAACCAAAAAGGATCTGTCTCTGTCAGTGTGCTGAAATGGTTGAACATGACAGAATACGCAAGAAAGAAGCGAATAAAATCAAAATTATTCGCTTCTTTTACTTGATTTATTAATCTGGAGTTGAGTAAAACTTTCTCTGATTGATTCATTGTTCTATTTGACTACAATGATTTTTGTTACGACGCTCTCTGAGGCTTCCTCCGTGGAAGCTAGTACAAGATATACGCCTGTCGCTACACGTGATCCGTTTGCGTTCCGGCAATTCCAGATAGCTTGCCCCCCCAAGGATTTAGTTTGATAAATAATATTTCCGTTTAAATCCGTGATTTTTACATTCGAATTATCCATTAATCCTACAATCGTTACTTTATCCATATGTTCGGGACGTACCGGATTAGGATATGCGTAGATCTCCGAGTAATCAGATTTACCTTCCGAAGCTTCTCCTTGATAGGAATTTAGTCCTTTATCGGTACCGATAAAAACTTCACCGGTCTTATCGTTTATCTCTATATCGTATATGTTATCGGAAAGGAGCGGGCTATTGGTCGTATTAAATTGATAAACGATTGTCTCATTATCATTATCTAGAACATAGACGCCATTTCCTTTGGTTCCAATCCATTTTCGATTACCTGCGTCTACTTTTAGGGTCGTGACGACAACGTTATCTAAGAAATAAGCGAGATTGCCAGTTTCCTCATTGGTATATTTTACCCTTGTACAACGTGTAGCGGCTTTATCCTCAGCGGAAGAGATCCTAGGTTTAGTGAAATATACGGCTCCCCGATTCGTACCAACCCAGATATATCCATCCTTATCCTCGGCTACGCATGTATAATTACTAGGAGTCAATTCTTTTCCGTCGGTATCAATAAGTGTAGTAAACTCATACGAGGAAACTTCGTCTAAAGACTCGCTATTCGGTATCATTACAAGTTTAGGGGTGTTACGAGGCACATAAATCCATTTGTCGTTAGTGGAGGTTATAAGTATATCGTTTATTGTATAAACTCCTCTAAGTTGTTCGATATCCAAACGATGCCATGCTCCTGCTTTGTCAAGAACAAGTACCGCATGGTTAACCTCTGAGCTTGTCATCCACAAATTTCCATTTTTATCAAAGGCCAGTCCATCTATATAACAATAACCGGACCCATAGCCTCCTGCGGTTTCTTTAAAGGCATTCTTTTCATTGTATGACTGGACGGGAGTTCCATTCTTATATTGGATAACGCCATCACCCATGGAAGAGGCGTATACGATTTCATCATTAGAATCATCGGTCGTTACGGCTATACTTGTATAGTCTCGTGGATTTCTTGGTAAATTGAGTTTCTTTTGGGCTTCTTTAGGATCGATAAAAGACCATTTATCATAATCGTATGTAAGAATATAACCTCCTTTGTCGAAGCGCTTACCATTTAGGAGGTCTTTACCTCCTATGATCATATATACTTTATCATTTTTACAAACAATATCGAATGCGCTATTGCTGTAAGGTCCGTCTAAAATGATAGGTTCATTAAGAGCCTCAAAACTATTTGAGCCTTTCCGTTGGATAGAACGTAGCCCTTTGCTTCCTTCCGCTATCCAATATTTGTCTGCTTGATAGGTACTGATATCATTGATACTTAAGTTTATTTGGTCAAACTTTTGCGTATCGGATACGATGAAAACCCTTGAGTTATCTATACATGCTAATTTTTCGCCTATTACTTTCATGTATTTTAGGGTTGAGCTATTTATTATTCGGGAAAGCTCTCCATTGTTTTCATAGAAGATACCTTGCTGACTGACCAAGTAGAACAAGGTATTCTTGAATGAAGCGATAGCTGAGATCGTATGACTATCGGAAAGGTTTGATAATCCATAGGGCTTCCAGTTTGCCTTATCCAGTAGGTTCTCTTTTAATGAGGCGTATATAATCCCCGAAGATACTTCTGCCTTATTGGTTGTAGAGGCATATATATTGCCATTCTGTATGGCACACGATGTTATATTTAAGGAAAGCTTGTAGGTATCCTTTATTTCCTTTTTGGCCATATTGATCACGACGATACCGAATGCTGTCGATAAATAGGCATATTCATCATGTACCAATACTGAATTGATTTGTTTGTCTCTTATGGACGTACTGGTCGACAGATAAGGTAGATTTGTCGCCACTCCTCCCTCAAGTATATCTATATTTGAATTATCATAGATAATAAGGAGTGATTTTGTTTGTTTATTATAGCGGATCAAAGAAATCGTATTATCATTTAATCCGTTTCCTTTATAATATTGCTTAATACTATTATCTTCTTTTCCATACGTATAAAGAGATCCTTCCGCTACCACAAATACTTGGTCGTTCGATTCCTCTACGCTGTTTGTGTTATTGTAAGAAAGATACGTTTTCCATCCGGTTGTATTAAAATTCGCGGCTAATACAGTGAATGAAAAGAATGAAAATAGAATGATAGTAAGTATATGTCTCATATTAACAATTGTAATCAGATAAAAATAATGTTAATTTCATGACGGCTTTCGCACGATGGCTGATCTGGTTTTTTGTATCGTTACCCATCTCGGCGAAAGTTTGTGTATAGGTATCAGGCATGAATATAGGATCGTATCCAAATCCGCTATCTCCGCGTTTTTCGGTAGTGATAGAGCCATTTACGATACCGTCGAAGGTATATTCTTTTCCGTCAAGGATTAGAGCTATGACCGTGCGGAAACGTGCTTTTCTGTTTTCTTTATGATTCATTTCGGACAACAGCTTGTTCATATTAGCTTCCGAGTCGTGCTCTGTTCCTGCGTAACGAGCCGAATAGACTCCCGGAGCATTATTTAATACCTCGACTTCTAATCCCGTGTCGTCAGCGAAACAATCATATCCGAATTTCTCTTTGATATAGCGGGCTTTTAGCAAAGCATTTCCCTCTAAGGTATCTGCCGTCTCGGGGATATCGTCATGGCAATCGATATCGGATAAACTTATGATTTCCGCGTATCCGGCGGTTATCTTGCGGACCTCGTCCAGTTTGTGTTGATTATTTGTCGCGAATACAAGTTTCATATTTCGTAATCTATTAAATAAGAAAGCATTTCTATACGGTAGATATATAACGTATGGAAATGCTTTAAATTGTTTGTATATTCTTTTTTAAGTCTTTATCTGATCGAACCCCTCACCATATACCCCTCGGACAATGCTTTGGGAGATGAACGCTTGGTGGTCTATCCGTTTCACGATCCGGAAGATGGAGACGGATTCGGATTTCTTGGCGAGTAGTACGACTACCTTGACGGGTTTGCGGGAATAACCGCCCTCGCCGTCCAGTATCGTGCAGCCACGGCCTAAGTCATGGATGATGCGATCCGCTATCTCGTCGTACTTCTGGGAGAAGATGAGGAATTGTACGGATTGGCGGTTACCGTTCAATACCATGTCGAGAACGTAATTGCTTATGACCATCTCCACGAAACCGAAAACGATCTTGTCCACGTTATGGAACAGGAAGAAAGAGGAACTGATGATGAAGAAATCGCAAAACAGAAGGATACGTCCGATCGATATATTCTTATATTTATTGATTACCGCACCGATAATATCCGTACCTCCGGTACTACCGTTGGCCGAGAATACCAGTCCTAGTCCGGCACCACACATAAACGCTCCGATTATGATAGCCATAAACGACTGGTCGTGCAGTATAGGTTGTCCTTTCAGCAGCCACTCGAAGAGAGAGAGAGAAGCCGAGAGTGAGAAAACTCCGAAAATAGTTTTTATCAAGAATTTTAGACCAAGGATCTTTAAGGCTACCACCAACAAGGCTACGTTGATGACAAAATAAGATACGGATACCGGGATCAATCCATTGGAGGCAAAGAAGATCAACGCACAGATACCACTTACCCCACCTGTCACGATTTCGTTGGAAAGGATAAAGGCGTTGAATCCGAATCCGTATAATAGAGTTCCGAACAGGATCATTAGATAATCCTGTACGGAAAAATAGATTTTTGTGAGTTTTAAGTTCATCCCACTACGATATTAACGATTTTGCCGGGAACGACAATTACCTTCTTAACGGTCTTGCCTTCCATCCACTTCGCTGAGTTCTCATGGCTCAAGGCCGCCTTCTCAGCGTCTTCACGGGAGATATCTGCCGGAAGTTCGAGGTTGAAACGGGCTTTACCATTGAATGAGATGACGTAGGTAACTGATTTTTCTACCAGATACTCTTCGTTATGTTCCGGCCACTGGGCATCGCAGATGGTCGTATCATGTCCTAATTGATGCCATAGCTCTTCCGTGATGTGGGGAGCGAACGGAGCCAATAAGGTGATCAGCGGCTCCAAGATGGCGCGCTTGCTGCATTTTAAGCTCGTTAACTCGTTCACGCAAATCATGAAGGCGCTAATGGACGTGTTGTATGAGAAATGCTCGATGTCGAACGTTACTTTCTTGATCAGCTTATGCAAGGATTTCAATTCGTCGGCCGTAGGCTCGGCATCGGTAACTTGCAGGGTATCCGTATTGCCGAAGAACAAGCCCCAAAGCTTCTTTAAGAAACGGTGTACGCCGTCGATACCGTTCGTATCCCAAGGCTTGGATTGCTCCAGCGGGCCTAGGAACATCTCGTACAAACGTAGGGTATCGGCACCATATTTCTCAACGATCATATCCGGGTTCACTACGTTGAACATGGATTTGGACATCTTCTCGACCGCCCATCCGCAGATATATTTACCATCTTCCAATACGAACTCTGCGTCGTTGTATTCCGGACGCCAGTTCTTGAAAGCCTCTATATCCAACAGATCGTTAGATACGATATTTACGTCTACGTGGATAGGGGTGACCTCGTATTGGTCTTTCAAGTTCAAGGAAACGAATTTATTGGTTCCGTTGATGCGGTACACGAAGTTCGACCGTCCTTGGATCATACCTTGGTTGATCAATTTCTTGAACGGCTCTTCCTCGCAAACGATACCCAAGTCGAATAAGAACTTATTCCAGAAACGGCTGTAAATCAAGTGGCCAGTAGCGTGTTCCGTACCACCGATATATAAATCCACGTTTCTCCAATATTCATCCACGTCTTTAGCTACCAAGGCTTTATCATTACGCGGATCCATATAGCGCAAATAATAAGCGGAAGAACCGGCGAAGCCCGGCATCGTACAAAGCTCCAGCGGGAAGATCGTCTGGTTATCGATCTTCGATACCTCGGTGACTTTTTGGTTTACCGTGTCCCAAGCCCATTTAACGGCGTGTCCTAATGGAGGCTCGCCCGGCTCGGTAGGCAAGAATTTATCTACTTCCGGCAGCAACAAGGGCAGACATTCTTCCGGCAACATCTGAGGCATGCCATCGGCGTCGTAATATACCGGGAACGGTTCGCCCCAATAACGCTGGCGGCTGAAAATAGCGTCGCGCAAGCGGTAGTTTATCTTCACACGTCCCAGATCGTGATCTTTTACGTATTTCTTGGTAGCGGCTATCGCTTCCTTGATCGTCAGTCCGTTCAAGGAAAGATCGCAATAAGGAGTAACGCCGGCTCTCGGAGAATTGCATACGATACCTTCCTTGGCATCGAAACTTTCCTCGCTTACGTCGCAACCTTCCACCAAGGGGCGGATTTCCAGTCCGAAATGCTTCGCGAAAGCGTAGTCGCGGCTATCGTGCGCCGGAACCGCCATGATCGCTCCCGTACCGTAGCCGGCCAATACATAGTCGCTGATCCAGATGGGAACCGCCTCGCCCGTAAACGGGTTAATAGCGTAGGAACCACTGAATACACCGGTTACCTGACGGTCGGCGATGCGCTCGCGCTCGGTACGTTTCTTGGTGCGATCTAGGTAAGCGTCTACTTCCGCTTTTTGGTCTGCCGTAGTTAATTGTTGAACCAATTCGCTTTCCGGAGCTAATACCATGAAGGTAACACCAAACATCGTATCGGCACGGGTCGTAAAGATCGTGAATTCCCTGTCGCTGTCTTTTACCTTGAAGCGAACCTCGGCACCTTCGCTGCGTCCGATCCAGTTCTTTTGGGTCTCTTTCAAGGAATCCGTCCAGTCGATCGTATCCAATCCGTCCAACAGGCGTTGTGCGTAAGCGGATACACGTAAGCACCATTGGCGCATGATCTTTTGTTCCACCGGATAGCCTCCACGCTCGGAAACACCGTTCACGACCTCATCGTTCGCTAATACGGTACCCAAGGCGGCGCACCAGTTTACCATGGTCTCGCCACGATAAGCGATCCGGTAGTTGAGTAATATCTCTTGTTTTTCTTTATCGCTCTTGGCTTTCCATTCATCGGCGGTGAAACTAAGTTCCTCTCCGCAAGCTACGTTCAGACCTTCCGTACCACTGGTCTCGAAAGCCTGTATCAACTCGCTGATCGGGCGGGCTTGCTTCTCGTCGTTGCAGTAGTAGCTGTTGAACATCCGGATGAAGGCCCATTGCGTCCATTTGTAATATTCGGGATCGCAGGTACGGATCTCACGGCTCCAATCGTAGCAGAAACCGATCTTTTCCAATTGCTCCCGATAACGGGCTATATTATTCTTTGTCGTGATCTCCGGATGTTGTCCGGTTTGGATGGCGTATTGCTCGGCGGGTAGTCCGTAAGCGTCGTAACCCATCGGGTGCAATACGTTAAAACCTTGCAAACGTTTGAAACGCGAATAAATATCAGAAGCTATATAACCGAGCGGGTGGCCAACGTGCAATCCCGCACCGGAAGGATAGGGGAACATGTCCAATACATAGTATTTAGGCTTATTCGTGTCCTTTTCGACTTTATAAACCTTTTCGGCAATCCAGTAGTCGTGCCACTTCTTCTCAATCTCTCTGAAATTGTACTCCATGATCGTTTATCGTTTTTGTATCGTTTTCTATTTAAGGCCACAAAGTTAGTGAATTTATTTATTTTATATGAGTTATTTACATGAACTGTTTATTTCACGTAACCAATCCGGGGGCGAGATTGATTCTCGGTTCTTTTCGCTTGTAACTCAGCGAGTGACAGATTGATTAGCTCAAGTTGCGTACGGGTATCTTCGTTGATGTCGTTGTAATCGGCAAATGCTTCTTCGATATACGCTTTGAGTTCCTTTACTTCTTGTTGGAGTTCAAGCAAAGGGGAGGAAGAACTTATTATTTGTCGTATGCCGACGAAAGCACGCATGATAGAGATATTGACTTTAATGGCTGTATCGGATCTGAGTACAGAAGAAAGCATTGCTATACCTTGCTCCGTGAAAGCGAATGGAGCATATTGGTTACCTCCTTTCTTTGAGATGCCAATTTGGCATACCATATTGTTTTTCAAGTTGTTAAATTCTTGAATTGTTAATGTGAACATAAAATCATTAGGAAAGCGTTCTATGTTTCGTCTGACCGCACGTTTCAATTGGGCGGTTTCCGTTCCATACATTTCCGCCAGATCAAAATCCAGCATGACTTTTTGCCCTCTGATCTCATAAATCTTGTTTTGTATCGTTTGTAATTCCATAGTAAAGATTTTAGTTTAATATTATGGTCGCAAAGGTTTGTAAAATAATTGAGATAAGCAATAAGCTAGTTGGATATTAATGATTGGTTGCATTTGTAAGTTGTACAATGAGTTATTGCTGATCCGGCTTATTGTCTATTTTTTATGTGTTCTTATTTTCCTTATAAGATTTCCGGGAAAAACACGTACGTGATTTATGAAAAACACGTACGACTTTTTGGAAAAACATGTACGTGTTTTCCGGAAAACATGATGATGTTTTTATATCACTGATATTCATGTATATATAACTTGATACCTTTGCATGGACTTATTGTGTGTTTTTTCTTCTTGTATTTGTTATTTTGTTGTTCTATCGTTTGTTTATGAATTAAAAATATTTAATTTTGCTTATCTATAATAAAGGATGAAGTCATTTATATATATACTATTAACTTCCTTGACTTTCCTTGTGGTAGGATGCCAAAATGAATCTGAGGAAATCCGTTTGATCAATCAGGCGGAACGCCTGTTTGATGCCTATCCGGATAGCGTAATCACTACATTGGATTCCATTCCGCTCCCGGAAGAGATGAGTCCCCGTCTGATAGCCCGTTGGTGTATGTTGTACGCACGTGCCGCCGATAAAATAGAGGACGAAATGCCTTATACGAACCAGCTTGAGATCGCCTTGAAATACTATCAAAAGAAAAAGATGCGGGAAGAGGAGGCTGAGATCGGCCTTTATCTGGGGCGTTCGTATGTGGAGGATAAGGAGTACGAGAAGGCAATGAGGGCTTACTCCGATGCGCTGGAGGTAGCGTTGGCGATTAAGAACTATAATCGTGCCGGGTATATTTGTAGTTATATGGGGGATTTGTATGAACTGGATGATCGTTATGTGTTAGCTGCAAAAAAATATAAGGAGAGCGGACGGTATTTTCGATTGGCCGGTAATATGAAAAGCTATGTGCGTTCGTTTGTGAATGAGGGAAGGAGTTATATGGATGTTGATTCTAATTATTTAGCTTTAACTATATTGAAGCGAGCAGAAGTGATAATAGATTCCTTGAGAGTA
>ERZ780223.3836-NODE-3836-length-10791-cov-6.566505_pt1 | contig 10791 bp, 8 predicted proteins | sample MGYA00511016_ERZ780223 | MGnify/ENA primary metagenome ERZ780223 (study PRJEB29588, sample SAMEA2159032) | human gut metagenome | biome: human gut; feature: human-associated habitat; material: faeces | place: Denmark | collected 2008/2010 ... | reverse complement strand
TACACACCCAAACTTGGTAGAAAAGAATACTCTGGAACGATTATCCCAATAACACGCGAAAATTATAGATTAGCAAGCTGTTGTACTGGCAAAAACTGTTTAGATAATTGTATTAAAAAAATTTCTAACCCTCTTTTTGAACAATTTCCTATACTAGGATTTATGAACATAGAACACAATACATTATTAGGCGGAGTCGAATACATTCCCTCTACTTTTGTTCCTTATGACATCCCTGTTGATAAAACAACAGCTTTCATAACTTGCATTTATCTATCTGATACAAAGTATGATTACAAAACACCTTGTCTGAGGGTCTTAGAAAAATACCTCTCAAACGAATATAACAGAATTTTAGTTGTTTCAGACGAAACCGGAGTTTTTCCTAATGGTGACTTGAAATTTTTTAAAGAAAATGGATATGACGATTTAGGTATTCTTTCATCTGAAGAAAATTATTGCACCTTACATCTCATGAGCAAATATATAAACTGAGATATTCACAAAACTAAAAAATATTCTTAAACAACAATTAGAGGAAAGTGAGAGCGATTAGAAGCTGAGGCAATCCAAAAATTCTAATCATCTTTTTTGTTTAGGTCTTTTATTTGTAAGCGCCTAATAATAAGGCTCGAAGAGCTTGTTGCAGTATTGGACACCCTGCACGGCAGGATTACTGTAATTGTACTGTTTCCCTTTTGGTACGGCATCAATCAGGTAGCGTCTTACGTGTGCCCAGCATGAGCAGCGCTTGATATCAGGTACCTTGTTGTATCCCTGATATCCGTCACACTCAAGATAGCCTTTAAAACCGTTGAAAAATGCCTTTGCATTGTCACCGGCGCTAGTCTCGGAGTAGCCATAAAGGATTATGGTAGGATTGCCATCTTCACCAGTACGATAGAGCCACATATATGACTTTGATTGTGGACGACGACCAGGTTCATCTAATACCTGTGTGGTCGTTTCATCCGCCATCAGAAAATCTCTTTTTAAGAGTTCTCGATGGAAATAGTCATACACTGGATCAAAGTAATTCGATGCACAGTAGATAATCCAGTTGGCTAAAGTAGAACGATTTAGTTCTATGCCATACTGCTTCCAATCTTTTTCTTGTCGGTAGAGTGGCAGACCATTTGCATACTTTTGATACATGGTCCATGCCACAGATGATTCCGATGCAAGAGAATGCTTCATCAATGGTTTTTGTTTTGTTGTTGCTTTTATGATATATGGTTCTTCTTTTTCTTTGCATTCAGGACAACCATAGTGTAAACTAACATATTTTTTAACTTTTACCTGTGCAGGAATGTATTCGATTTCATGACGAATCGTTTCCTTACCGATAAGCTCTAATCCAGTACCACACTGTGGGCAGAGTTTATCTTCATCGGAGATATCTACAATGATTTCCTCTACAGGGATTCCTTTTATTTTTTCTCAAGAGTAGTCTTAGCCTTAATGGTGGAATAGAATTAAGTACTAAAGTGTTCAGATCACTTTGGGAACACAAAAAAGTAATGAATATAAGAAATCATTACCTTGGATTGAAAATAGAGGGTTTGAAACAGATAAATAGTGAAATTGATACAGTTGTTAAAACAGGACATATGATCTTTATGCTTACATTAATGTGGGGATTATTACAATTTCTCCACGGGGAGTTTTTTAAATTGGAGGTAAAAATATTGGGTTAGTATATAATCAAGGTATTTTTTCAATATATGATACTAATTCAGCGCTTCGAAAAGAGAATGGAAAATTTCATAGTTCTTGAACGATAAACGGAAAAACGAATTGTGATGGGGGGAACGGAAGGTGTCATTTAACAATTTTAAAATAGGGAAAAAATACTTTATTGATCCACTGGGCAAAAAAAATTATGTGATTATACTGACTAGCATTCTAATTGCATTATATCAAATTGCAGAAATAGTGCTCCCCGGTAAGATTATCAACACCTTGTATCCAGATGTGCATATAAAATCAACCATTTTGATGATATCGTTTTATGTAATGGTGATACTGACGGTTCCATATATTTCTGAGATTCTGAATCGCAAGCTTCAATATTACAATATGACGGTTATTGATTTGGTGAAAGAAAAATTGTTGGGGATGCAGCTTACAACGAATCTGTTGATGCTGGAAAAACCGGAATATACGAATGATATAGATTTCGGCTCAAAATGTTTGGAAAGAAATTTTTACCTGAAATTTAGTAATACGATTATATCATTTGTAACACTTTTATTTTTGATGGTTGCAAGTACCTGCGTTGTTCGGGAGAAAAAAATTATTCTGTTTTGCATTTTTACTAATGTTGTGCTGCTACCTTTTTATTATTATTTTCAGATGAAAATGAATAAAAATACATTTGAAGAGCAATTGAATAATAATACTGAAAGAAGAGAAATGGAAGCAATACAGTGGAATATGTTGGACTTGCGCTTCGCACAGGAAATTCGTTGCTTCAATCTGATGAAATTTATGACTGGAAAATATAATTCCTGTCGTGAATTCGTTTATGGAGAGAGAAAAAAGTATTGCAAAAAGAATATAAAATATGCGATTATTCCGGCAGTTGTATTTGGTATTCAAATGTTTTTGTCGTATTATATTGCAGGTGATTTATTATTAAAACACAGAATTGATGTGGGCGATTTTATAATCTATGCTGGAGGAATATGGGGTATTGCCTCAGGAGGGCGTGCTTTTGTCGAAAAGTTGGTGTTATTAAAAAATGAGAATATGTATCTGGGAGCATTGGGCAAATGTTTTTTGTATGAAGCGCAGGAAACTGATAACACAGGAAAACTATCTGTTGAAGCATTTGAAAGCATTGAGTTTGAGAACGTATCATTTTCATACAATAGTGATGATAATTATGCAATTTGTAATCTTAATGTAAGAATTACAGCAGGAGATAAAATTTCTATTGTTGGTGAGAATGGATCTGGAAAAAGTACGTTTATTAAGCTTTTGCTTGGTTTGTACACACCAACGAAAGGAACCGTGTATTTAAATGGAAAGGACATTCAGTTATATGACAGAGGGCAAGTGAAGAAACTCTTCGCAACGATATTCCAGGATTATATGGTTACATCATATACCATTGCCAACAATATCACATTTGATGATACAGTTGATGAGACTAGAATGAATGTTTGTCTGGAAATGGCGGGGTTAAGAGAAAAAATAGACAGTCTTCCAAAGGGGGCAAATACCAATGTATTCTTTAAATTAAGCAATGAAGGGACAGAGTTATCTGGTGGAGAAATGCAGAAGCTTGCCATGTCAAGGGTATATTACAAGGATGCACCATTTTTTATCTTAGATGAGCCGGCAGCATCACTTTCTCCAAAAGCGGAGCTGGAATTGTATAACAAAATGTGGAGCATGAGCAGCGAAAAAACAGTACTGTTGATTTCACATAGGCTTTCAAGTTGCTGTGATGCAAAAAAAATACTAGTTTTCAAAAATGGTAAGATTGAGGAAATAGGTAATCATAAGGAATTAATGGAAAAACAAGATTACTATTTTGAATTATTTTCAAAACAGGCAGAGAATTATAAATAGATAGTTTTAAGAATGTAAAAAGGAGAATAGGAAGAAATATGGAACAAAATAAATATCATGCATCTATGTTTAACGTATTAGTAGATGAGAAAGATATATTAGGGATACCATCGGTGTAATAGAATCTAGCGTGGATTGTAAAGTCATTGGATTGGTTCTTTTTCCGGAAAAAGATGCCTTTCGTTCAGAAGGAAAAGAGTTAAAAATTGATGATGAGGAATTTGCTGAATTTAGAAACTATGTAGAGTCTGCGATTGGCAGAAATATTAAGATATATCGATTACAGTGTAGTTGGGAAATAGATGATCTTTATGAAAATGTTCTGGATTATTTTGGAGATGATTGCGAATGAGTGGTATAAGAACAACTTTTAAAAATTTAATATATCTTATCAAATTATGTGTATCAGATTGTCCAAGAATGTTATTGATTAATACTTCATTTGGTGCAATTGTAGCAATGCAGACAATTTTGCTTATAGTTATGCCGAAGCTTATTTTAAATATAATTATTGTAAATTCCAATTTCAAAAGAGCGTTGTTTTATATTGTCCTGTTAACTTTAGGTGAGAGCTTGTGTCATCATGGACTGAGCTATTTCAGCGAATTATCATCAATTTATAATGATAAAATAGTGCATGACATGCTGCTACGATTGTCTCAGAAGGCAACGCGTATTAGTTATGCAGATATTAAAAGAAACGAGCTGATTGAGAAGTATAGGCTTGCACAGAATGTCACTTTTGGTATGGAATACAGAGTAGCTATTTTGTTTTGCGACTTTTTTTCCAACTTTTTGAAATTAGCAACCATTATTACAGTTATTTCAGTTGTTAATGGCTGGATGGCATTGGCAATCTTTGTATTAATTGTGCTGAAGCTTTTGCTTGTAGATTATGGAAACAGAAAGGCGATGGAGTTTCGATATAGGGAAGAAAGTGAGAATGTAAGATATAATTATGTTTTGGAGTTGTGTTCAAAATTAGCTTTTGCGAAAGAAATCAGAACCTACGATGTTGAGAAATTTATGCGTAAAAGATATGAACAGAGCAGGGATAGTAAATTTGCAATAGCAAAATCGCAGATGAGGATGGCTGATAAGCTGGGGTTCGGAGAAAACTTTGCGGACGCAATGATGGTGGCAATATCTTATCTAATGATTGTCTATCGGTATGTGAAAGGATTTATAACGATTTCATCCTTTACCATGTATCTAACTGCATTGGGAGAGGTTTATTCAACAATTGCACAGATTTTGAAAACACTTACAGATTTGACTGATACGAACCGTCTTGTAGAACAGTACAGAAAGTTTATGGAATATCCGGAGAATACGTATGCAAAAAATAAACAACAGGAAATTAAGTTGTATGATAATAACACTATTGAATTTAGAAATGTATCATTTAAGTATCCTAATATGGAACAGTACGCATTGAGAAATGTGAATGTTGTGCTATCCGGCGGAGAAAAGGTTGGTATTGTAGGTGAAAATGGAGCCGGTAAATCAACTTTTGTAAAATTATTGCTAAGATTATATGATGTATCAGAAGGAGAAATCCTTTTGAATGGAGTCAATATAAAAAATTATGATTATGACGAATATGCAAAAGTTTTTTCTGTGGTGCCACAGGATTATGCATTGTTTTTCTTTGGAATAGCAGAAAATATTGCTTTTGATAAATATAAAGAAGAAATCGATAATGTGAAAAAGAATCTAATCAGAGTAGATATGCTGAAAAAAGTAGAGAAACTTCCTTATGGAATGGATACATATTTATCAAAGTGGTTTTCAAAAGGAACCGATTTTTCAGGAGGAGAAACGCAGCGTATTGCGATTGCAAGAGGGCTTTTTCGTGACGCGGGTATTTTGGTTATGGATGAGCCAAATGCAGCGATTGATCCTATTGCTGAACATATTATTAATCAATCGGTAAATCAGGTTTCTGAGAATAAAATGGTATTTAACATATCCCATCGATTATCGATGATGCGGTTTTGTGACCACATATTAGTGTTCGACAAGGGAATGTTGTTGGAAGATGGAAGCCATGACAAACTGATGAAAGACGGAGAACTTTATAAGCAAATGTTCGATTTGCAGGCACGTTATTATCAATAAAATGCAATATGTAAGACATTAAAAAGTGGGGGTTCCTGGAGGCAGCACATAAAATATTGTTTTTCTATCAATAGGTGGGGGGTATCCTTTGGATGCCGCCCATTGCTGTGTCAAAGGTGCTTTTAATGTGTTGTAAGTAAAATATGGGTTTGGAAACGCTTAAAATTCCATAGGAGTTTCATTTCAGAACTAAGATATTGTTGAAGTCTTTTATCTGCCTATTTGTAATGAATGTATAACATTTTTCTGAAATGAAAGTGATTAAGGATGCATGTAGCGAGTCGGAAATAAAAGCTGTTAGTTAGGATGTCCCGTGGAAATGCTTTGTAAGAAAATGGCAGCTTTGGTGGAAATTATTTGCATTTCTGAGTGGATTGTTTTGTTGACTGGAACGTGGATTTCTTATAGCACCCTGTTTTATTATGTAAAGTATTAAAGCCATATTAAAAGCTAGCATGGAGATTGAAAAATCAATGTAAATGTAGTAAAATAACAATGTATGTGGTACAAAAATACGGAAAAATTGTCATAAGACAGATTAATACGCTATTTTTGCTTTTATAATTGCTACAAGCCTGATAAGGCGGCATGATACGAATGACATTGAGCTTGCAGCGGACTAAGGATTCAAATAATATTATAACCGGGTAAGTGATGAGAACAGTATGAATGAGGAGTACTGATTAAGACAGAACCGGTTGGAAAAGAAAAGAGGAATATAAGATGGAATTATTGTCGGAAATGCCTAGAATTTTCTGGGCAGGGGATTCAACGGTGAAGCAGAATGATTTTACAAGCTATCCGCAGTGTGGTATCGGACAGGGATTTTCGTTATTTGTGAAGAAGGAGATACTTATTGTCAATCGTGCTGAAAACGGAAGAAGCACGAAGAGCTTCATAGATGAGGGAAGATTGGAATTTATCAAGGAGAATATCCGCAAAGGCGATTTCCTTTTTATCCAGTTTGGACATAATGATGAGAAGAATGACCCATTAAGATATACAGATCCGCAGACTACATTTAAGGAAAATCTCAGGACATTCATAGATACCGCGCGTAATGCAGGGGCATTTCCGCTTCTAATCACACCGCTGTACAGACGATTGTTCGCAGGGGAGGGGAAGCTGGTGGATAATACACACCTTACATACCCTCAGGCGATGTTGGAGGTCGGCAGAGAGTGCAATGTGCCGGTGATTGACCTGTGCACAATGAGCCGCAGGAAGATAGAGAAGGCGGGAGATATGGCCAGCCGCAAGTGGTTCATGCATCTGGCACCTGGAGAATTTCCTAATTTCCCTGATGGAAAGACAGACAATACACATCTTCAATATGCGGGGGCGGTTGCATTTGCAGAGCTTATTGCTGCAGGAATAGCACAGCTTTCAAGTCCATACCGTGATATGCTGGTGAATCCGGACGATGTGAAAGAGGATGCGGCACTGCTTATCGATTAGTAGTATCGGGCAAGACTGGTTAGAATAAGCATGTATGACACGGCGCGGTTAATAAGCTATTTGATAGCCGGCATTACGTAACTGTCAGAACAAGCCTGTATGCAACCGGTTACTGAGTTTTTTGGATAAATATATAACGGCATCAATATATGAAACGAAAATAGATTTCTAAAAAGTTGAAAGGAAGATGGATTATGACAACGAATGAGATTATTGAGAAGCTGCGGGATATGCCTGTTGACAAGATGGGACCTGCAGAGGGAGTTATAGTGAGCTGTGCTGTCTGGGAATACAACATTCTTTCATCGGATAATGCACAGAAGGAGGAGCTGGGAAAGCTTATTGTAAGCAAGGCAGAGCAGATGAAGGAGGCGGAGGCGACAGTTGACGGCTTCGAGTATCCGACTGCGCAGAATCTTTTATATACCGCATTTGCCATAACAGGTGATGAGGAGTATAAGAATATTATTACAGAGCTTGAGAAGTCTGATAAGAATATGGGGCTTACTTTTGACATGAATTATGAGACTTATTTTGGCGGAAAGGAACACTACCATGCCATTACTGTCAGATTTGCCGCTCTTAAGGAACAGGACAGGGATGAAATGCAGGAGGCGCTGTTTATGCTCTCGCTTGTGGATACGATAGCAGCTATAGCACAGCCTGTATATGAGCTCTACCGTTCACTGGTAGACATTTTCCGCGATGAGCTTAAGAAGCTTGTGAACGCAGCATGGCAGCGTGTGAACAGGATGCCTGCCGGCGTTGGAGCAGAGCATGTTCCGCTTTTTTGCAATCAGGAGGCGAATGAGGTTATGTCCCTTGCTTTATTAAAGGCATGTGCACTTAAGGTTGTGCTTGCTGAGAAGTATGAGGCGTATATAGCTTAAGAGACACATGTGATTTAACGGTGAAGGGTTGTTTAGACGGAAAAGTATCGGGCATATATAGCCGGATAGCTGAAAGCTGCAGGATGATAATTATTATATGAATTTCATCCTTGATTTAATGTATGATTTTGATGCCGTATGTGGGCAGGTGCAGCATAGCGGTTACCAATGTGGAGTTAATTTAGAACACCTGCAGAATGGAGATTAAATGGAACTTGGATTAGTTGCAAAGACATCGCGGAATGTCTGCATAGAGCTTAAAGATACCGGAATTTTTTATACAGATGTCAATAACTACGATATATATATAAATGGAGTGTACACGCAGTCAACCAATCGTGTAATCACATCTATATATGGTCTTCTGCCGGACACAGACTATAATATTGAGGTAGTGGAGAGTGCACAGGCAGGCGATGCCGGCACAAGAAATGAGGCAAACAAGGGCAGCCTGAGCGTGCACACTGATTTTGAGTACGTTACACTCAACGTGCGTGATTTTGGTGCCTATGGAAATGGTGAGCATGATGACACCTTGGCTATACAGACTGCTATCATGGCATGTCCGGAGAACGCAAGAGTGTACGTGCCGGCCGGAACGTACAAGATAACCACACTTTTCTTAAAGAGCAATCTTGTACTTGACCTTGCAAAGGATGCGGTGCTTTCTGCATTTACCGAGAGAGAGAGATTCGGAATACTTCCGGGAATGATACAGAGCTACGATGAGAAGGATGAGTATAACCTTGGCACCTGGGAGGGAAATCCTCTTGACTGCTTCACGGGAATCATAACAGGAATCAATGTGGAGAATGTTGTAATCACAGGTGAAGGAACAATAGATGGCTGTGCAAGCTTTGACAACTGGTGGAAGGACGCTAAGATAAGAAAGATTGCATGGAGACCAAGGCTTGTGTTTATAAGCCATTGCAAGAATGTCCTGCTTCATGGCGTGACGGTGACAAATTCACCGTCATGGACATTACATCCGTATTTTACGGATAATATCAGATTCGTTGATTTGAAGGTGATTAATCCTGCAAATTCACACAATACGGATGGACTTGACCCTGAATCATGTACAGGTGTTGAGATTGTCGGTGTGTATTTTTCAGTGGGTGATGACTGCATCGCCATTAAGTCCGGCAAGATTTATATGGGCAGGAAACACAAGGTTCCTACCTCAGATATGCTTATACGCCAGTCATGCATGCGTGATGGCCATGGCGCAGTAACTGTGGGCAGTGAGATTGCCGCCGGTGTGCACGATGTAAAAATCAAGGACTGCATTTTCCTAAATACGGACAGAGGACTCAGAGTTAAGACAAGAAGAGGCCGTGGCAAGGATTCTGTGCTTGATAATATAACATTTGAGAATATCAAGATGGACAATGTCATGACACCGTTTGTTGTCAACAGCTTCTATTTCTGTGATCCGGATGGGAAGACAGAGTATGTCGGCAGCAAGAATCCGTTGCCGGTGGATGACAGAACACCAAGAATAGACAGACTCACATTTAAGAATATAGAGTGTCATAATTGTCATGTGGCAGGAGCATATATATATGGACTTCCGGAGCAGAAGATAGCTGAGGTTACAATGGAGAATGTCCATATTGATTACGCAGAGGACGCTAAATCCGGAGTGGCAGCAATGATGCTTGGCTGTGATGCCTCCAGCAAGCGTGGAATAGTGGCAGCCAACGTCAAGAATCTTAAGCTTGTCAATGTGTCTGTAGATGGCGCAGAGGGTGAACCTTATGAGCTTATCAATGTTGACTCTGTTGTGAGCAAGTAGAGGTGTATATGCATGGCAGATATGCAGGTATGTAATAGGTAGTATATACATGTTGACATGTGAAATTGAGTATGTAGGCGTAAATGCAGGTAAACATGTATGTGCTGTGCTTGCGTTATGCAGTTAGATTGCACATATTGACACGGGTACAACAATTCTATAAAAGGTGTGGATGGCAGTGGCGTGTTGCTGTTATCCGCACCTTTTTTGATTTAAGGTGGTGAAAAAAATAGCAGATTGATGTTTTTTCTAAAATCAGAAAATTCAAACAATTCAAGCGAAATACGTCCAAAAACTTATTTTAAAATAAAGCTTTACAAATCAGGAATAATATGTTAGTATAAACAAGCCTTGAAAAACAAGGCATTAGCAGGACATCCGGTGAGCGAAAGCAATCCGGAATGAATTGTAAACAGTTTTTTGAAAAAAGAAAAAATTCTTAAATAACTGTTGACAACCCTCCGGTGACATGTTATTATATAATACGTCCTCAACGAGAGGAAATCAGTTAAGGCAGTGACTTCTGATAAAGAGGTTCATCTGTCCGGCATTAGGTTTGGAACTTATAACTTACCTGGGAACAGAGTGGTTCGACAAGGTTTTGAAAAAAAGTTAAAAAAGTTCTTGACAAACAAAACTGATTATGCTAATATAAATAAGCTTTCACTACTGAGAACGACAAGAACTCACAGAAAGCGACAAGGTTCTTTGATAACTGAACAGTAAAACAACCCTGAAAATTCTAACGGGTTTCAAAGTGGTTTCTGCTTTGAGAACCTGAGAATATTCAGAAACGAACAAAAACCTTTATAAGACGAGAATCTTCGGATTATCGTCTGGTAAATTTAACGGAGAACGAAACACTTCTTTAATTAAAAGGAAGCCAGAGTAGTTCTGACGGAATTAAACTTTTTATGAGAGTTTGATCCTGGCTCAGGATGAACG
>ERZ780223.3834-NODE-3834-length-10792-cov-3.230698_pt1 | contig 10792 bp, 7 predicted proteins | sample MGYA00511016_ERZ780223 | MGnify/ENA primary metagenome ERZ780223 (study PRJEB29588, sample SAMEA2159032) | human gut metagenome | biome: human gut; feature: human-associated habitat; material: faeces | place: Denmark | collected 2008/2010 ... | reverse complement strand
CTCTCACATTTATAGGTTATGATATTTACATCTTAAGGAAATGACGTACCTTAAGAGAAAATCTTTCCTTTCCCTAAAAAGTGTAAAATGAACGTGAATCACCGCTTAGCCGACAAGATCGACGGAGAAGCGGTGATTTTATTATGTCACTGAAGAAGGATTCTTTCTTATAAACCTCTGTAACGATTAAGACAGGCATAAATTTCCTGAATACGGGGAGTAGCGTAACCACAGGAAATTTTTTGATTCTCCGTAAAAAAGGACAGACCATGTAAAGAGAGATTTTTCCAGAGAAACTGCACAATCTCAGGCAGGGTACGTCTGCCGTCTGCCAGATGTTCAACTGCATATTTCAGCAGGAGACCTAAGGCAGCGGTCTGTTCTGCGTCAATAAGCTGTTCTGTATAGCGGAGATCAATCTCCTGTCTGCCGAGAGAGAAGCCATCTGTTCCGGAGATTCTGGTTTTCAGGCGCTCAGGTTTTGTGGCACCGGAATCGGAATGATTTCCACGACTGTTATGTCTGAGGCGCTTAGAAGATTCGGCAGGTCTGCTCATAATGCGATGGCTGTGCGGAAGCTGAAAATCAGTAACTGAAACAGCAGGCAGAGGATATTGGCTGCATAATTTTTTGACAGAAGCTGTAATATCTTTTGGAACGTAATTGTCCATCTGGATAATTGTATCTGCAATATGAAAGAATGCCCCGGAACTTCCGGCAACAAGAATTGTAGAAATCCCTGCTTTTTTATAAAGATCTTCTGCACGCTCCAGAAACGGAGTGATCGGCTCTTTCTCACGCTGAATAACCTGCTGCATGAAAGCATCGCGAACCATGAAGTTAGTTGCGGAGGTGTCTTCGTCAAGAAGAAAAAGGTGGCTTCCGGCTTCCATGCTTTCTACGATACCGGCTGCCTGGGAAGTGCTTCCACTGGCATCCAGTGTAGAGAAACAGCGGGTATCTTTCTTGTTTGGAAGATCATTTATAAACATGGAAATATCCACATCCTTGATAAAACGGCCATCTTCTGAACGCAGTTTGACAGCAGTTGCATCTGTGATCACGTATTCACGTCCATCTCCGGGGATATGATTGTATACACCAAGTTCAAGTGCATTCAGAAGCGTGGATTTGCCATGATATCCACCGCCTATGATCAGAGTGATTCCCTTTGGAATCCCCATGCCTGTGATTTTTCCTTTATGGGGAAGATTTATGGAAATGCGCAGACTGTCCGGAGAAGTAAAGGGAACGGAAGCTTTCATAGGGCGGGAGGAAATACCGCTTTCTCTTGGGAGGATGGAGCCGTCGGCTATGAATGCGCAGAGATTTTTTGCGGGCAGCGTCTGACGGATAAATTCCTGATCCTCTGCAAGCTCTATATAATTCTGTAATTCCTTTGCATTAAGGCTGGAATAGAAAAAGGATTTTTGAATGCATACAGGCAGAAAATCAAAAAGGATTTTCTCCAGTTCAGTGGCATTGATCGTGCGGCCATTAGCAGGGAAGCCCACAAAAAAGCGGGCGGTTATGCCTTTTTCTGTTATTTCACAGGCTGTCCGGGAAAGAATCTCCTGACCACAATGACTGACAGTGAGCAGGCCGCTTTTGCCGGAGCCTTTTGCACGAAAGCTGTACTGACTGACCTGTTTTTCAAACTGACGTGTAAGATAGTCGCAAAGAGTAGTCCCGGTAAGCGTATCTTTATAATATTCGACGGGAAATCCGGCATCTCTGTGTGAAATCTGAATGCTGACATGAGAGGGAGAAGCAAAAGGATCTCCCTGCACATGGTCGATGGACAGAATATAATTTCCAAAATGATACAGACCTTTCAGCCCTTTATATGCCGGATAACTTTTGCGGTTTATGGAACGAAGCTGCTGACGCAGTTCCTCTGAATTTTTCATGACAGAACCTCCTGGTATTGCAGATATTTTTATAATAATCCTCGCAAATAATGAATTTGAGAGGAGAAACATTAACCTGCCATCAACTATAGCGGAAATGAATCATAATGTCCACTGACAAATAAATATTAATCATATGGAAAATTTTCAGAGGATGTTTTATAATGAAAAACAGGTAATTGTTCAATACCATTACATAATAGCGAACTGATGAATAGTTACCGTTATCAAAGCAATACTATGAATGACAGTCATAAAGAAAGGCGGAACAGTAAATGGAACGTAGAAATGCATGGCTTTCTTATACAGAAGCAGAAGAAAAAGAACTGGAGCAGGTTGCAAAAGCGTATCGCAATTTTCTTAATGTGGGAAAAACAGAGCGTGAATGTGTGACGCAGATCATCAGAGAAGCACGGGCAGCAGGTTATGAATCTCTGGAAGAGAAGACTGCGAAGGGTGAGAAACTGAAAGCAGGAGATAAAGTTTATACAGTCGGAATGAAGAAGATCATTGCACTGTTTCATATCGGACAGGATGATATTTCTGAGGGAATGAATATTCTGGGAGCACACATTGATTCTCCACGTCTTGATGTCAAACAGAATCCATTATATGAGGATACGGATCTTGCATATCTGGATACCCATTATTATGGCGGTGTTAAGAAATACCAGTGGGTGACTCTTCCCCTGGCAATTCATGGCGTAGTGGTAAAGAAAGACGGAAGTACAGCAGAAGTAAATATCGGTGAGGATGAGGATGATCCGATCGTATATATCACAGACCTTCTGATCCATCTTGCAGGAAAGCAGATGCAGAAAAAAGCGACAGAAGTGATTGAGGGAGAGAATCTGGACATCCTGATCGGCAGCAGACCACTGAAAGACCTGGAAGATGATAAGAAGAAAGAGGCAGTAAAACAGAATGTACTGAATATCCTTAAAGAGAAGTATGATATGGAAGAGGAAGATTTTCTTTCTGCAGAGCTGGAGATCGTACCGGCAGGAAAGGCAAGAGAGTGTGGTCTGGACAGAAGTATGATCGCTGCTTATGGACAGGATGACAGAGTGTGCGCATATACTTCTCTGCTTGCAATGCTTGGGATGGACACCCCGAAACACACTTCCTGCTGTTTGTTTACTGATAAAGAAGAGATTGGAAGCGTAGGTGCAACCGGTATGCAGTCACGTTTCTTTGAGAACGCAGTGGCAGAACTTCTGGATGCAATGGGATGCTACAGTGATCTGAGATTGAGAAGAACTCTGAAGAATTCCAGTATGCTTTCCTCTGATGTAAGTGCTGGTTATGATCCGGCTTATGGGGAGGCATTTGAGAAAAAGAATGCAGCTTATCTTGGAAGAGGTATCGTATTAAATAAATTTACCGGAGCAAGAGGTAAATCCGGCTCGAATGATGCAAATGCAGAATACGTGGCAAGAGTCAGAAATATTTTTGACAGCCATGAAGTTGCGTTCCAGACAGCTGAGCTTGGTAAAGTTGATGTAGGCGGAGGCGGAACAATCGCTTATATCGCAGCGCTTTATGGAATGGAAGTCATTGACAGCGGTGTGGCAGTGCTCAGTATGCATGCACCATGGGAAGTGACAAGTAAGGCAGATATTTACGAAGCTAAGAAAGCATATAAGGCATTTCTGCTGGAAGCATAAAAAGTCAGGCAGATGCGGAATAAAAATATGAAGAAATCGTGGAAGCTGTATCGTTTCTGATAACAGAGACTTGCAGATTCCGCAGATAAGGGCAGAGCTTTTGGAAAACTGAAGCGCTGCCCTTTTAACATATAAGTGAGGTTATGATTGTAAAAGGTATTTCTGATATCTTACGAAAGACAGGTTGCGATTCTGTAAGATCTGGATTAGAGCAGGATATTTAATAGACGGGAGGGAAAGATGGAGGAAGCGCTGATCAGAGTAAAAGATTTGTGTAAAATATATAATCCCGGCGAGAATGAAGTACGGGCGCTGGATCATATTAATCTGGAAATTAATAAGGGTGAGTTTGTTGCTATTATCGGACAGTCAGGTTCAGGAAAGTCTACATTTATGAATATGCTGGGTTGTCTGGATGTGCCTACATCCGGCGAATATTTTCTGAATGGAACTGATGTGTCCACAATGGAAGACAATGAACTCTCAGAAGTCAGAAACCGGGAGATCGGATTTATTTTTCAGGGATTTAATCTGATCTCAAATCTGACTGCAATTGAAAATGTGGAACTACCGCTGGTTTACAGAGGGGTAGACAGAAAAACGAGACATAAGCTGGCAGTAGAGTCACTGACCATGGTAGGGCTTGAAAAACGTATGGATCACAGACCAAATGAAATGTCAGGAGGACAGCAGCAGAGGGTGGCTATTGCAAGAGCAATCGCGGCCCAGCCACCGGTGATCCTGGCAGATGAACCTACAGGAAATCTGGATTCTGCATCCAGTAAGGAGATTCTTCAGATTCTTAAAAGTATGCACGAGCAGGGAAAAACGGTCATATTGATCACACATGATAATGGGATTGCTGCTCAGGCAAGGCGTGTAGTCAGAATTATGGATGGAAAGATAGAGTCAGATTTTATCAATAAAAACTATGGGAAAGAAGAATATAAAAAAAATCAGCTGGATGCATAAACCCGGTTACAAGGAGACAAATATTATGAAAAAAAAGAAAAGTAAAAAGAAAATTATTATGGGACCAGCGGCTGTTCTCGTTGTTGCCGGCGGAGTTACAGTAGCAGGTCAGAGAAATTCCACAGAAAATCAGATCCCGCAGGTTCAGGTGGTAATTGCAGAGAAGGGTGATGTTGAGGAAATTGTAGATGCTACAGGAACAGTGGGAAGTGAAGAGGAGAAGACCTATTATTCTCCTGTAAATGCAGAGCTGAAAACGGTTTCTTTTGCCCAGGGAGATGTGGTGAAAAAGGGAACAAAACTGATTGAGTTTAATACAGAGGATCTGGAGAAAGATAATCGGAAAGCAGAACTGAATCTGAAATCAACAAAGTATGATACAAAGGATACAAGAAATAAATCTTACAAAGCAGAGAAGAAGCAGAAGGATGCCAAAAAGAATGTTCAGGAGCTTGAGAAGAAAATAAAGGATAAAAAAGCTTATGTCTCGTCTTTGAAATCACAGATTTCAGCGGCAGCAGCAGCGGCACAGCGTGAAGCGGCAGCTCAGGCATCCGCACAGGCAGCAGCTCAGGCTCAGGCACAGCAGCAGGAAGCTCAGGCAAAAGCCCAGGCAGAGGCAAAGAAACAGGAGGAAATCCAGAGTAAATATCAGGCCGCACTTTATACATACAAGACGGAGACTCTTCCGCAGTACCAGCAGCAGCTCTCAGATCTGAATGCACAGTATAATCAGGCACAAAGCGATTATAATCAGGCAGACACCACATATCAGATGGCATTTGCAACATGGCAGGCAGACCCTTCAGATGAGAATACACAGGCTCTGGATAATGCGGAGGCTGCAAGAACACAGGCACAGCTCGCAATGCAGCAGGCACAGCAGACTTATAATGATCTTAAGCAACAGACACCGAAAATGCCGGTACTTTCTGATTTCACAGAAAGCAGTGCAGATTACTCATGGGGAATTTCAGACGGTTCAGATGCAGATGACAGCGATGGGGAAGATTCTTCCTCCTACGGATATGATTACAGTGGAAGTGATGGCGGGACAGTAACTGCGGATACTTCTGCTCTGGAAAGTGCACTTGAGACAGCAAGCGATGAACTTGCAGAGCTTCAGTCAGATCTGGCTTCTGAGAAAGCTATCGCAGAGGCAGATTCCACAAGCCTGACAAAAGAAGAAAAAGAGAAACTGAAAGTAACAGATAATCTTTCCGAACTGGACGCAAAATCAGCCGAGGAGCTGGTGAAGGAAGGAAAGAAAGGAATCACCGCGGAATTTAACGGAATCATATCCAAGGCAGATATTAAGCAGGGAGCAGCAGTTACTCAGGGTATGGAACTGTTTACTATTGAGAATACAGACAAGGCAAGTGTGGATGTGACTCTCTCTAAATATGATTATAATACAGTGAAAGAGGGGCAGTCTGTTGAGATTACCTTGGGGGATAATACTTATCAGGGTACTGTAACAAAAATGAGTCATATTGCGGTGCAGAATGAAAAAGGAACGCCGGTCATTTCAGCAACAGTAAGCATTGATAATCCGGATGAAGATATTTTCCTGGGAGTAGATGCAAAGGTTAAGATTTATGCGGCTTCTGCGAAAAATGTGGTGACTCTTCCTGTGGAAGTGGTCAATATCGGAAAAGAAGGCTCCTTCTGCTATGTGATAGAAGATGGACTGGTGACAAAGAGAAATATTACCACAGGAATCAGCTCAGAGGATTATGTGGAAATTACGGACGGAATCAAAGAAGGAGAAGAAGTAATCGCAGATCTGGGTGATTACACAGAGGGAATGGAAGTACAGGCAGTTCCTGAACAGACAGGAGAGGATGCTGATGAGTAATCTGTATGAATATATCAAGATGGCAGTCCATAATATTATGGCAAATAAGGGACGTTCTTTTCTGACTATGCTTGGCATTATCATTGGCATTGCTTCTGTAATTGCCATTGTATCTGTGGGTGAAGGAACCAAGAACCAGATGAACAGTGAAATTGATGATATCGGCGGCGGGCAGATTGCCATCAGTGTCAGCGATGAGGCACAGACAGATGAGGAGTGGATCACTGCGGATGATGTGGAAGCAATCCGGGCGATAGACGGTATAGAAGGAGTAAATGTTTCGGATTCATTCAGTGGAGAAACTACCACAGGTAAGGGAAATTTTTCTCTTATGCTGACGGGTGAGGGACCGGATGCAAAGCTGTTAAATAATGCCACCATGAAGCATGGAGTATATTTCGGGGAAAATGAAGTTCAGGAAGCAAAAAATGTCTGTGTGCTTTCCGATGCAGATGCAAAAAGACTCTTTGGCACAGATGATGTGGTTGGAATGACTGTAGATGTCAATTGTTATGGACTGACCAAAAGTCTTCGTATCTGCGGGGTGACAACCCAGAAAGAAAATGGAACCTTTGTCAGTTATACTTATGAGGGAATGCCGGTGACTATTAATGTTCCCTATACTACAATGAATGAATTCACCGGTGTATCCGATTACTTTTTCTCAGTAACAATGCAGGCAGATAAGAGCTTAAACAGTCAGGATGTTGCTGACAAAGTGGTAAAACTGATGGAAAAAAGACATCAGTGTGCAGGAAAAGATTACTTTCAGGTACAGAGCTTTCAGGATATTATGAGCTCTATGAATCAGATGCTGGATATGGTGACTGCTTTTATCTCCTTTGTGGCGGGAATTTCCCTTCTGGTTGGCGGTATCGGCGTTATGAATATTATGCTGGTTTCCGTAACAGAACGTACCAGAGAGATTGGTATCCGTAAGTCACTGGGAGCGAAAACCTCTTCTATTATGATGCAGTTTCTGGCAGAGGCGGCAATTCTGACGGTGATTGGAGGGGTGATAGGAATTGTTCTGGGTGTGATTGGCGGATATGTGATCTGTTCAATCATAAGCAGCAGTATGGGAATGTCCATCACTCCGGGAATCAGCCTGAGTACAATTATGGCGGCGACTTTGTTTTCCTGTGCAGTAGGAGTATTCTTTGGAATTTATCCTGCGAAGAAAGCAGCAAAACTGAGCCCGATCGAGGCTTTGCGGCGGAATTAATGAAAACAGAACTGCGATGGTATTTTGGTGTACCTGTGTACTGATATCATTACAGAATAGTTGTAAATTGTTATAATTTTGCGAATCAAAAGAAAAAAATAAAAAATTCAAAAAAAGTGTTGACAAATGCTCCAGTATAGAGTAGAATACTCATTGTTGTGAGGGACACGAGATAAGAACTTCACAAGGATGTGCGTTTAGCTCAGCTGGATAGAGCGTTTGGCTACGGACCAAAAGGCCGGGGGTTCGAATCCTCTAACGCACGTAAAACCGCTAGAAATCAAGGTTTCTAGCGGTTATTTTTTTACTTGACAAGGCTACTTGACCCTTTGGTTAGTTCCGATCGCATAGCCCCGAGAATAATACGAACGGAAGAAAATGCCATCTAACTTATATACATCTGATCCCATTCTCTCATAAGTATTTGCAAGGTGCAGATAATTCTGAGTTGTATCATAACTGCTATGTCCAAGATAAAGTCTTAATGATTCCAGATCACCACCACCAAGAATAAAAGATGTTGCAAATGTGTGCCGGAGCAAATGCGGCTTCAGACGGGAAAGCTCTGTCTCTTTCCTGATCCGGCTGAAAAGTGACTTGATTGCATCCAATGTGAATGGTTCTTCCGGATTATGCAAAGAACAGAACAGGGAATCATGTTCTAAAGTACGAGGCCTGTAAAATGTCAGATATCTATACAATGGCTGTCGAAGTCTTTTCGCCAGAGGAACAATCCTGTCTTTATCACCTTTACCATTCAGTACAATAATATAGGATTCATCAAAATTTATTGATCTGGTAGTTAAATTCACAACATCACCTGAACGTAATCCCTCATCTAACATTAAATGAACAATGCAGTAATTACGAAGTCCGGTATAAGTCTTCTGGTTAAAACAACTGTCAATTTTCTGTACTTCACCATCAAATAACGGTAACACCAATTTAGTTTCAGACTTAATGATCTTAAATCCCTTAGTTATATCAGTCGGTATGTACTCCTCATAATACAGAAAATGGAAGAAAGTTCGAAGATCTACAGAATATGTCCGGATAGATCTCTTAGTTATGGGCTGATTTACTGTAGGCTTTAAAGGATGGGATTCAAGTTTATTCCTGGAACGCAGAAAGGCAACATATTTTTTTAAATCCATGGTAGTAACAGAATCAAGCATGATCTCAGATATAGGACAGCCCCGGTCACCTTCCAGAAACTTAAAGAAGTATGAAAGCGTATTCTTGTAATTCTGGATAGTTTTTTGCTTACAATAAGTTGCACGATCAAAGATAAACAGATCATAAGCTTGTTTTAAAGATATACTCATAAGTACCTCCTTTGTATCTCATTTTTTCGCACGTGCAACTCTGATCAGAACGCTGCAGCATGACTTTTGAGATACATAATTGCTATAATTTTTTTAATAATCACAATCAATACATTCATCTAATTCAGAATAATATTCACCATCATATCCTTTTTTCATTAATTTATCCCAGCAAGAAAAACAAACAAGTCTAAACGTTATACCATGACAATCTCTGGTAAAATCCATTTCACTTCGTTCAACTTCTCGATTACAATAAGGACATATACGCATATCTTTTTCATTATTAAAACTCATAATAAGCCTCCTAAATTTTATTTGTAATTTCAAGGTGCTTATGGTATTATGTCCGTAGATACTTCACCAGTATTGATATTGACTATCTGATACTCATGAGTAACACTACTTACATAAGTGTCCGCCAGTTCACTGCTATTGAATTGGCGGGCTTTTTTCTGTTTGTAGCGGTTTGCATCATGAATATCATTATCATTCAGCTGGCAAAGTGCTTCAACACAATCCTGCACCACGTTATCATTGTTGATCCCCCTGGTATAGATACCGAGAGTTACAGCAGCGTTAATCACACGCTTTTTCATTATGTCACTGTTGAGCTGCCTGCAGTACTGCCGGATCAGCTTCACATCTTTTGGTCTGACATTTACATCTATCATCCTGCAGCTCCGTAGAGCAGTCCAGAAAGCACACAGGTCACGTCTTGATTTATTGGAATCCCCTTCCGGTTTGACCAGGCGGAACACATAAAAGGTCAGATAGTCAGCTATGATCTTCCGGTTATCCAGGTAATCATAAATCCTTTTGGACGTTTCCCTTGCACTGTTATCTCGGAACGGTACCAGTTCATAAGTCTTGGTATGCTTTCTCATTGTCTGGTATTCCACGTTCATGATCAGGTTGATCTTCGGTGTCAATGTATCTGCAAGTTTATGCAGCGTATCCGGGGACATGGTTACATTACCTTCCACAACATCCCTGCACTGTTTCCGGAGTTCCGGATCAGAACCATATTCACTGTAATATTTCAGTCTGGCAGTATCCAGGTATTGCCAGGAATGCTTTTTATAACATTCTTCATAACAGTACAGGTCATAACGGTTGATCAGACCATTGAACAGCCATACCTTAAAGAACCATGGTTTATAATTCTTTTCAATGACCTCTTTACTTTTCAGGTAGATACGGATAAATACCTTGTCAGAACGTTTTCCCATTGATACATAATCAATCTCATATCCTTCTGATCCGACTTTGGCAGTATGTATCAGGGCATCCTTGAACCTGTCCACTCTCATCTTGTAGAAGCTCTCCGGTGAAAAGAACTTTTCTGGATTACTTAAGTAGTTGCTGTGCCAACAGTAGTCAATCCTATTTTCCTGACAGTATGCGATATGTAAACCGAAGTAATCACAGATCTGTTTCACATATTCATAAGAGCGTTCAAAGGCTTCATGAACTCCATACATCCACAGCATATAAGATCGGAGTTGTACAACGATCTCAGACGTAACTGAGAAACCACCATCAGAACCATGAGGAACAGAAGGAGCAATGAAAATATCAAACCATTCCGGGCATTCCAGACGAATACTGAAAAAACCAGCGTAAGAGCCAGCGCACAGATTAAGGCTGCGGTCAAACCCAGGAAAGAAGATCTGTACAAGTTGTCCATACCTGGAGTCAAGGATTGATTTCTTCTGCTCAAAGAATTTACGAAACCTGAGAACGGAATCATCAGATGAGTCATTTGTAAAGTCCTCCACTAATTTTACAGAATAATAAAAGGTATCAATGTTATGCAGGAATTTTTTTTGTTT
>ERZ780223.3823-NODE-3823-length-10821-cov-2.995727_pt1 | contig 10821 bp, 6 predicted proteins | sample MGYA00511016_ERZ780223 | MGnify/ENA primary metagenome ERZ780223 (study PRJEB29588, sample SAMEA2159032) | human gut metagenome | biome: human gut; feature: human-associated habitat; material: faeces | place: Denmark | collected 2008/2010 ... | reverse complement strand
GGCTCGGCATGAGCGTCGGCAGCGTGAAAAATATGGCCTCGGTCATATACGCCAAGCTCCATATCGGCAGCAAAGCGGAGCTGAAAGATTACGCTTTGTAATTTTTTCAACCGCCAAAAAACTTCCAAAACGGCACTTCAAAATTTGACCAAGTTCGTCTATTATAAGCGTATAATATAGTTATGCGAAGCGTGTGCCGTGCGGCCGTCCGGGGGCGTCTCAGACTCCGGGCGTTGAAGCGGCGCATGGTTGTCCATGCCCCGGCGGGGTGCGTCTCAGTCCCCCATCGGCTGCCTGCGGCGGCAAAGCATACTTATTCATATGGTATTTTATTTGGGAAGGTTTATTCGCAGAAATGAAAAAAAGACTCTTTGCACTGTTTCTGTGCCTGTGCATGGTGATGACGCTGCTGCCTGTCGGCGCCTTCGCAGAAGGCACGGAAGCCCAGTTCGGATTGGCCGCCGGCGGAGCATCCGTCACGTCCGTCAATCCTGTCGAGACGCCCGATACGCATATAACTTTCAAGTTCTATAACGGGGAGACGCTTCTCGACACACAGGTCGTCAACGGCGACGGCCAGCTCACCGCTCCGGCGACGCCCGCCATCGAGGGTGGCCGCAAGTTCCTCGGCTGGTATGCCGTTGATGCCAACGGCCAGCTTGAGGCACAGGAGTTCGACTTCAGCACCGCGTACACCAATTACAGCGGCCGCAGCGAAGTCAAGGTCATGGCCAAGTTCGAGGCCGTGTTCTACGTGTACTTTATGACCGTTGACGGGCAGGTGCACTCCACCGCGATCGCCAACGAGGCCAACGGCTTCAAGGTCGCTCTGCCTACGGACTATGAGCCGAATGGCAAGGTAGTCACCGGCTGGACGGCAAACGATGCGGTATTCACCGCCGACACCGTCGTCACTGCTGACACCTATGTCTACCCCGTCACCGAGGACTGCTACTGGGTCACATTCAACACCACCGGCGGCAGCATGGTAGGCTCCCGCTCCGTCACCAAGGGCGATACCCTTGAACTCAGCGGCGTCAAAGCTCCCACCCGCACCGGCTACAGCTTCAAGGGCTGGAGCACCACCGAGGGCGGCGCGCTCATCAGCTCCGTCACCCCGACTGCTGACACCACGCTCTACGCCGTCTGGGAAGGCGACGATGTCAAGTACATGGTCGTCTACTGGGGCGAGAACGCGGACGATACCAATTACTCCGCTCTGGCCACCGCTACTCTGACCGGCAAGGTCGGCAGCACGGTAACGCTCAATGCAACCACCGGCGCACTGCCAAACAGTGTGTCTGACAGACAGCACTTCAAGTTCAGTTCGTCCGACTCGGCAACCATCCGCGCCGACGGCTCCAGCGTTCTGAATGTCTATTTCTCCCGTAACAGCTACAAATTGACTTTCCGCGAGTACACAGGGGGATTTTTTAGCGGCAGCTACCACACCGTAGCTACAATAACCGCAAAATATAACGCTTCGATTTTTGCCGAGTTTGGCAAGCATCCGTTCAACACGACTTATAACGGACGTGCATGGGAGTGCACCGATAGCAGTAAATATAACTACGCACTCCAGACGCTCGACCGTATGCCCGGCTTCGATGCAACCTTTAATCTCTATGATAAGAGCAGCAACAAACTCAAGACCATATATTACTATGTGCAGAATGTTGGAACGACTGTAAACAGCAACCGTTGGCCTACCAGCACTGCCAACTTCAGTCTGTACAAGGAAGTACAAACATACTTCAATTATGCTACTTACGATGAAGAGTATCATAACATAGACGGCTTTAATCGGTACAGCGCCAGCGTTGCCGGTTTTAAACGTAACCAGAAAGACTTCAGCAATAACACGCTTTACCTTTACTACATGCGCAAGTCCTACACGCTCACCTTCAACAACTACGGTGCCGTTTCTGACAACACCGTAGAATATGAAGCTAAGCTGGACAGCTACAACAACTATGTTCCTGCACGTCCTGAAGGCTTCAGCGAGAACGCAGTGTTCATGGGCTGGTACGAGGTCGAGCCTTCTCAGATAACCAGCACTACGCAGCGCTTCGACTTCACCGGCAAGACGATGCCCGCGGACAACCTCACCCTCTTCGCATACTGGGTCGAGAAGCCCGTCACGCTGACGGTGCAGGTTCCCACACTCGGCGGATATACCGCGTCCAATTACGAGGTCGCCATCGGTACAGTCATCTCCGGCGTGGACGTGTTCAAGGATGCCGAGGCCAAGATCGCCGAGGCAGGCAGAACCGTTCTCAAGTGGGTATACGAGGACGGCACCGCCGTTGACGTCAACAGCGCCATCGGCAGCGACACCACCGTCAAGGCAGTCCTTGAGGGCGAGGTCTACACGCTGACCTACGTCACCGGAACCACCGCCGCGATAACCGACGAAAACCGCTACGAATATGAGGCGCTTGCACAGGTCAAGGACGGCAGCGGGCTCAAGAGCGGCGACAAGGTGTTCGCCTGCTGGACTGACGAGACCGGCAAGGTCTACTATCCCGGCAGCTACGTCACCATGACCGGCAACAAGACCCTCACCGCAAATTACGTTGACCCCAGCGTCAAGGTCACGCTCACCTACCACTCGAACTTTGACACTGACCAGACCAAGACCATCGGCGCCGTTCCCAACAACGACAAGGTCACCGTCATGGATTACACCTCAACGGGTCTTCCCTCCCGTCTCGGCTACCAGGTCAAGGGCTGGAAGGATGCAAACGGCGTTGAGTACGCCGCAGGCTCCGAAGCCCGTCTGGACAACAATGGCTCCAACGACCTCTACGCCGTCTGGGAAGCCAGCGACGTGAACTACAAGGTCGAGTTCTACTATCAGAACGTTGACGGTACATACCCCGACAAGGCAAAGGATGAAGATATCGTTACCCGTCAGGGCAAGACCGACTCCACCGTATCCGTCACTGATGTGGACAAGGCCGATAAGGAAAACGGCAAGTACGTCTATTACGAGTCCTACACCGAAAATATCGAAAGCGGCGTCGTTGCTGCAAACGGCAGCCTCGTCCTGAAGCTTTACTTCAAGCTCAATCAGGCAAGCTGCACTGTCAGATATCTCTGGAACGGCACTGATGAGAAGGTCGCCGATGACAAGGTCGTTCCCGATATGACCGTCAGCCAGACCCACACCGAGTCCCCCATCCCGGTCGACGGCTATACTTATGTCAGCAGCGATTCCAAGAGCATCACTATCGTTCCCGACAGCAGCAAAAATGTGATTACCTTCTATTATTATAAGAACGTCACCCTGACCGCGAACAGCGATACCCTTGAGTACAACGGCTTTGAGCAGTCCGTCGAGGGCTTCACCGGGACACCGGAAGATGCTGACTTCTCCGCCATCACCGTCGGCGCGACCGGCATCGATGTAGGCACCTATCCCGCAGCATTTGCGGAAGGCACCGTCGGTACAACTGACGCGACCGAGAAGTACATCGTCACCAAGGCAAACGACGGCAGCCTCACGATAACCGCGAAGGCCGCATTCATCACCATCACCGCTAACAGCAAGACCAGAGAGTACAACGGTGAGGCGCTCACCGACAATGGCTGCACCTTCACTCAGGGCGTCCTCGTTGATGGCGACGTGCTTCAGGCAGTCGTTGAGGGCAGCCAGACCGACAAGGGCAGCAGCGCAAACGTTGTCAAGTCCTACAAGGTCGTGCGCGGCAGCGATGATGTCACCGGCAACTACAAATTCACCGACTCCGTTGACGGCACCCTGACCGTCACCCCGCGCGTAGTCGTCATCGAGTCCGAGGGCGGCCGCAGGGTCTACAACGGCCAGCCGCTCACCAATCCCACCTACAAGTTCACCACCGGCAGTTTCGTTGACGGCGAAGTCTCCGAGGTCAAGACCACCGGAACCATCACCGAGGTCGGCAGTGTTGACAACACCATCTTGTACACCACTACCGATAAGTTTGATGCCAACAACTACGACATCACCCTTACCCCCGGCAAGCTGGAGATAACCCCCGTTACCGCTGAAGTGGTCGTCACCATCACCGAGAACAGCGGCAGCGCAAAGTATGACGGCACCGAAAAGACCGTTACCGGTTACGTAGTGACCAGCATCAGCGACCCGCTCTACAAGGAGGGCGACTTCACCTTCAGCGGCGACGCCACCATCAAGGGCACTGACGCCGGTACCTACAACATGAACCTCGCTCCCGAAGACTTCAAGAACACCAACGGGAACTTCAAGAACGTCCGCTTCGTGATCTACGACGGTACGCTCGTGATCTCCCCGCGCGTCCTGACCATCACTTCCGGCTCCGACAGCAAGGAATATGACGGCACCCCGCTCACCAGCAGCGAAATCAAAGTCACCGGCGACGGCTTCGTTGACGGCGAGGGCGCGTCCTACACCTTCACCGGCAGCCAGCTTGACGAGGGCAGCAGCAACAACAGCTTCACCTATGAACTGAACGAAGGCACCCTTGCCGCAAACTACATCATCGAGACCAAGGAAGGCGAACTCACCGTCAAGCCGATCCTCACCGAGATCACTATCACCGCAAACAGTGGCGAGAAGATGTATGACGGCTCCGCACTCATCAACGGCGGCTACACTTTCACCTCCGGCATACTTGTTGACGGCGATGTGCTTACCGCAGTCGTCGAGGGCAGCCAGCTCAACGCAGGCAGCAGCGCAAACGTCGTCAAGTCCTACCGCGTCATGCGCGGCGAGACCGACGTCACCGCAAACTACCGCTTCGCAGAATCCGTTGACGGCAAGCTCACCGTTACCGCGCGCAAGGTCGTTATGACCTCCGCGGACGACGAGAAGGTCTACGACGGCACTCCGCTCACCAATGACGAGATCACCGTCACCGGCGACGGCTTCATCGAGGGCGAAGGCGTCACCTACGACGTCACCGGCAGCCAGCTCGACGTCGGCAGCAGCGACAACAGCTTCACCTACGAGCTGAACGAGGGCACTCTTGCCGAGAACTACATCATCGAGACCGAGGAAGGCAAGCTCACCGTCACCAGCCCCGAGCAGCACATCGTCATCACCGCGAACAGCGCGGAGAAGACCTATGACGGCACTCCGCTCACCGACGATGGCTTCACCTACACCGACTTCGTTCTCGCCGAGGGCGACGTGCTTGAGGCAGTCATCGAAGGCAGCCAGCTCGACGTCGGCAGCAGTGTGAACGTCATCAAGTCCTACCGCGTCATGCGCGGCGATGAGGACGTCACCGCAAACTACATCTTTGACGACTCCGTTGACGGCACCCTGACCGTTACCAAGCGCAAGGTAACTCTCACCTCCGGCACCGCCTGCAAGATCTACGACGGCAAGTACCTCACCTGCAACAAGGTCGAGGTCGGCGGAGACGGCTTTGTTGAAGGCGAAGGCGCGACCTACGATGTGACTGGCAAGCGCAAGGACATCGGCTGGAGCTACAACGACTTCACCTACAAACTCAACGACAACACCAAGGCCGACAACTACGAGATTACCGTTGAGCGCGGCTTCCTGTACGTCAAGGATCAGGCTGAAAAGCCCAAGACCGGCGACAGCAGCGACCTTCTCCTCCTGCTTGCCCTCATGAGCATGAGCGGCGCAGGCGCAGCGGGCACTGTGTACCTCTACCGCAGGAAGCGCGAGGAGCAGGAATAAGCTCAAAATAGCAAAGCACTAAACTAAACGAATCCCCTCTGCAGTGATAAACTGCAGAGGGGATTTCAATTTATACAATTATATAAGCGCATAAGCGCGCCGCATCAAAATGCGGCTCTGTCCGATGCGGGCCGTGTTTGATTTTCAAATTAGTTCACATAATGTTGTATACGTAATATTATTTACATAAGCTTATATCAAGCTGCTCAAAAATACACATAAAAAGTGTCAAAAAGCCTTGAAAAATCAGCATTTTTAGCCGCTTGTGTTTTTCCTTTCTCTGTGTTAGCATAGATGACCCACGGATATTGAAAATGGAGGATCGGCGCGCTGCGCCGTTTTTTGATATGGACGAGCATAGGATTCAACGCAATGCAATAACCGAGGGCAGCATCCTCAAGCAGCTGATGAACTTCTTCTTCCCCGTTCTGCTCGGTATGCTGTTCCAGCAGCTGTATAACATGGCCGACGCGGTAATAGTCGGCCGCTTTGTCGGCAAAAATGCGCTCGCCGCCGTCGGCGGCTCCGCCTCACAGATACTGAACCTCATCATCGGTTTCTTCACCGGCCTGTGTTCCGGCGCTACGGTCATCATAGCGCAGTATTACGGCGCAAACGACGACGAGGACGTCAGCAAGGGTGTACAGACCGCCATAGTTTTTGCGGCCGTCTGCGGCGTTATAATGACCGTTGTGGGCATTGTGACCGCGCCGTGGCTCCTGCGCATTATGGATACTCCGGAGGAGACTATGGCCGACTCCGTGAGCTATATGCGCATCGTCTATATGGCGATGATCCCTGCTATGATCTACAACATGGGTTCGGCCATACTGCGCGCGGTCGGCGATTCGAAGCGCCCGCTGTATTTCCTCATCATCTGCTGCGTGCTCAATGTTGCGATGGATATCGTCGCCGTCGTCGTATTTGATCTGGCTGTTGAGGGCGTCGCCATTGCGACGAGCCTTGCCCAGCTAATCAGCGCCGTGCTCGTCTGCCGCAGCCTGATACGCAGCAAGCAGAGCTACCGGCTCGAGCTGAAAAACATACGCATCGAGGGACGCATGATGCGCCGCGCGGTGCACATCGGCCTTCCCGCAGGGCTTCAGTCCGTGCTCTACGCCGTCTCCAACATGATAATCACAGCGTCCATCAACAAGTTCGGCACGGACACCGTCGCCGCGTGGGTCGCCGTAAACAAGATCGACGCGTTCAACTGGATGGTTCTGAACGCGTACAGCATCTCGCTGATGACCTTTGTCGGCCAGAACTATGGTGCGGGGCTGTATGACCGAGCACGCGCCAGCCTGCGCGACTGCATGGCGCTCGGCATGATCACGACTTCGCTCCTCTCCGTGCTGTTCATGATGACCTGCCGCTTCTTCTTCGGCCTGTTCGTTGAGGACGAGACGGTCATGGTCATCGCGGTGCAGATACTCGGATTCATGGCACCGTGGTACTGGACGTACGCCCCGATCGAGATATTCGGCGGTGGCCTGCGAGGGCTTGGCGACACGCTGATACCCACGATCATCACCGCCGCGGGCATCTGCCTGACGCGCGTCATCTGGATATACACCGCCGTCCCGCGCTGGCACAGCATCAGCACCGTCGCGCTCAGCTATCCGCTGACCTGGGGACTGACCGCCGTTGCGTTCGTGATATACTACTTCGGTTTCGTACGCAAGCGTCTTATGAGGGCTAACGATGGAAAATGAACTTATATGCCTGTGTGACCGTCCGGAGCTTATTGAGACGGCGGCGCAGTGGTTCCACAAGAAATGGGGTGTGCCGCTGGCGGCATATCTTGAGAGCATGAATGACAGCCTCACGGCGAGCGCTGTCCCACGCTGGTATGTGATGCTCGGCGGCAACGGCAAGATAATCGGCGGGCTGGGCGTTCTACTGCATGGCAACCGGCGACGGCGAGGAAACGCCGAGCAGAATGTACGTACATAAGAACACCGACAAGCATTGAGCTTGCCGGTGTTCTTTTACACTATGTAATAAGCGGAGTTGAAAATCGATTTGTAATTTTTTCTCCCTCAGTCGGCTGCGCAGGCAGCTTCCCCATCAGAGGGAGCCAAAAATGTCTGCTTTTCCATCGTGCGTTACGGCAATGTTGCGGGAAGCCGCGGATCGGTTATTCCGTTCTTCCGTAATCTGGTAGAGAACGGGGAGAAGGCGCTTCCGATTACCGATTACCGGATGACACGTTTCTGGATCAGCCTGGATGAAGGCGTGCAGCTTGTTATTAAGGCACTGTCGGAAGCCAAGGGCGGTGAGACGTTTATTTCCAAGATTCCTTCCTTTAAGATCACAGATCTCGCGCAGGCGATCCTGCCGGGATGTGAGATGCCGGAGGTCGGCATCCGTGAGGGAGAGAAGCTTCATGAGATCATGGTTACGCGTGAAGACTCCATGATGACCTACGAATACGAGAAGCATTTCATTGTATACCCGCACTTCGAGTGGTGGGATGATTCCAAGATCCAGGCAGGCGGCAAGCGTGTGGAGCAGGGCTTTGAGTACAGCTCGGGAACCAACACGGAATGGCTGTCGGTAGAACAGATTCAGGAAATGCTTAAGACTGTGAAAGAACACTAATGGAGGAAATCAACCATGATTAAATATTGCAAGAGATGTTGCCTGCCAAGTACCAAACCTCATCTTTCTTTTGATGAAGAGGGAATCTGTAATGCCTGCAGAAATTACGAGAACCGCAAATCCGTAGACTGGGATGAGAGAAAGGCAGAGCTGATGGAGATTCTGGACCGCTATCGTTCCAAGGATCATTCAAACTGGGACTGCATTATTCCGGTCAGCGGCGGAAAAGACAGTACCTATCAGGTAATTACTATGCTGGAGCTGGGCATGAACCCGCTCTGCGTGACGGCGACGACCTGCGATCTTACACCGATCGGAAGAGAGAACATCGAGAATATCAAAAAGATGGGTGTGGATTACATTGAAGTGACGACCAACCGTGTGGTACGTGCGAAGCTTAACCGCATCGGCCTGACAGAGGTGGGAGATATTTCCTGGCCGGAGCATGTCAGCATTTTCACGGTACCGGTGCGTATGGCGGTGAACTTTAACGTTCCGCTGATTATCTGGGGAGAGAATTCGCAGAATGAGTATGGCGGACCGGCGGCAGCAGTTGAAAATAACGTGCTGGACCGCAGATGGCTGGAAGAATTCGGCGGTATGCTCGGTCTCCGCGTGAATGACCTAATCGGTCAGGAAGGCATAACGAAAAAAGATCTGATTCCATTTACGTATCCGACGGATGAAGAACTGAAGCGCGTCGGCGTGACGGGAATCTTCCTGGGATACTACATTCCGTGGGAAGGTCTCCACAATGTTCTGGTTGCAAAGGCGCACGGATTTAAGAGCTGGGGCAAAGTGGTCGAGGGCGATTATGACGACTATGAGAACCTCGATAACTATCAGGCGGGAATTCATGAATACTTCAAGTATCTGAAGTTCGGATTCGGACGCTGCTCGGATCAGGCATCCATGCATATCCGCAGAGGGCGCATCTCCCGTGAGGAGGCAATGCAGGTGGTAAAGGAGCGAGACGGCGCATTCCGCTGGACCTACCTGGACAAAAAGCTGGAGGATATCCTCGAGCCGATCGGTATTACGGTAGACGAGTTTATCAAGATCTGCGATGAGTTTACGAACAAGAAGCTTTTCCTGACGGACAAGAATGGTAAGCTGATCAAGGATAAAAACGGCAATCTGACCAAGATAAACTATGACAATGTAGAAGAGAAAGACAACAAATAATGGAAACAGTCATTATAGATTATGGAATGGGCAATCTGCTTTCCGTACAGAGAGCGTTTGAAAAATGCGGATCGGATGCGGTAATCATCGATAATCCGTTGGATCTTAGAGAGGCAGAGCATATTGTGCTTCCCGGGGTCGGCGCTTTCCCGGATGCAATGAATAATTTAAGAGACGGCGGATGGATTAATGAATTAAACCGCGCCGTGCTTGAAAAAGAGACACCGATTCTTGGAATCTGTCTTGGGATGCAGCTGCTGGCAGAGCGGGGCTATGAGGTCTGCGAGTGCGAGGGACTGGGATATATTCCGGGCGAGATCGTGCGTTTTGAACAGACACAGGCGAAGGAAAGAATCCCGCATGTCGGATGGAACGACATTGAAAAGCGCGTGGAAACGCCTCTCTTTGATGGAATTGAAGATGGAACGAACTACTACTTTGTGCACAGCTATCATTTTAAAGTGAGGGATGAGGAGAATATTGCCGCGGTTACTCCGTACTGCGGTGAGTTTGTCTCGGCAGTGGCAAAAGATCATATTGTCGGTACGCAGTTTCATCCGGAGAAGAGCCAGAAAGCCGGTTTTCGCCTGATTAAGAATTTCCTGGCGATGTGACGGAAGAGAGAAAGGGAGCAGAGATAGAGAGATGTTAAAAGTTCGCGTGATTCCTACCTTGCTGTACAAATCAGTAGGCCTGGTGAAGGGTGTGGGATTTAACTCCTGGAGAAGAGTGGATACGGTATTGCCGGCGATTAAAGTATACAATATGCGCGAGGTGGACGAGCTCATTCTGGTGGATATTGAGGCAACCAAAGAGGGGCGCGATCCGGATTACGAGTCCATCCGTGATTTTTCGAGAGAGTGTTTTGTGCCGTTCTGCGTGGGCGGCGGAATCTGTAATATAGAGCAGATCCGGCAGCTCCTCCGGGCCGGTGCGGATAAAGTTGCGATCAACAGTGCAGCGTACGACAATCTGGAACTGATAACGGAAGGCGCCAGATTATTCGGATCACAGTGCATTGTGGCAAGCATAGACTGCAGGAAGATCGACGGTTCCTACCGTTGTTTTTCGCATAACGGCGAAGTTGACACGGGATATTCGCTGGAAGAATGGGTCCAGAAAGTCGTGGAAGCCGGTGCCGGTGAGATTCTGTTGACCTCGGTGGAACTGGATGGAACCATGCAGGGCTACGATGTAGAGATGATAAAGATCGCGACAGAGTTAGTGAATGTTCCGGTGATTGCATCCGGCGGTGCCGGCAGTTACGAAGATATGTATCAGGCAATTATGCAGGGCGGAGCATCGGCGGTTGCGGCGGCGAGCATCTATCATTTTACGGAACAGACCCCAAGGGAGGC
>ERZ780223.3821-NODE-3821-length-10827-cov-5.863442_pt1 | contig 10827 bp, 9 predicted proteins | sample MGYA00511016_ERZ780223 | MGnify/ENA primary metagenome ERZ780223 (study PRJEB29588, sample SAMEA2159032) | human gut metagenome | biome: human gut; feature: human-associated habitat; material: faeces | place: Denmark | collected 2008/2010 ... | reverse complement strand
GAGAACATGATGCTGGCGGCGGACGCTTTGGGGATCGGCTCCTGCTATATCGGGCAGGGCTGGCCTGCGTTTGCCGACCCCTACGGGCACGACATCGTCATGCACGTCTGGAAAGAGGGCTGCGCCGTCGCGCAGTCGCTCGGCATCGGCGACCTCTGGCCGCTGATGGAAAAGGAAGAGCCGAACATCGTCGCAAACCTCGGCAACTACTATCCGTCCATGGCGCAGGACGCCGTGCTGCACCAGCGCCAGACGGAGATCTCGGTGCTCAACGGTGCGATCGCGCGCTACGGCGCGCGGCTGGGCGTGCCCACCCCGTTCAACACCGTCATCACGCAGGTCATCTCCTGCATCCAGAATAACTACGACAAGCAGTATCTCGGCTGAGCCAGCGCGCGGCAGCCGGCATCGAGCCAAACAGCAAATCCCCTCCGTATGCTTTTCCGCATACGGAGGGGATCTTTGCATATTCAGAAGACGGCCGGCCGGAAATCACGCGCGGCTCAGGATGCGCCGGATCTCCTCAAGGCTCTCGGCAAAATAGATGCCCTCCTGCCGTGCCCTGGACGACAGCTCCTTTTCGATCATCTGCTCCAAAAGCGCCTGCAGCGCATGGTAGTAACCGTTCAGGTTGTAGAGGATGCACGGCGCATCCAGATGCTTCAGAGACACCTTGGACATGACCTCTGCGATCTCCTCGAGCGTCCCCGTTCCGCCGGGGAAGGCGATAAAGGCATCGCCGAGCTCGATCATTTTGCGTTTGCGCTCCGCCATGTCCTCGGTCACGATCAGCTTGGTCAGGCCGTCGTGCTGGAATTCGCTCTCGATAAAACACCGCGGCTCGACGCCGGTCACTTCTCCGCCGGAGCGCAAAACGCTGTCCGCGATCGCGCCCATCAAGCCGGATCTGGAGCCGCCGTAGACCAGCGCATTTCCGCTTGTGCCGATCCATGTGCCAAGCTCCTGAACCGCTTCCCGCAAAGCCGGATCATTGCCTTCATTTGCGCCGAGATAGACCGTAATATTCACACAGAGTCCCTCCGATCCTGTTCCTGTCGGTATCAAAACGGCAGTCAGGCTTTTTGCCTGACTGCCGGCAGGTACGCACCGTTTGTATTATACGCAGCCGAGGATCGCTTGTCAACGGGATCGGGTGCTGGCGGGCATCTGTGCATCCGGCCTGCGCAGCAGCGCCGGTTTTCAGGCAGCATGCTCGCTTTGCTTTTTGCGCGCGCCGCCGAACAGATACCGCGTGACCGGATAGATCAGCGAAACGACCGCCAGGACCCACGCGCCCGGATCGCCAAAGCACAGCGCAATGTATGCGCCCACGGAGGCCGAGGAATCGATCGCCCCGCCGTTGACGAGCTTCGGCAAGAAGGCGCAGATCAAAACGCGCGCGATCAGCTCGGCGCAGCCGGCGACCAGCGTAAACTCCGCGTGCCCCACGCCCTGCACGCCGGAGCGGAAGACAAACAGGACCATCAGCGCAAAGTACATGGACAGATCCACGTACAGATACAGGTTCCCGTAGCGGATCGTGGCCTCCGTGATCTTATCCGCGCTCATAAACAGGTACTGGTATGCGCCCCGGATCGTCAGGAGCATACCGATGCCGCCGAGGATCAGATACATGGCGAGCCCGATCAGCAGGCTCTTGACCGTTCCGCGCCGGATCCTGTCGTGTCTGCCCGCGCCCAGATTCTGCGCGTTGAAGCTGACGATCGCGGTGCTGAGCGCATTCATCGGACACATCAGGAAGTTGTTGAGCTTGTTGGCGGCGCCGAAGCCGTTCTGCGCGGGGTTTCCGGCCGCCATGATGCCGTCCGGCCCGATGTCGAAGCCGACGAGCGCGCGCTGCATCACGATGATGCCGATCGCCAGCACCGAAAACTGAAGTCCCATCGGCAGCCCCTGACTCAGGTGCTGCGCATACACGGAGAGCTCCGCGCGAAAATCCTGTCCGGAGAGGTGGAGCTCCGGATATTTGCCGAAGGCGTAGATCAGGCACAGGAGCGCGCTCACCGCCTGCGCCAGCACGGTGGCAGCCGCCGCGCCGATGACCCCGAGCCGGAACGCAAGGATGAACAGCAGGTCGAGCCCGATGTTCAGCACGGTGGAAAACAGCAGGAAGATGAGCGGCGTGGTCGAATCGCCCAGACTGCGCAGGACGGAGCAGATCAAATTGTAATAGAGCTGCGCGAAGATCCCGAGGAAAATGACCAGCGAGTACTGATATGCCGCCCTCCAGACGCCGGGGTTTGCCTCGGACAGGCCGATGAACCGGAGCAGGGGCTTGAGCGTCAGCACGGCGGCACCGGTCAGCACGAGCGACAGGACACCGCCGAGAACGAGCTGCGCCGCAAAGGATCTGCGGACTCTGGCCTGATCGCCGCGCCCCGCCGCGATGGATGTGATGACCGAAAATCCGGCGGTGCAGCCGACCGCGAACTGCAGGAAGATGAACAGGATCGGAAACACATCGTTCACGCCCGCAATGTCATCAACGCCGAGCGTCTGCCCGCAGATCGCAGCATCGCTGATCGTATAGATCTGCTGCAGCAAATACGAGAGAATGATCGGTACGGAAAACTTGAAAATCACCCATCCTTCGTCGCCGGAAAGCAGGTCGACCGAAGATTTTTTCCCTAACTTCAACATGGCTGCTCCTTCTGTACTGCCTCTGCCGCCAAAAAACCTCATTCGCCTTCTGCTCTGCAGCTTTTGCGCTGCCGCAAGGCGAAACGCGGCAAATTCTGATAATACTCTTTTCGTGCATGCAAGTTATACCGCAGAAATTGTGAACAATTCTACCTCCGCGCGCAAATATTGCGCGCAGCCGGCCGCTCTCATGTCAAAAGGGCAATATTTTTGTCGGCATAAAACACCCCCTGTGCCGCAGCACAGGGGGTGTCCGCTATGGTGTTTTTCCAACCGTCAGCGCAGCGCGCTTACCGGTCGGGATACTTCTGCGACAGCTCTGCCTCCAGCGCATCCCAGTCGCGCGGCGGTCTGAGCTCCGTCCACGTCTCGGGCGAGGTGTTGTCCACGCGCTCGTACTCGTGGCCGTTGGTGGCCTCCTGCACGGCTGCGTAGTACCACGCCGTCTTGTTGCTGTTGTCCGGCCAGACGATCATGTCCGGCAGCAGATGATCCTTATCCGGGGTACGGAAGAGGACGTTGTTGATGATCTCCATGACCTCGGCACGGGTGATCTGGTTCTGCGGGCGGAACGTGCCGTCCTCATAGCCGCTGACCAGACCGAGCTTCGCCGCGCGGTTGATGTAGTCGCGCGCCCAGCTGTCGGAGATATCGGTGAAGGCATCGTCCTCGACCTCCGGCGCATGGAAGAACAGCGCCGCGATCGTCGCGAACTCTGCGCGGGTGATGTACTGCTGCGGGCGGAATGTGCCGTCCTTGTAGCCGGCGAGGATACCGCCGTTGGTGAGCGTGGCGACCTGACTGGTGTACCAGCTCTGAGCCGGGACATCCGAGTACGAGCACTTGGTGGTCCAGATCTCCTCACGGCCGTCATCTCTCAGGATGCGGTAGAAGATCGCGGCGACCTCGGCGCGCGTGATCGGTCTGCCCGGTGCGACCGTACCGTCCGGATAACCGGCGATGTACGAGTCGTGGTTATCGCGCTCCAGCGGCGGAGGCGGCAGCTCGTTGTCCTCTGCGGAGAAGACGAACTTGATGTGCGCAGCCGCTTCCTGGAAGGCGTTGCCCATCGCGGGGTCGATCTCAACGGTCACGTCCAGCTTGATCGGGTCTGCCTTCGGGAAGACCTCGGCAACGAGGACGTCGCTCTTGAGTCCGTCGGCCGCGTCGAGCTGGTCGAAGAGGCTCGCGTTCTTGTTGGTCGCGAGCACCTTGCCGTCCTGCGACACGGTCATGTGGATGTGGCTGAGCACATCGTCGTACTTGATGGCGGTGCCCTCCTTGGCGGAGGTGTCGCCGTCGATCTCGGCGCGGAGGTAGACCTTCGCGCCCTGCGCGCCGTTGGCGCTGTCGGCCTTGACGCAGATGGTCTGCGTGAGGCTGTCGCCGGGCATGCAGTTGGAGAAGTTGGCAAACAGGTCCGTCGCCGAGCCCTTGCCGGTGTTGGTAAAGGCAAAGCGCGCGTTGTTGCCGTCGTTGCCGTCATAGTAGGTGACGGTGGGGAGCTTTTCCTCGCCCGTCGCCCAGATGCCCAGCCCCGCAGCCAGCGCGACCACCAGCACGAGGGCGACGATCATGGTAAACTTTTTGTGTTTCATACCGCTGCCCTCCTTATGGTGTCGTGGTCGGCTGCGTCAGATAGCCGTTGCTGTCAACGCGCACGCCCCAGCTATCTGTCACAGCCTTGCTCGGTGCGGCCTGAATGCTCTCGGCCAGCACCGTCACCTCGAGGTGATAACCCTCGGGTGCAGCGTCCTGCGTGATGGGCGTTTGCAGCAGGTTGGTCGTGAAATCCTTTGCCGCGACCGGCATCTTGTAGTAGTAGATGCCGTCTTTCAGGAACCAGTCGTCCGTGATGCTCGGCGTGATGTTCACCGGCTCGGCGGAGACATTGCCGCTCTCATCCACCCAGTTCATGACCAGCTTGACGCGGACATAGGACACGGCCGTTCCGGTGTTTTTGACGACGATGCTCTTTTTCTGGTTTCCATCCAATTCCTCGACGATGTCCGTTCCGGACTTGGCCGCCGTGAAGGTGTTCTCCACGGGGGCGGTGCTCGCCTTGAGCAGGGCGAACGTCGTGCCGACGGCCAGTGCGAAGATCAGGCACAGGGAGAGGATGAGCGCGGTCTTTCTCCCGCCTGAACCGTTAAAGATACGTTTCATATGTCATCCCTCCTGTTCAGTTTTTCTGCGCGGCGCTGCCGCTGATCCAAGTGTTGATCACGTCGGCAATGCTCGTGAGCCAGTTGTGCGAATTGTAATGGTTGGTGACAGCGACCGTGGCGCTGGGCATCGTGCTGCTGAGCGTAGCCGTCTTGTTGTTGTCGCCAACGATGCTGTAGCTCCACGACCAGTTTGTATCCTCAGTGACCGTGTACTTGCCGACGGCCAGACCGGTGATGGTTTTGCTGTCGCCGTCCTTGAGCACGATGGTGGTCACGACCTTACCGGCGCTGTCCTTCACATCGAACACGAACGTCTGGTTCGGGTTCGCGCCGTCGCCTGTGACGGCCTTGGAGATCGTCAGGCTGCAGGCGTTGACCGTGATGGTGAACGCAGCATCTTTAGAAACGCTCTCATACGTTCCACTTTGCGTAGGCGAAACCGTGCACGTCACCGTGTAGGTCGTGGTCTGCTCCGGGGCGACGGTGCCGCCGCTTGCCGCATCGCTCCACTCCCATATTCCGCTGCTGCTTCCGGCAGGAACCGTGTACGTGCCGACCGTTCCGCCGTTTTCATCCTTGACCGTGTAGGTCACGTTCACAAAAGCGTTATTTGTGCCGTCAAATGTGGCACTCTGGTGCACAAGCTCCTGCAAATTGGCAGAATCGCCAAGGTAGATCGTCTTGTCATCCGCCGTCGGCGTGATGCTTTTTACTTCCACGTCCTGCGTCGGCACATCGAACGCCTTGATCATGATTCCCTTCGCATAGATGCCGGACTGCCCATCATTCGTTGGCACCTGATTGCCGCCGAGGAAGCCAGCTTCCACAGAGACGTCAAACTCGATGATCAGTTTCTTTCCGAACGTGCCATCCGCCTTAGCGTTTGCGGAGACATAGTTCTGGTTGAAATCGAAGCCGGTCACATTGACCGCCCGCGTTGCCGGATCGATCGCTGCCGTCACCGAAGGATCGGCTGCGACCGGAGCCCCAAATGCGCTGCCGTTATAGGCTGCAGTAGAGAGACGAATAGCACCGGCATTTTGCGGCACCGTAAAGTACGGCGTCACGATGTCTTTGATGACCGTCTCGCTGCCAAGGTCAATATTGGCGCTGCCGATCGTCTGGCTGATGGAGGTAAAGATGTTATTCAACGCCGTCGAGTTGCTCGCCGTCATATAATAGCCGGTTTTGTCGCGGGTGAAGTTTCGCGTCACTTCCCAGCCGTAATAACTGGCGGAGAACCAGTGTTCATCTTCATAAACCTTTAACCCTATCTCCGAGGCAGCCTTGAAGTTGCTGGACACATAGTTCAAAAAGCGGTTCCCAGCCGGAACATCGATACCATTGCTTGTGTTCTTGTTGGCCCAATAACTCCCAACGCTTCCGTTCGAGTTTTTTGAGAACCCGGTGTTGCCATACAGCTGGTCAACGTTCGCCCCGGTGAAAATGCCAACCGTGTACACGGTCACACCGGCATCCTTCATCGACTTTGCGCTTGCAATAGCGCTGGTCGCAACACTCTCTTCGAAGCCATAATCGCCCGGCATGCCATCCGTGAACACGATCACGACCTTGCTGCTGTCGCGCGCGGAATCGACACTCGACAGAAGCCTCTGCGCATGGTTCAAGCCGTTTTGCGTCTGCGTGCCGCCCTTAGCCTGCAGCTGGTTAACCGCCGTTTTCAGCGTGGTCGCATTTGCTCCGCTGGCATCATTGACCGCAGTCAGTTCTTTCACGACCTGAGAAAAATTATAACGATTTCCGTCTTCCTTATACGTATCATCGCCGACCGTGTTCGTGGATTTTCCCGCAAACTTAACGATCGCGATCCGGTGTTCCACGTCTTCATCCTTGGCTTTTTTTGCCACATTGTCAATGAAAGTATTGACGGCCTGCTTCATTGCGTACTGGCGAGTGTCCGTTTCCTTGTTCGCCGTATTCCCGTTGAAATCGTCCGCCATCGAGCCGGACTGGTCGAGCACAAGGACAATGTCACAGGGTTTCGTTGTGGTGCTCGTCGTGACCGTGCCGGTCGTGTACGCTTCCAGATGCACCGTATAGCCGCCGTCGGCTTTCGGCGTAACCGTCTTAGTCAGCTTCAGACCATCATCCTGCGTCTCACCGGTATCGGCAAGCGACGGCGCGCGCGCGGCGCGGTAAGGAGACGTCTGCGGCCGCGTCACCACGAGCGGAAGAATCGGCCCCACCGCCGGAGACGACTGCGTGTCCTCGACCGTTCCTGCGGTCTCAGCCATATCCGCAGCCGCATCCCCGACCACGCCGGCGCCCATGAACAGGCACAGGCTCAGGAGCAGGGCTGCACAGAGGACGAGCGAGAGAATGCGTTTTTTCATAGTTTCGTCCTCCTTTCTCAGGGCGTCGGGATCGGGTCGATCTGCGTGCTCGAGGTGCTCGCCTCGACCGCTCCGACGTGCTTCCATACATCTCTGACATCATTGGCGGCGTACTGCTCAAGGTTCGCCGTCTGCACGGCCTCCGCCGTTACATAGATGTGCACCGTGGAATTCTGGTATTCGTTGCCCATTTTGGTGCTGAACGTGACGCGGCTGAACAACTGCGTCGTGGCCGTCTTCGGATCGACCGCACCATTATAATAATAGTACCCGTCCGCTCCGGCGATCCAGTCGGTATCGTTCAGATCCAGCACCAGCAGGTGCTCGCTCGGGTCGAGCGGCATGCGCTCGCTGTCGGCGTTGAGGATCTCGGGCGTGATCTTCACGCGGGTGTAAAACGCACCCGTGCCGACGTTCTCCACATACACCACTTTGTTCACGACGCTGCCGGGCATGACGCGCACGGTCGTGAACGGATTGCCGTTGCCGTCCTCGTCGTGCAGCGCGAGCTTGACCGAGCCCATCGTGATGACGTTGTCCGCCGTGCCGACGGCCGAAAAGTACGCCCACGTACCGACCGCCAGCAGTGCCACTGCCAGGAGGAGGACCGTCGCGATGGTCCACTTCTTCTTCATGCACAAACCACCTTTCTCCTTGCCGGGGATTATTCTGCGCTGTGCGCAGAGATTCTCTTCCGCGCCCGGATGGGCGCGCCGGGACTGTTTTTGCGGGATTCTCTCTTTCAGTCTGCGCGCGGACAGCGGCAGTCCCGCCGCCCGCGCCCGGATTGAAGCCGAGCCAGAGTCCCCGATGGGGGCGGCGATTTCGCCGCCCCTTTGGGGTCAAAATGTTGGGGAATTACTTGCCGTTGTTGTTATAAGCAGCAACAGCCTCATCCACCGTGTTAAAACCATCCGCCTGGATCGCGTAAGCGGTCACGATGACTTCCCAAGAAGCATTCGCAGAGATCGGATCGCCAGCGGGCAGGATGTACTGAGTGCCATCTTCATTCGTGGTCACGCGCCAATCCATGTAGACCTGAGCGAGGCAGGGCAGAGAGGTCTTGCCAGCGGGCAGGGTCTTTGCCATGGTCGTGCGGATTACAACATACTCGATGCCACCGATTGTTTCAGTGCCAACATACTTGTAGTCGTTCCAGAGGCCATCTTCAACAGCAACCATTTGGGGGTCGGTAACTTTGTGGTTTGCATCAACGATGCCGTCGTTGGTCGCGAGGCCCCAATAATTTCCGGAGTTGTACTCCACGTTGAAGCAGCCGTAGCTGTTCCAGTGCAGAGCGTTCTTGCTCTCGTTGGTGGGATATTCCTTGCTCACAAGGTACTTGGGAATCTTCAGCTCGACCCAAACCCAAGCATCATTCGCGCCCGTGTTCTTAACCGTAACGATCTTGGAAACGGCATTGCCGTCGTTGGACTTGCCGGGGACAAGGGTCTTGTTCTGTTCAAAGGCCTCAAGACCGTTTTCGCCCTTCTGCTGCTCATCCAGAGCAATCTTGACATTGCCCATGGTGAACGTATTGGTCGCGGACTTCGTATCGGTGAAGTACGCCAGCGTGCCGCCGACGACCAGCACCGCGACGAGCATGACTGCGATCGCAGCCATCAGAATGGATTTCTTCTTCATAAGTAGCGTTCTCCTTTTCTTTTTTATGTACAGCTCTCTGTACAAGGTATTCAAGGGATCTGCTCAGGGAAAGCTGCGAGGGAGTTACTTAAAAGCACCCGGCAAACGCGGCCGCAGCATCCGCAAAACCAGCGGACTGGCACAGATAGCCATAGAACGTCAGGCTGGCAGTCGCATCCGAATTCACGTCAAAATCGTTAACCTCGACAAGGTTGTTCGCCAGAATGTTGGTCGCAGTGACATCTGCAGTCACTCTGTTGCCATCGTTCGTCTTGTAAACGTAAACCGCGCCGCCGTTCTTGCCCGTAACACCAGCAAGCTGCTCCCACGTATCGGCCACACTATAATTCAGAACGCTACTCGCGTCCGAAGCCACGACCTCAACATAAAGATAGCAGGAAGCGCCGGCTTTCAGGCCGGTGACCTTAACAAACGGGTCTTTTTCGATCTTCGTGCCGGGGAGCAGATTGTACTCATTGCCCGTCGCCTCTTCAGTGGTGACCTTGTAAGAATACTCGCCGGAAGTCTGCGCAACCGCCTTGTGCTCTTTCAGCGTCAACGCGCCGCCCTGATCAAACAGCTTGCCGACCGTGAACGTGTTCACAACCGGGCCGCTCTGCGCCGTCAGATACGCCCACGTCGCGCCAACCGCCAGCGCCACGACAAGCACGAGCGCGATGGCGATCGTCAAAGTTTTCTTCTTCATTTCGTGTTATCCTCCCTTACAAAAGCATCATGTTCCGAACTTACCATGTCCCAACAGCGTCCAACGTGCGCTGTCAGCGTTCATTGAGTTAATGCACGGAGATTTGAAAATATTTCATGCTCCCGTGAAAATGTTTAAATCTGACGGTTTTCGCCGCTATTTTCTGTGCATTTTGCCACGTTTTCTGCCTCTGCTCGGCGCGCCGCATCGCGGGCATCGGCCTCAGCCGCCTTGCGCAGCATGTCCGGCAGGAACGCCAGAACGATGAGCACGATCGCGATCGCAATGGCCAGATACATCCCCGGCGGGTTCGAGACCCAGTGCGAAACATAGCCCAGATACGGGATGGTGAACACCGGGCGGCCGATGAGGTTCTTGAAATAGACAGGTGCGCCGTCGGGCGCGTCGTTCGCGTCTCCCTGCGTGTAGAAATGCTCGTTTTCCGCATCGATGGAGATCACGCGGTGTGTGACGACATCCAAGTCCTCATTGAGTACGAACGTGATCGCGTCACCGACCTGCACGTCCTCGGGCGCACAGGGCTTGACATAGATCAGCGAGCCGGTGTGATACGTCGGCTCCATGCTGCCGGACAGGACGCACATCGGCCGCAGACCGACCAGCCGCACACCCACCAGAAGCAGCGCCAGAATGACCACCAGCACCACCGCAGCGGTGGAGATGGCATTGCACACTTTCTGAACCTGTTTTGACATCTTCGTTCTTCCTTTCCCTTCGCGGGCATCCCCCCCTGTTGATCCCGGCCGGAGGGCAGACCTCCGAAGCGCAGCCTGTCCGAACCGGAAACGCGCACGGCGGGGCGGGGCGGGAACGCTTCGGAGTTTCCCGCCCCACTTCAGCCGTCACGCTTACTAACCAATAGGATACCACGTTTTATTGCACACCGATAGGGGTATTATACACAAACTTCCAGCGATATTTTTGCAAAAATCAAACAGCTTTTCCTTTCGTTGTCCAAAAAGCTGTACAGTTATCCAACACCCATTGTACGTTTTGGCTGCGGGTGCGTCAAGTGCGGAGCGCGGGCGCGCGGGAATCTTACCTTTTCTTAAAACTGTCACGGTTTTGCTTGTTTTTAGCGGGGAAACATGATAGGATAATTGCCGATTATGGATAGATAACAGGAAGGAGCTGCACGCATGGATACAAACGTGCTCGACTGGCTGGAAGTCCCCGCCGCAGCCTGTCCGGACAAGCCCGCCTTTCTTGACGAGGACGGCGCGGTGACCTTTGCCGACGTGCGGCGCGAGGCGCGCATCATCGGCACGGCGGC
>ERZ780223.3813-NODE-3813-length-10860-cov-3.675058_pt1 | contig 10860 bp, 24 predicted proteins | sample MGYA00511016_ERZ780223 | MGnify/ENA primary metagenome ERZ780223 (study PRJEB29588, sample SAMEA2159032) | human gut metagenome | biome: human gut; feature: human-associated habitat; material: faeces | place: Denmark | collected 2008/2010 ... | reverse complement strand
ATTTTTAATTTATATATTAAATGGCCGCTTAAGATGGCGCGCGAAAAAGTTTTGGAATCATATTAAGGGATTCCGAAAAAGTTCCAACGTTGGAACAAAATTGACTCCGTGTTCCAACGTTGGAAAATTGACAAATTTTGTCGATTTTAGACTGTTAGACATTTTCTTGACAGAAGAGGGGGCGGAATTTCGTCCACACCCCGTCTATGCCAGATAGACAAGGGCGTTCCCCGTCTCAAGCACTTTCACAGCCTAGACAAAGAACCACTTTTTAGACTGAAACGTATCATTTTTACTATATAAGGAGAAAATAAAATAAACCATTGAAAAACCAAGAAAAAGCATCTGACAAATTAGACAAATGAAACTTATACAATAAAATAAGGACCCGCTTTTTTTTAACCACTTGAACATTATTAGAACACCGCTGGAGTAGTTTACATCTAACCCATTGTTTTTATATATTTTGTCTAAAATAGATTTTTTTTTTTTTTTTAAGATTCACGGAAAAAAAATAAGATAAATATACCCTATGGGGTATTTATAAAAAAATTCTATATAGAGACAATTTAAAATAGTCTGTCAACTCAAAAAAAAACTAGACAAAAGAGTAAAAACAACAACTTGGTCAAAGATGGTGAAATAATTGTTCTATCTTGGTTCTAGTTTTTTTCATTTTTCTGTCCAAAAAAGGTAGAATAATACCTTTTTTTCAAAATTCCGTCTCTTTGTCTAGGGAGGGAATAAAACTGAGTACTTTTTCCGGCGACAATTCCGACCAGATTCCGGACGAGATTTGGAAACAAAATCCGGAATCAATTTGGGGAGAAATTTGGGAAAAGATTCCGCGTCCATTTTAAGATTGTTCCAACGTTGGAACAACCTAGCAAACAAACCGTGGTAAACAAACCGTGGTAACACAACTGAAAGGAAACAAACGATGGTAAAGAACTTATCCGACTTAATCGTGAAATATGCCAAACAAAACATGGTTGTAAAACTCGAATTTGACCTTTTTGAGAAACGCCCCCGCCTCAGTGTCTTTTCTCAAGATGGTAAAACCTCCAAAATTTTAGCTGTGAGTAATATGAGCCTACTTTCAGGTAGGGGGATACCAGAAAGGAAAGTATATGCAACCACTGCCTAAAAAACAGGGCTTAATGACTGGTTTAATAACCATTTTATTGACTGGTCTAATGGCTGGTCTAATGGCTGTGTATCTTCAGATATATTTTTGGATACATTTCCGAAAACACACAAGTACACAATTTAGGAAGACAGCGACAAATTATTATATATACCGATTTGTATGTAAATTTCAGCCTATTTTTACATACTCAAAAGTAGGTTAATTTTTAGACAAATACAGCACAAAAATATTTTTTCATCTTATTTAGACAAAACTAAATTATTAACATTCTAGAAGAATGTAAATGTTCCAACGTTGGAACAACTTAAACCACTTAAACAACTTAAACCACTTGAACAACTTGAATTTGTTTTAGAAAGGAACAAGTTATGACTAATGCAAACGAGATTCAGTATGAATTGCCGGGAGTTATTAACCCTAAATTAGAAAATTGGAGAATTGAAATAACTAGAGACCGGTTCTGCGACAATCCTCGCAACGATTGTGATTGTCTTATTGGTAAGTTTTTTGTAAAAAATTCTTGTAAGTACGTTGAAAATGAACTTACAGAAATAGGCGACTTTTTCCGATTGGTCGTCTGGTAATTACCAGACAGACAAAAAACGTTTAGAGGAAATGGGTTTTATTGTTTATCCTGTATCTGTTTCCCGGATGATTTTTGCAAAGCTTTTTCAGTTGAAGAGGCGAAAAAGTTTGTGGTTGAAATGTGAAGTGGATTTAATTGTTCCAACGTTGGAACAAATTGAAAGAAGAATAGGAAAATTACAGAATTTAGAAAGAAAGGAATTAATTATGACTGACACAAATATAAATGCAAACGAGAACACGAATGAGAATGCAGAAAAGAAACCTATCCTGAATCTGGAAGTAAACAATTTTCGGAAAGCGAATAGTAGAGACGGAAATGAATGGAGCAGAGGTCAGCGACGCTCAATGCATTGAATCCAGCATAACTTTTGAAGACTTTTGCGATGATTTAGGATATAGTAAAGATTCCATAAGAGCTTTAAAAATCTACGCTGCTTGTCAAGAGACTTATGGTCTCTTAATTAGGTCTGGAAAATGGGATGAATTGAAAACTTTACATGAAAATGATTAAGGAGAATGAGGATGAATTTATTTTATTTTATGGTTGACTTTATACTTAATTGTGTGGTTGGGATTATTCTTGGTTTTCTGGGATTTGTGATTAGTTATACGGCATCTTTTTTAATCACGGAAGCAGTCCTGAATACAAACGCGATTGTAACTACTTCAAGTGGTTTTTATGTGAACGTAACCTGCGATTATTATGATGGGCTCAATGAGTGGGCAAAACAACCGGGAAATTTTATTCAATTCGATTGTGTAGATTAACTGAGTATAAAGGAGAATAGAGATGCGTTGTAAAGCTTATTTGGAACAGGATGACCAAGAAGAATTGGGAAAATATTTGTGTAATAATTGGACGTTTAATCGAGATGGTTCTGCGGCAGAATTAAAGGAGGCTATTTTAAAAGCAATTGCTGATTATTTAAATGACCGTCCCGTCAGATGGAAAAATACCCCGTCATGGGAAGCTGAGGATATTATGAGAGGCATTTTTACTTCGGTAGACGCTGTTAATATCTTTGGCAGATGGGATGAAGATGATTTGATTTTAATTGGCTATGATGATGAGTTTTAAAAACATTCTCAGATTGTTCCAACGTTGGAACTTTTTGAAAGAAGAATAGGAAAATTGAACAGAAATTGAAAGGAACATAAAAATGTATATGATTTGTAAAGATTTTGACTTAGAAGAATTTGAACCATGGGGTGAAACAGCCATAAATACAAAAGAGAAAATAGTCGATGCCGGGAAAGCGGACGCGTTCTCGGCCCAGATTCGGGAACTTTATCCTGACGGAATCCCGGAAGTAACTATGAACGACCTCCTATGGTTTGACTGGGATTGGTGTTTTGAATTGGTTGGTATAAGCGATTGCGAAGATGATGAGGACGAGGAAGACGAAATAGATTCTGATTCCGAAAGCGAAGAAGATTGAAGAAAAGGAGTAAAATTATGACTGAAAATGCAGTTGAAAATGCAGTTGAAAATGCAGTTGAAAAAAACGGCGGGAAAGACCGTGAAAAAACTTGTAAAATAATTAGAGAAGTTTTGGAACAGTATAATTTCTCTATTCATGAAGACTATAGTAGGCTTGAATTAAATATTTGTACTCCAGCCGGGGAAGATTGGTGGATATGCTTAAATTTTCCTGAAGATATTTTTGATTATGCAGAGGATTTTGATTCCGATTCTGAATTTGAAATGTGGGTAGAAGCTAAAATACAGGGAGATAAAAGTGTACCCGGTTACTCAGAACTTTATAAAGACCAGCTTTGGAAAGAAAAAATCTTGAAAGATGTTGTGGTTGAAATTAGAAAGAGAATTAAAAAAGAATCTTGAAAAGAATCTTAGAAAGAATCTTAGAAAATGAAAGGAACCTTTTATGAAAAAAGAACCCGAACGTAATCCTGAACGTAATCCCGAGCATAGTCCTCTTTTGGATTATATCATAACTTTAAAATCATATAAAGTTAATTTAGATAAATGCCATTGGGTTCCTGAAAATCATAATCGGTCTAAAATCAGATTAGCTTTGGAAAAAACTATGAAAGAGGAGGGGGTACTTATTCCGGGATATGAATTGAGGAAAGTTTGTCGTGTCCCTTATTGTGTACATCCGTTGCATTACAGAGTTATCCCCTCTCTAAGTCAAGTTCCAAATCCGGAAGAGGTTGAAGAGCTGGTTGACTTGATAGACGTGGAAGTTTGCGAAAATCTGGGTTTTGAAAGATATTTAGTTCTCTTCAATGAAGATAACCCTCTTCCAGCTACAAGAGAGGACATGAGAGCAGCAGTAGCAATAGCTTTGTCCAGAGCTAAAAAGACAATCCCTTTGGACGATATTTTTTGGAAAGGAATAGAAGATGGATAAATATAGTAGCGAATTTTTGAGAATGGTCTTGTCTGGAGAAATAAATCGAATAACCGGACAAAATGTTACAATTATGTTAGTTAGGGTTCTTTCTGAAGTTTTAATGGATTTGAATAAACTTAAGAAAAGAGTTGCCGAACTGGAAGAGAATCTGAATGAGAACGCGAATGAGAACGCGAATATAAATGAAATCATGAACAAAACCACGAAAGGAGACCAGAAATGATTTTTACGATTGAGGCTGAATTTACAGAGACATTATATCGGAAAAAGAGAATAAAAGTTGAAGCTGATTCAACAGAGGAGGCTCTTTATTTAACTAAGCGCTGTATGTATAATGACAGCGAGATTCTTGATGAGGAACGTGTTGATGAGTTTTACCAAGGTGTTTATTTAGAAGAGCCAAAAATCTTGGCTGTAGAAGGAATTTTTAATTAAAAAAGAGAGGATAATTATGGTTTCAGCTGTAACACAAATAGCTAATAGAGCTAAGGCATTAAAAGCGATGGATACTTTGGCTCGTTTTGCTAATAATGAGTACCGGTATGAAGAATGGGCTATAATGACTTCTGACGATGCTTCGGATATAGACGACGTTTTTTGGGTAGAGATTGCGTCAGATGATGAACGATTTAAGGAGTATTATTACCAATTTAAATCTATAATTAAATCTGGATTGTTTTTTGGTTAATAAAAGAGATTGTTTAAAAAAGAGATTGTTTAAGAAAGGAGACTAGCTATGCGTTTGGAAAGCAGAAATAAAGTTTTAATTGGTATAGACGATGATAATAACATTATATATCTTGAGGATGTTTTTTGGGATGGAGACTTTAAAGGTGCCGTTGGGACAGAACTTGAATATAAAACCGAAAGCGAGGCTGAGTCCTTATGGGAAGATGCAGAGGAAAATCCGACTGATTATGTAGATAGGTACTCTTGGATTGAGGCAGCTAGGCAAGGTAACAATGATTCCTACGAAGATTTTGCTGAACAAGAGATTAGGGAACAAAAAGACCAAGGATATTCTTGGCCTAACGCAGATGGTAGTTCTACATCCTTTGTTTCAGAGAATGACGAAAAATTTATCAGGGATTATTTAGGTGAAACTGAGCCACTTGTATTTGATTGGTCTCGAGCAGGTCGAATGTTTGATAAGAACTATGAATTAAGAATAGTAGCGAATCCTGAAGCATTGGAGATTATAAAAGAGTTTGAATCTGAAGAAAATATGACCGAAGAAAGAGCTAAAGAATTGATTGCAAAGATTGACGCTATGTAAGGATGCTATGTAAGGATGTAATTGAAAGGAGAATAATATGTTATACTTCATAATTGATTATGATAAGTATAAAGGGTGTTTTACTGAAAACCAGTTAATTGAATATGCTAAGGAGGAAAATTATAAAGACCAACTTGAGTTCGTTCCCGAATCCAGACTAGCTTGTTGTCCCAATTATAGTTTGGAAGAGGCTGTAGAATATCTTAGAGATTGTTGTGAATTAACAATTATAAAAGGTGAGGAAATATGAAGTGGACAGTTACTTGTAGACAATCACAAAAAGCCAATGCGGTTGTAAAATATGTTGTTGAGGCTAATTCCAAGGAGGAAGCTAAAGAAATTTATAGGGAAGAGGGCCTTATTATTAATACTTCTTATGAAGATGAAATGCCGGTCGAACTGGCCTCAATTATTGAGGATGTTTCTCCTTATAAGCGAAAGGACGAGAAAAGTCTTTATTTTCTGGTTCTGAAATACCGAAATAAGAAACACATGATGATTGTAGAAAAAGATTTAACCTATAAAAAAGCTTGTGATAAAGCTAAAGAGTGGAAGGAAATCTTGGAAGAAGAAAATATCAGTAATGATATGAAAGCTGAAAAGATTTTTATTGTAAAACAGGAATCTAATTTTGGAGAAGAAATATGTCTGGAAATGTAAAAAAGGAATCGGAGACGAAAGTAAAAAAGGTCTTAAAAGTCAAAAAATTAAATTTGACTAAAAACTTTGAACAGGAGTTTAATGACCTTACAGAAAAGTATCCTGACGTGAAGTCGGTTCAATTCCGTAATATTGATAAGTACCAAACAGCCGTTTTAATTTGGTACTATATCGAAAAGAAAGTAAATTAGAAAGTAAAGTAGAAAGTAAAGTAGAAAGTAAAGTAGAAAACAAGGCAAGAAAGGAGACCAAAATGGAAAAAGCAATTATGAACATAATCCGGGAAGGAGATTTTGTTTATCTCGGAGAGGAAAAATTACTTGTAAAGGGCTGTCAAAAAGGAAATTGTGTCTATTCCATAACTGTAGAAAGAAACGGAAAAGATATTAGTCTGGCATACGATATTGTCGGTGATTCAATGGAAGACCCGAGCTTAAATATTACTGATGTTGAATTTGTAGAAAAACCCGAAGATAAAACTACAATTTATTATCCTAACCTAGGTGTGGACGTTCTTCCTGTTTTAACCATAAACGGAGAAGATATGTTTATCTATAAACTGACTGACTTAGATGGACTTGAAGTAAAGGAACCTCAAGTATTGAAAGCAGCTTTTAAATATGTGGTTGTTGCTAATCTTCTGAAAAAGAAGGGTAGAGAAGTCCAGCTTTTGAAATCTGAGAAGATAATCTGTGGTTCTCAAGAAGATTGTCAAAAAAAGTTGGACGAGATTTCAAAACATTTTGTTGGAGTTGATAAAGAAAATGAAGCAGTGGTAAGAAATATTTTTGAAAAAAGTTGTTGACGTTTTAATAAACATAGTATAATTCCTTTAAAAGGAGATATAATGCCAGAGAAATGTATAATTTATGATTTTTACAAGTTTAAGAAAAACTTAGAAGACCAGAAACTTAAGGAAAGGCTAAAAAACTTAGACGAGTTGGTGGAGCTTTGGAAACAGTATGACAGGTCAGAAACTAAGAGAATGGACGAACTTTGTAAGAAGTATGGAATAACTTTAAAAGGAGATATTATTTAATGAGTATGGACGTTTCATATTGGGGTGTTCGTGATTATGAAGGTATCAGATTCTTTATTGAACCTGATACTGAATTAAACGAGCTTTGCCCCTTTGAAAAACCGTCCAAAAAGCTGCTGTGTCCACATAAAGGTTTAAATGAAAATACCTATGTAGAATGGAGACGGTTGCTGTATATACCGGAAAAATCCGAGGGAAAAAGCTTTGAAGTTATGCAAAACTTAATTCCAAAAGGGTTGGAAGTAAGGCCGGAATTGACTTTTATCTATGCCGGCTTTCTTCCCACCCCGTCCCGATTGCTTTACCTTTTATCATTAACGAATGCTCTTCCGTTAATGATATACGGGATAACTTTACAAAGTAACTACAATCGGATTTTTCAAATAGCCAGAAGTTCTTACATCCGTCCAGTATATCTGAGCGGAAGTCCGGAAATTCCTGTCCCATTAGATTTTAAGGAGAATTAATATGATTAAATTTAGAGATGTAGAATATGATGACGAAGCTTTCTTGGAAGCTTATGTGAATCAAAAGAAAACCGAAAATGACGTAAAGGCAGTTCGGGTTGAAATGGAGAAATCTTTACTCGAAAGATACGGGGATATGATTGATGAGGATAAGACCTCAAAACAATTTAAAGTTGGACGGTTTACGATTAAAATGACCAGACATATTACCTATAAGTTATCAGAAACTGGCTGGGAAATGGTATGGCGTATGCCGGAAGGAGAACGACCGGTTAAGTATGAATATTCTCATACAATCGGAAAGAATATCCCAGGTTTATCCATGGAAGAAATTGTTAATGAAACTAAACCATCTTTTGATATTAGTTATAAGTAATTGAAGAATAGAAAGGGACGGGAAATGGCTGAAGAGAGAAAAGAAGTCGAGATTGGAGATTATGTTTGGATTGGAAAAGAGAAAAACTTTTTAACTGTTAAAGATATTTCATCTCAAACAGTTACCATAGGACAAAATAAAGTTGTCTTAAAACAGCTTTATTTTAAAGAAAAACACCAGCCGGAGTTCGACTGGCGGGTAAAGAAAGTTCATAAAAGAGAATTAGGGAGACCGAGAAATGCCAGAAACGTATAGTTGTGAAAATATCCAAAAGCTAATATCTAAAATGGAGTTGGTAGAAAACCTAGCCCGCCCCGGTTGGTTAAAAGTTTCTGGAGAAGAAGTGTACTTGGCTAAAACTGAGGATGATTTTTCGAAAAAATTAATTAGAATGATTCCGGAAATGTATGCATGGTTAAGAGCCTTTGCTAACAATGGGAATGTTGAAGCAGTTGAGAAACTGAGAGAAGACCTGAAGATTTATCTCGGCCAAAAGGAATCTATTTTGGCTTATCATCTTCAATCGTCTAGTTTCAAAAATTTATTAGGAGAGAATAATGCTTAATGAATATAGAGATAAAATAATCGAGTGGATTAAGAACGGAAGAACTGCTAGTGAAATCAGTAAAGAATTTGGAACTTCGAGAACATATCCATACAATCTCGCCAAAAGACTTAATCTGCCTTTGAAATCAAACAGCAATAAAAAGATTATCAGTCGTATGCCCCTTACTAAGTTACACGCCGCCCTTGGAGAAAAACTGGCTTGGGAACGAAATTTCCGGGCTAAGAAACCGCTGGCATTTGTAGCCGCTGAAATCGGCATCACTTCAACGAAGTTGAATCAGGTTGAAAGAGGGACAATAGATTTGACCTTGCTTGATTTGATAAAAATTGCCGATTATTACGGTGTAAATGTTTGGATGATACTTAAAACAGCGACTGAAGCTCAATTTGAAGAGACATCAGCTTTTAAGATTTAGTAATAAAGTCTTGGGAGATTAAAATGGTAGAAGGGTTTACTTTAAGACCGTATCAAAGCGCTCATTTAGCTTTCCATATAGCAAAGAAGCGGTCGTTAAATTTGTCCCATCCGGGGACAGGAAAAACGCCTACAGCTTGTTTGTATATTCAGTATTTGAATAGAATAGAAAAAGCCATTGTAGCATTTGTTATGCCTAAATCCCTCCTGAAGAAGAACTATGATGAGCTTCTTAGATTTACAGATTTTCTTCCTGAAGAGGTAGCTATTGTTGACGGTACTCCAAAGAAAAGAGAGAAAATTTACGCAAACCCGAAAGTGAAAGTTTTCCTGATGGGTTTCGATTGTTTCTCTCGCGAATGGCAAAAACTTCCGAAAGAATTTAACGGTGTAGTTGTCGATGAATTTCACATGGGGTATAAGACCAACGACAGTAAAAGAACTCAAAGTTTCTATGGAGCAATGAACAGGGTAAAGTTTTTTCTGGGAATGACTGGAACGTTAATCGACGGCCGTCTCTCTTCAGCTTATCCCGCAATCCGTGTCATTGAGCCTAGGTATTATGCCAGCTATAAGAACTTTCTTTATCAGCACGCAATTACGGACGATTTTGGAACAGTTATCGAGTGGACAAATCATGCTAAGATTAAGAGAATTTTAGCTCGCGAAGCAGTAGCAATGACTTTTGAGGAAGCTTACAAAGGTTCTCCAAAACCGATTATAATTCCGGAAGAATGTGGGATGGATAAAGTTCACCTCAACGCCTATGAGGAATTTGAGGATAAAGCATTGTTGGAATTGGAAGATAATTACTTAACCGATTCCGGTTCCGGAGGCGTTCACCAAATGAGATGTCGTCAAATTTTAGAAGCACCGGAAAGCATAGGATTGGAAGGGATTCCTTATCTTGGAAAAGACGAGATGCTTAAAGTTCACCTCGAAGATACTAAAAATTCTGGGAAGCCGCTCCTAATATTTTCAGTATTCACTGCTGAACAGGAACGTCTCGTTAAACTGTGCGAAGAATATGGGCTGAGGACAGGGTTAATTAACGGGTCCATCTCCGGTAAAAATCGAAGCAAAATTGACCAAGATTTCCGAGCTGGTAGGCTGGATGTAGTAATTGGTTCTCCAGAAACAATGGCTGTCGGTTTTAACTGGGAACACGTTGATACTGTTATCTTTGTCAGCATTGATTATAAGGACAGCAACTGGAAACAGGCAATACAGCGAGCCGACCGTGGCGGCAGAAAGTATCCGCTTCGGGTATATAGATTATTTTATGATGTGAAAGTCGAGCACCGCTTATTTGAGATTATTAAACGTAAACAGGAAGACAGCAGAAAGGTAGGTTATTAATGACAATATATGTTAAAACTGAAAATGGAAATAAACTAAGTCTAACTCAATATTGCCAAAAGAAAGGTTTAGGTTATGCTTCAATTCAGAGTAGAATGTCAAGGGGTATGACTTTGCAACAGGCTGAAGAAGCTTACATCAAATATAAAAACAGAGATATTTTAATGTATAAAGGTCAAAGTTTTTTCTCTTACTGTCGAGAGAATAACCTAGATTATATATTCATTATGGCCACCTATTATAGAGTTAAGGATAAAATTTTATTCGAGGATTTTGTAGAAGATTATATAAAATCAGATGCCTATAAAAACCGTGGAAAAACTAGAGCTAAGTATTTTTATAAAGGTGAACCATTAAGACAGTTCTGTATGAGAAACCATCTTGATTATAACAAAATAAATATGGCCTATATCCGATGGAATTTTAGAAATAAAAAAAAGAAAAAGTCATGTACTATGGAAGAGATTGTTGACATGGCTATTAAGGAGAAATGGTATAATAAACCTGAAAATTATTCCGAAAATTATTCCGAAAATTATTAAGTATTGAGAAATAGAAACGTAAGGACAACATTAAGGAGAAAAG
>ERZ780223.3812-NODE-3812-length-10863-cov-2.720762_pt1 | contig 10863 bp, 9 predicted proteins | sample MGYA00511016_ERZ780223 | MGnify/ENA primary metagenome ERZ780223 (study PRJEB29588, sample SAMEA2159032) | human gut metagenome | biome: human gut; feature: human-associated habitat; material: faeces | place: Denmark | collected 2008/2010 ... | reverse complement strand
TTCATACAACCTTGTAGACAGTATGTTTGTCGCAAAGATCAACGAACAGTCACTAGCCGCAGTTTCGCTTTCATTTCCGATTACTACACTTATGAATGCGTTATCTATTTGGATAGGCGTCGGCGTTAATGTTTTGATTGCGGGATATTTAGGTCAGAACAAGCAGAAAAAAGCCGATTCGGCGGCAACACTCGGACTTCTGTTGTCTTTGTCAGTCGGTGTGGCAGTAACCATAGCCACGCTTTTTATTATAAAACCCTATTACACTACATTCACGCAAAATAATGAGATTTTTAAATACGGATTGCGCTATATGAAAATCTGTGCGTATATGCAGATTCCAAATATGGTACATATCGCAATTCAAAAAATGTTGCAGGCAACCGGTAATATGATTGCACCGATGTGGTTTCAAATTATCGGTGTAATGTTTAATTTTATTTTCGACCCATTGCTTATTTTCGGTGTCGGACCGTTTCCGGAAATGGGTATTGCTGGTGCGGCACTCGCAACAGTTTTGGGATACACTCTGTCAATGCTGATTGCATTGATACAGTTGTTTTTCACAAAGCAAACAGTTAAGCCGATTCTAAAAGGCTATCGCTTTGATGCGCAAATACTCAAAATGCTCATTTCATACGGTTTACCATCTTTTATAATGAACGCATTAGGTTCTTTCATGGTAAACTTCGTAAATGTATTTTTAGTAAGCTATTCCGATACGGCGGTGGCTTTTTTCGGAGCATATTTCAAGGTACAACAATTAATTGTTATGACAGTAAACGGTCTTATACAAGGCTGTTTGCCGATTATGCGGTTTAATTACAGAGCTAAAAAAGAGGCTCGCTTATGGCAAACTTACAAAATCGGAACACTCTTTGCAACAATTATGATGTTTGTAGGAACATTTTTGGTTATGTGTTTCCCGGACGAAATACTTTCTCTTTTCTCTGCATCACAAGAAATGCGTTTATTGGGCATAACTGCAATGCGTATAATGTCTTTAGGGTTTGTATTCAGCGGACTTTCTACAATGATTGCAACATATAAACAAGCAACAGACAAAGTTGTACCGAGTATTATTATTCAACTTTGTCGTCAAGGTGTTTTGCTGATTCCGTTAATGTGGCTGTTAAATCATACCTTACAAATTATCGGAATATGGATTGCGTTTCCTATTACCGAATTGCTCGTATGCGTTTTTGCGTGCTTGCTTATGCAAAAAGAGAGAAAAAACATTCACACAACGAAATAGCTTTCTATGCTCACCATAGAAAGCTATTTTTTATTAATTCAAATCAAGACTTGCTACCCAACTTTTCACTGTACTTTCAGATGCACTTGACGAAAATCTCATACCGTTAAGCCAGTTTCCGCCTTTTGCGGAATCTCTCAAAAGAGTTCCGCTTTGACCTATCCCGGAGCTTGCGGATGTACAGAACGGAATAACCGTTTTACCGGTAAAGTCATTTGCCGTAACAAATCCATTTACGGGCCATGCGGCAATTCCCCACCAGATAGGATAACCTACGAATACGGTATCATAAGAATCCCAATTCGGCGGTACTGCGGATACAAGTTCGACATTTCTTTCTTCGGGATGTTGATATTCATACACAACACGACTGCTACTGTTTGAATAATTCAAATCAGCACTTGTGTACGGATTTTTCGGTACAAGTTCAAATATATCTGCACTGGTTTCCTGTGCAATATAATTTGCAACTCTTTCTGTATGACTTTGAGCCGAAAAATACACAACAAGAATTTTCCCTTGAGTATCTTCTTCAAGATTTTCACCTTGATTTTTTTCACCTACGATTATATTTCCGCTAAGCGGTTTCATTGTATTCGTATTATCCCACAAAAATAACTTATCACCGTTTTTTGCATTAATATTATACGTTCCGTCGGATACATTCAAAATTTCCGTACTGTCCAAAACACAGTCTGTATATGATGCGTGTAATAAATCGGCACTGCCGTTTAAACCGTTTATCGTAAGCGTGCCGTCCGAATAATTCATTTCAGCCGCATTTGCAAATGTTGTGCCGACAACGCACATCATCATTAAAATTATAAAGCCTATTATTTTTTTCATAATTAATCATAGCCTTTCCGTAAATATTAATATTTATAATTCGGTGCTAACAGCGACATCAGCTCTTGTTCGTGATTATGTGCAAGATATGTTTCATTGTCAAAAATCATAACAGCCGAATTACTTCTCGTATATGGTTCCCAATCAGGTATTCCGTCACCGTTCGGATTTCCCGTTTTAGCAAAATTAATCCATGCACTGCTCATAATATCCGAAAGTTTTTCTGCTTCATCTCTGTCACCGCTTACGCTTACCTTATCAATATTGTTGAACACAAACGGTATTTCAGCAGTATGATACGATGTTCCCCAACTGAATACATATGAATATACCGGTGCACCGTTTTGGTCAGCCTTATGTGCGGTAAGTTTTAAAATCGGTAATCTGATAAGTGTATTATCCACATACAGTGCCGAAGTATCGGATTCATTAGGATATGCCTTTTTAAATGCGGCAAGCACTTCTTGTGCCTTATCGTCGTAAGTATCTGTAAGACGTTTATTTAATTCTTCTGTACTCAATTCTTCATTAGGATTTGCCATAGGGTTACCCATTACAGTCCATTCATTTAGATTAGAGCCAATCAAAAGAGGAATATCCTTGCCTGCCTCGGAAAAGCCGTCTTCAGTAACGGGACTTGTAGGAAGAAAATCACCGTCAACAACCGGCTCCCATAAAAGCGAATATCCGTTTACAAATTCCTCATATATATCCATTTCCTCGGCAGCTTGTACAAGTGCTTTATCAGATGCAGCGGTTAAATCTTCGTATGAAACATTTTGCAGTTCTTCAATTCTGTCAGGTGTAATACCCAAATTATCAAGAGTAATCTCTGTTACTCTTTGACTTGCCTTTAAGTCGGTAAACTTTGCGCCCATATTCTCTGTCGCTCCGCTTTCGACAATACCTTTATTGAACAATCCCTTTGCATACGGACTTGTCATAAGTGCAAGCACCTTTGCACCGCCGCCGGATTCACCGAATACGGTTACATTGTCGGGATCACCGCCGAATTGGTCAATATTATCTTTTATCCATTCAAGAGCGGCAATAATATCTGTCATTCCCACGTTTGTCGAATATTTATATTTATCTCCGTATGCCGACAAATCCAAATGTCCCAAAGAATTTAATCTGTGGTTAATCGAAACAACTACAACGTCGCCTTTTTTACTTAGATTTTCACCGTCATATGCAGGACTTCCTATTGACGAACCTGTTGAAAATCCGCCGCCGTGCAGCCATACCATTACGGGACGTTTCTTTCTGTCATTCACACCTTGAGTCCATACATTAAGATTTTGACAATCCTCGCTCATTGTCGGCAAATTATTGCCGCCCGACTGTGGTGCTATTTGACCGTATGAATATGCAGTTTTAGTACCGTCCCAACTGTCTGTTTTATGAGCCGGAACAAATCTTTCATCTGCCTTCGCATAAGGTATTCCGTGATATGTATACGTTCCGTCTTTTACATATCCTTGAACATTTCCCGAATCGGTTTTAACTACTGCCGTATTTCCGCCTGCTTGTACGGAATTATATTCTTCATCGGTTACGGCTTTATCCCAAGTTATTTTGTCATGTCCCGGATTACCGTTTACGGCAATATAAGCAAACTGTTCATTTGCCGCACCGTGCCAATGCTTTACTCCAGGTTTTGTTTCTATGACATCTCCGGCTTTTACAACTCTTACATCACTGCCTTCTTCTTGATATAAACCCGTTCCGTTTGTTACGATTATGAGTTGACCGCTCTCATGAGAATGCCAATCTGTTCTTGCACCTTTTTCCATAGTGTAGTTATCAACCTCAGGGCAATTAAATGTTGTTTCGTTCTCAACAAGCTTGTTTTTGTACACTGCACCGCTGTATCCCTTTTCATTTAACAAATCTCCCTTTGGGAACATTGTATCGCTCTTTTCACGAATAGTTCCGTTTGCACGAGCCTCCTCTACTGCCGCATTATATTCATCGTCTGTAACTTTATCAAGCCAATTTGTTGTTCCGACACCCGGATTTACGCCTATTGCAATATGTGCAAACCAACTGTCGTTTATAGCAGAATGAAAGTGCTTTTTACCCGGTGGAATAAGAATTACATCACCGGCTTGCATTAATCTTGCAGGCTCGCCCTCCATTTCAAACACGCCGACGCCCTCTGTCACAAGTAAGATCTGACCGCCGTCATGATAATGCCAATCAGTTCTTGTGCAAGGCTCAAAAGTTACTTGTCCGAATGCAGGTATTTTGGTTTCTTCATTGTATTGGGTAAGCCAGTTCATATATGACGTACCGGTAAATTTAGGTGATGCGGGGTTAATATCACCCTTTGCGAATACGTTTTCTATATTATCCGCATTTATAATACTCACTGTTTGGCTGTCTTGATTCCACATAACCGTATATCCGAAACTTTCTGCGATAAATCTTATCGGCAGCATAGTTCTGTCGTTAATGATTGTAGGTGCAACGTCAAGTGTTTTTTCTGCACCGTTGAGATAAGCGGTATTTGAATCTATTGTAAGTTTTATTTCTGTATCGTTATATGTAAGAGTTGACGCTCTTGTGTTTTCGTCCCATTGGACTTGTCCGCCTATTTCCTCTACAAATGCACGAATAGGAAGTAGTGTTCTTTCGTCTTTGATTACCGGCACAGTATTATCATCATCTATATTTTGTTCTTTGCCGTTTACGGTCATAATAGGGTTTCCTATTGTCATTGTTACTGTTGTTTTAATTTCCTGACCGCTTTGTGTATCATTGTCCTCCAGTGCCGAGGATAATGACGCTCTCATATTAAGCGTTCTCGGGAAACCGTTATAAGGTGCAAGCAAAAGCGGAACGGCAAGCATATTATCCTTAGTAAGTCCTGCATCAAGTCCCTCCGAAACCTTTGACGGTATCTCGCTTTCTCTGCCGCCTTGTGCCGACATAACCGCAATATCTGTTAAAACTTGTGTTGCTTTATCGTCCGATTTCGGAATATCGGTATTATCAATAACGGCATTTACCGCATTTATCAATATTTCTTGTGTTTGACTGTCAAGATTGTTATTTATATAATTGTCTGTATCATCAGTCCTAAAGTGCGACATAATTCCGAGCAATTCTTCACTGTCACTTTTATAATTTGTCTTTATTGTATTTGTAGGAATTGACGGCTCTGGTTACGGTGACTCAGACACTTCATTTGTATTGCTGTCAATAACATCAAGGGCAAGCTGTGTTTTTTCTTCACCGTTATATTTTTCGTTGAGCAATACCGCCGCACGCAGCATATCCTTTGAGTGACCTACACTTAGATTACCATTAATATGTCCGTTAAGTTGTCCCGCACAATTTCCGTTTCCTACGATTGTGCAGAATGTAAGAAACTCTCTTGTATATAATGACAATCCCGTACGATTGTAAAAATCACCGAAACATATTCCCGAAAGAAGCTTTGTTTGCAGCTTCAAAGCACCGTCCATATCATCGGTTATCGTTCCTATCTGCTGTCCGAACAAATATCTTTGAGTGGCAAGTCCCTCGTCATAACGTACATCTTCACTTGACGTTATTCTGCTTGAATATGTAATATCCTGCCCCAAAGCCTTCAATGCGGTATCGGCTGCGTCCAACGCTTTTGCCGCTCGTGTAAATCCGCAATATGCACCGCTGTGGTATATTGATTCTTTTATCTCTGTGGCTGTAAGTCCGCTGTCAAGTGCGTTTTTAACTTCTTCCGCAATTTTGTCATAATCTCCGTTTGCAGTAAGCGTAACAAGAGATGACATATGTTGCAGTTTGACATCCAAATTATCATTTATAAATTTCTCTTTATCTGTTGCACTCATAGTTGTATATGTCTGTGCCGAAACATTAAATGAATTATTTGAAGTGTTTCCTACGGCAAAAGCATTAATTGCCGAACTTGCAATCATTGCCGCCGCAATAATAATTGTTATAATTTTCTTTGACATAAATTTGACCTCCTATGATTTATCTTTATGTGATTTATTCACTGTAATAATTGTAGCATAAACATTTTATCTACAGAAGTATCGATATGTTCTTCGGTTTAAACCAAAAGGTTATAACCGAAAATAAAAAAGGATACAATGTGTTTTGCCCCATTGCATCCTTTAAAACTTATTTGATTTTGTGTCCCCCAAAGACATCTGACATTTTTATTGTGTTCAATGTTTCATCAATTCGTGAAACTTCTTCGTCGGTAAGCAAAATATCAGCCGCACCGATATTTTCTTCAAGTCTTTGTAGCTTTCTTGTTCCCGGAATAGGTACAATTCCTTTTGCCATCATCCACGCAAGTGAAATTTGTGCGGGAGTGGAATATTTCTCTGTGGCTATATTATTTAGCATATCCAAAAGCTCTTGGTTATCTCCCTTAAACTGCGGCATATCGCTTCTGTAATCATACACTTTATCAAACACCGATTCTTTATTGTATTTTCCAGTCAAAAAGCCGTTTGCCAACGGACTGTGTGCAACAAATGTGATTTGCAGTTCTTTTAAAACAGGCATAAGCGGCTCATAATAACGGTACATCATAGAGTATCTGTTTTGAATTGCCGTAAGTGGACATATTTTATCCGCACGCCTGATATGTTCCTCATCCACTTCGGAAATACCCCATGCACGAATTTTACCTGCTTTTATAAGGTCACTGATTGTTCCCGCAACTTCTTCTACGGGTACGTCGGGATCAAGTCTGTGTTGATAATACAAATCAATATAATCTGTACCCAATCGTTTCAGCGAGCCGTCAACACTCTTTATAATTGTTTCGGGTCTGCTGTCGGTTATAAGTTCGGTATTATTATGCTTTACTCCGAATTTTGTCGCTATAATTACCTTATCACGATAATTCTTTAGTGCTTTACCGACAAGTTCTTCATTAGACGCAATATCTCCATTTTCCGTTGTTCCCAAATAACATTCCGCAGTATCGAAAAAAGTTATTCCCATATCAAATGCAGAATGTATCAATTTTATCATTTTCATCTGACGGTTTTCCGTAAGCATGAGTCATCCCCATACAGCCTAATCCCAACGCAGAGATTTTAATTTCACCGTCACCTAAATTTATATATTTCACTTTAAATTCTCCTACAAAGATATTTATTTCAATTTTTCTCCATCTTTAAAAGCATTTCCGACTTTTTTACCCAATTCATAATATCCGTGGTGGACTGTATCATATGTTATAGGGCGGAATTTATCAAGCGAGATTTCACCGTCATCTCCGAGTATTTTTTCATCTGCGTTAACATTGACGATTTTACCTAAATACAAACTGTCCTCCACTACTTTGATTAACTCACATTCCAAAGTCAACGGTAATTCGTTTATAATCGGTGCGTCAACAAATTCACTTTTTGTTGTTGTGAAATTCGCCTTTTTCATTTTATCTTTTTCGGTTTTTGCCGACACTATACCGACATAGTCGCATTCCGTCATATGCTCTGTATCGGCTATACTTACCGTAAAAGCCTTTCTTTGCATAAGATTATCTGTTGTCTTGTGACTTGATAAATCAATAATAATCTTATCCATACCTACAATACCGCCCCATGCGGCATTCATAGCATTGGCATTTCCGTTTTCATCATATGTGCCGATAATCATAACCGGCTGCGGATATAAATACGGCTTTGCGCCAAAATTCTTTCTCATTGTTATAACCTCCAATAATTATTTTTCCAATCCGTCTACCCAAGACTTAACGTCATCTTCACTTGCACTTGACCTAAATCTCATACCGTCAAGCCAATTTCCCGTACCTGCTTCTTCCTCAAGAAGTTTACCACTGTCACCGATTTCCGAGCTTGCAGATGTACAGAATGGAATAACTGTTTTACCTGTAAAGTCATTTGCTTTAACAAATCCGTCTGTCGGCCATGCGGCAATTCCCCACCAAATAGGATAACCGATAAATACCGTATCATATGTATCCCAATTCGGTACAGTTGTTGAAGCAAGCTCTACATCTCTTAAGCTTTCATCATCATGTTCTTTAACAACACGACTGCTTTCATCTGTCCAATCCAAATCATCAGCCGTATATGGCTCGACAGGCTGAATTTCAAAAATATCCGCATTTGCCGCATTCGCTATATATTTTGCAATTTTTTCGGTAGTTCCGCTTGCCGAATAGTAAACTACCAACGCTTTACTACCGTTCGTCTGATTATCGGGTGCTATTGTTGGCTCTGTTGTTACAGTTGGATTTAAAGTATTGCTTTTTATTGTGATCGTTTGAGTGCCCTGCTCCCATTCAACATCAAATTTAAAGCTTTCTGCAATAAATCTTATCGGTAACATTATTCTGTCGTTGATAATCTGCGGAGCGGTATCAAGGGTATTTGCATTATCATTGAAATATGCGGTTTCACTTCCGATTGTAAGTGTTATTATGTCGTTGTTGTATTCAAGCATTGCTGTGCTTGTATCACTGTCCCAATTAACACTTCCGCCCATTGATTCAATAATTGCTCTTACCGGTACAAGCGTTCTGTCACTGACAATAGTCGGAGCTGTACCGTCATCATCAATATTCTTTTCCTGACCATTTACAGTCATAACGGGATTAGCGATTTGCATTGTAAGCAAAAATTCATTGTCTAACGCTTGCTTATCGCTCTCTGCCGCCGTACATCCGGTAATGAATGCAAACATAAATGCTAAAGTCATTAAAATCGAAATTACTTTTTTCATATTCGTTTATCTCCTTATCTTATAAAATTAGTGAAAACAGGTGTTTCTTGTTTTGGTAATTCAACACCGTTTTTCATTGCTATATCCTTGCATTTAAGCATAAATGCCATATTACGTCCCAAAACTCTCATTGTGTATAATCCCTCTAAGTCCTACTTTACATCTTCCGGCTTAGCACCGTGTACCATATTCCAGTATCTCGATGAAACAATAGGCATTTCTTGAATGGTAAAATATTTATTCATCTGATCAAAAGTTGCCGTTGTTCCGGCACGTCTTGCAGATATAACGCAAGCCGCAGGTTTCATATAAAATGTTTTGTTTCCGTTTCCGCAAAAATCAGAGTAAAACAATCTGTCCATAAATGATGTCATTGCTCCGCTTATTCCTGCATAATGCACGGGTGAGCCGAATACAAATCCGTCACATTCTTTCGCTATTTCACGAAACTCATTTACAGTATCGTCAAATACGCACTCACCTTTACTTACACACGATTTACACGCAATACACCCCGACAAAGCTTTCGGACCGATCCAAAATATTTCCGTTTCAATCCCTTCTTCGTTCAGTGTCTTTGCCACCTCACAAAGTGCGGTATATGTACATCCGTTTTTATGCGGACTTCCGTTTACAAGTGCGACTTTCATATTAATCTCTCCATTTCTTCGACAAGTTATTTTACGTTTTCCTTTATCCAATTTTCAACGTGTTGTGCTATTTCTTCACTGTTCTTTTCTTGGAACATAAAGTGTGAATTTCCCGTTATTCCGACATCAGGAAGATTTACAACAGTACAGTTTCCGCCGTCTTTATTGTAGCTTTCCGCAAATGCCACTGCACCGTCACGCACGCTTTTCCAGAATGATGTTGACTGAATATCTTCCGGACCGTTATCGATATAATCACCGAAATACATAACTATCGGAATATTTGCGGCAAGTAATGTTTTATATTGTTCCGAACCGATTTCAGGAGCTCCGCCCGGCTCGATTGCAACGATTGCCGCTACATTTTCGGGATTGACATTCCAACCGACTCTGCCGCCTTGCGAATGAATTACATAAATGCTCTTTTTGCCCGTCATATCTTTAACGTCTTGCATAACTTCATCCATAGCCGCAACATTTGCTTCCATATCAAAGCTGCCTGTATTCGGTGTCATTTGACGGAAGAATTGGTCTTGTGCCTCCTCACCCTCAGGGAATTGTGAGCCCTCATAACGCTCCGGTGCAACTCTGCCTATTCTGAAATGTGTGTACCATGCTTGGTCACCCGGCATATATTCTTTAGAATCTTCCGACCATGTATCAATACTGTCATTCGTCATTGAAGCAGTTGCTCCTGCCTCACCGCGTCTTGGTTGGTCTACCAAAAATACTCCGTGTCCTTTTCTTAGGAATGATGTTGACCAACCCTCACGTCCGTCAGGTGTTGTCATCCAACCCATTCTTGACTGTCCGTAGCCGTGTAAAAATACCATAGGCAATTCGGTTTCATTTTCAGGTATTTGATAAAGTACATTTGCATGGTCAACGTGTGCTGTATTACCTTTTCGTGTGTTGTCCAACCAGTTTGTTGTTTCGTCATATTCTCCCGCTATCGGCTCTGTTACAGTTCCTCCCGATGAGAATATTCCCTCTTTCTTTATCTCAAGCCCTTTTTCTTGTGATGTAAGAACAATTTTGTTATCCTTAAAATCAACATCAAAACCGCCTACGGCATCTGAAATATCTCTAAGCTTAAAATATGTGTAATCATCTACATTGTAGCCCTCAATATTTACATCTTTACCGTCAAGCTGTACCTCATAAGTATTCGGTGTCGTTATCATATTTGCGGCAAATGCTCCAATCATTGAAAATGCTACCGCACCCGAAACAAATCCTGTAATAAAATTCTTTTTCATCTTCTTACTTCCTTTCATAAATAAAATTGACCATATACAAAACCGTTGCGGTTTTGTATACTTTATTAGGGGGAGTTTGAGGTGCTAACCTCATTAAAAATCATTTCTGACGACATGTGCGGCAGAAATGGCT
>ERZ780223.3800-NODE-3800-length-10896-cov-8.284752_pt1 | contig 10896 bp, 15 predicted proteins | sample MGYA00511016_ERZ780223 | MGnify/ENA primary metagenome ERZ780223 (study PRJEB29588, sample SAMEA2159032) | human gut metagenome | biome: human gut; feature: human-associated habitat; material: faeces | place: Denmark | collected 2008/2010 ... | reverse complement strand
AAAAGAACAAATTGATAAAGAGTTTGAAGATATTATATTAGCAAATAATGATGAAGAAAAACTAAAAGAATATCAAAGATACACATATTTATTTGCATATTATAAAAAAATCTTAAAAGAAAAAATTGAGTTCGAAACCCATAAGGGGTAAAAGCAAGGTCTAAAACCCAAAAGGCACAAGCATTAAACTTTTTAACTCTTTTTTGAATTATAAATCAAAGAAAAATGCTCGAACAGTTCAAATGCAACAATAGCAATTAAAAAGACGTTTTAAAAACGTCTTTTAAAAATGGGGCGGGTGATGGGATTCGAACCCACGCATATCGGAACCACAATCCGAGGCCTTAACCGCTTGGCGACACCCGCCATCAAATCTATATTCATATATTATCAAAAAAATGTTTAAAATCAAGTATATATTTTAAAGTTTAATACAACAATTTCCTTGTAAAATAACTAAATCTACATTATCTAGATATTTTACAAGGATAATTTTGAGCATTTATACAAGTCAACAAATCAGCCCCTAATTCTTCAGCTTCATATTTAGTACTAATATTATCCAGTAGCAAACTACTGTTTCCTGAACTATCAACTACATATAGCTTGTAACGTTTATAATTATGTCTCCTTTTCCTTCCAGAATATCTTACAGAATATTCTTTAACAGTAGTTTTTGCAATACTCTCTGGTTCTAAAGTATTATTTGTTTGTTTAAAACCTAAAAAATTTGAAGAAACAACACAGGATTGATCTTTACTTACACATTCAACAGTTGTAAGGGGTGGATTCAAAAAAGTAATAACAACAAATAAAACAGCACAAGCAATAAATGGGACCGCACCTTTAGAACTCAATAATATATCTATAAGTTTATTCATAACACATCTCCTAAAAAAAGGCTTGCAAAACAAGCCCTTTTTAAACTAATTTATTCTCTGAAACATATAACCTATGCCACGTGCTGTCAATATCAATTCAGGATTAGCAGGATCTGTTTCTAATTTTGAACGTAATCTTGAGATATGAACGTCAACGACACGTGTATCAATTCTGTGATCAGGAGGATAAGCCCAAACGTGTTGAAGAATTTCATTTCTAGAGAAAGCTTGACCGGAATTATTAACCAGCAATTCTAACAAACTGAATTCCATACCGGTAAGCCTGATTCTTTCATTCTTTCTATAAACTTGACGACGTGCAGTATCAATTTTGATATTACCTGTTGTAATTACATTTTTAGTAACCTTACCAGATGGAGTAACCATTTCTCTGTTATTTGTTCTTCTCAAAACTGCTTTAACTCTTGCCTCTAATTCTTTAGGGCTGAATGGTTTAATAACATAATCATCTGCACCTAATTCTAAACCGGTAATTCTTTCTGATACATCACCTAAAGCTGTCAGAATAATAATAGGAACATCTGAAGATCTTCTAATTTCTCTTGTTACTCCATAACCATCCATCTTAGGCATCATTACATCTAACACTACCAAATCAGGATTATATTTATTAAAAGCAGCAACAGCTTCTTCTCCGTCCTGTGCTGTATACACATCATAACCTACCATTTTTAAACGGGTTTCTAAAATACGTCTAATACTAGATTCGTCATCTGCTAAAAGAATTCTTTGACGATCTTCTGTTTCATTAGCCATTTCAACATTTTCTGACATAGTCTTTTCCTTACTTACATTACAAAATCTTACACCAATTGCTTAAAAACAAAAAAATATTACGTTATGTTTATTTTTTTATATTTTTATAACAATATGTTACACTAATTTACAAAAAATTGCAAGTATAAGTTTGAAAGATTTTAGGAAAAAATATTACCACGGATAATCTTTTGGAATTTCCCAACTATTTCTAATTATCAATTCAGTACAAGATTTACCACCCTCCCAACCTGATGCTGTTTTACCACACCATCGCAGCAATTCATCATTTGTAGTTGAATTGTAAACCTGATAAACCTTACCATCAATTTTCAATCCATTATCTGTAAAGTGCAACGCAAAATAAAAAATATCCCGCCCAACTACATTTGGAGTTGATGGTCCATTTAAATCAACATATATGTAAAAATAATTAGTCCCATGGTTAACCATCATAAAACACATACCGTTATTCAAACAAAAACATCCTTTACTGAACGTTGCTAAAGAGCCTTCACCAGCCGGAGTTTTACCATTCCAACTATATTTAGCTCTTTTCATTTCAGTAACGCCCTGCAAATATGGTACAAAATAAGCCTTAAAAATTCCATATTTATCATTTTCATATAAACCTTCTGCGGTATACTGTTTCGGAGGGGTATAACTGAAATCAGGGTCAACTTGTGCCATTCGACTTGCATTAACCAGTATAGAATAAGCCTGTTTAAGTTTTTCTTCCACAACATGTTTTTGATATGCACTCACTAGCGATGGAATAGTTAATGCTGCAACGATACCGATAATACCGAGCGTAATTAAAACTTCCGATAAAGTAAAGCCTTTCCTCATAAAATCCCTCATTGTGATGTATTACTTCATAGTAAGAATATTATAAACAATCAAAATTAAAATATGCAAAAATATGAAGTAATGTATCACAAAATAATCGCAAATAACATTAAGAAACTACGAAAAAATGCAAAAATGTCACAGGAAACTTTTGCAGAAAAAATTAACTGCTCACGAGAATTCGTGAGCAGAATGGAAAATTTAAAAGAAAAACCAAGTTTAAAAATGCTGTTAAAACTGGCATTTTTATTCAATGTACAGCCCCAATATTTCTTCGAAAAGAATTAAAGTTTAGCTTCCACAATCTGTTTAAATTTCTCCAAATCTTCTTTTGTATCAATTCCAACAGGCACAAAGTCAACAACAGAAGTTTTTATTTTCATACCGTTTTCTAAAGCTCTTAACTGTTCAAGGCTTTCAGTCTTTTCTAACGGCGTTTGAGGTAAGGTTGTCATTGATTCTAAGGCTTTTCGCTTATATCCGTAAATGCCCAAATGTCCATAAAAAGTTGCAACATTTGAATTTCTTTCGAACGGAATCTTTGAACGAGAAAAATAAAGTGCAAAACCATTATTATCAACAACACACTTGACGAGATTTGGATTATTAATTTCTACTTCATCTTTAAGAACTCTGATTAGAGTTGAAATATCCGCGGATTCATCGTCTTTTACATTTCGAATTACATCATCTATACTTTCAGGTTTTATCAAAGGCTCATCTCCTTGAAGATTACAAATATAAGAAATTTCAGGATGACGTGATACAACTTCCATAATTCTATCTGAACCGCATTTATGCTCTGTTGAAGTCATTTCAACCTCCCCGCCAAAAGATTTTACGCAGTCATAAATTCTCTTATCATCAGTTGCAACAATAATCATATCCGCCAACTTAGAAGCCTGAGCTTTCTCATACACCCATTGAATAATAGGTTTACCCAAAACTTCAAGTAACGGCTTGCCCTCTAATCTTGATGACCCGTATCGTGCAGGTATTATTATTGCTGTCTTAGTCATTTTTTATTCCTCCAATATCTTTCTCTAATGATATCACCCATTGCAGATTTATATCCTACGATAATAGAAATAAATACAACAAACAATATAACATATACAACAGGGTTCCCTGAAGTAAGATTATTATAAAAATTAACTAATGGTTGCAACAAAAACATTTACAAACCTTTCATTACAACAAATGATGTCCACTGGTCTTGTTTAATTTCTTCAACTAGTTCAAGACCCTCTTTTTCGTAAGCTTCAATAACCATTTGCTTTTTCTCATCCAAAATTCCGCTTAATGACATCAACGCTCCAGATTTCATTATATTTTTCAAATCTCCCATAATCTCAGCAAGCACAAAATGCAGAATATTTGCGACAACGAAATCGAATTTGTCATTAACTTTATCTGCTGTACCGAGTTCAAATGTAGCTTCAACATTATTTTTCGCTGCATTTTCTTTGGCAACTTCAATTACAGTTTCATCATTATCACAACCGTAAACATAAGAAGCACCGAGTTTTTTAGCAAGAATTGACAAAATGCCTGACCCCATACCTATATCGGCAACTCTATCCCCTTGTTTCATATATTTTTCTAAAGCTTTCATACACAATTGAGTTGTCTGATGAGTACCTGTACCAAATGCACACCCTGGTTCAAGTTTTATCGTAACTTCATTATTTTTTGGCTCATAATCAATCCAATCAGGGACAACTGCTATTTTATCCGTAACATGCGTTACATCCCATTTTTCTTTCCATTTTTGCGACCAGTCTTCAGTTTGCTTTTCCTCAAGTTCAAAATCCCAAGATCCCAAATTTTCATCGGTAAACCCACGCGACAAAAATTCTTCACGAGACAAATCTAGAATATTCTCAATATCATATTTCAAATCTTCATAAGTTTCTCCACTACTACTTCTTAAAAAGATTTTTAGGGTACCCTCTGTTGTTGAAACCATCTCTAAATCTTTGTATGTTTCTTCTGCCAGAACAACACCCTCGCAGTCAAAATTATCAAAAAATATTTCTGATATTAAATCTTCCATCTCCGGATTTATTTGCAATCTTACTTCAAAATAATTATTATCCATAACAATTCCTTAAACTAAAAAGGGGAGATATAAATCCCACCCTTATGTAATATTTTTATAAACTAGCTCAAAAAAGCACCCATTTTTCTAAACTTATCATAACGCTGAGTTCTCAATTCTTCATCAGTCAGCCCTGAAAGTTCATTCAACGCTTCCAGAATAGTCTTTTTCATCTCCGCAGCCATTACCTCATAATTTGTATGAGCACCACGGGTTGGTTCTTTTATTGCCCCATCAATAATTCCATGCTGTAAAAGATGAGGTGCTGTAATCTTAAGAGCCGTAGCAGCTTCGAGATTTTTAGAAGCATCACGCCATAAAATAGAAGCACATCCTTCCGGTGAAATTACAGTATAGTAAGCATGTTCAAGCAAATAAACTTTGTTGGCTACAGCTAATCCTAAAGCTCCGCCTGAGCATCCTTCACCAGAAATAATTGCAATAACAGGAACACTCAGCTTTGCCATTTCGCGCAAATTCATTGCAATAGCAGCCCCTTGAGCATGCTCTTCCGCGCTTATTCCCGGGTAAGCTCCTGGAGTATCAATAATTGTAACTATTGGAATATTAAATTTATCAGCATGCTTAAATAATCTTAAAGCTTTTCTATATCCCTCAGGCTGTGGCATACCAAAGTTATACTCAAGATTTTCTTTGGTAGATTTACCTTTCATTGTCCCGATAATCATAACAGGCTTGCCATCAAGTTTCGCCAGACCGCCAACAATGGCTCTGTCATCTGTACCAACTCTATCCCCGTGAAGTTCAACAAAATCAGTACACATTAAGTTCACGTAATCCAAAAACTTAGGACGCTCCGGATGACGAGCAATCTGCATTTTTTGTGTTGGATCAAGATTCGCAAACAATTCCTTTTTGAAATCTTCTGCTTCCTGTTCCAATATCTCAATATCTTTATTTAAATCCATGCCGGACTCCAAACTCATTTTTTTCAATTCCTCAATTTTTTCTTGAATCTCCAATATAGGTTTTTCAAAATCTAAAGCTGTAGCCATCAATCATACTCCTTATTCGTGCATAGCCAAAATATTTGCCAATGTATCTCTTAGCTCTTTACGCGAAGAAACAACATCAACCTGACCATATTTCATCAGATATTCGGCAGTTTGGAAATCTGCAGGAAGTTTTTGTCTTATAGTTTGTTCAATAACTCTTCTGCCTGCAAAACCAACTCTTGCACCTTGTTCTGCAACAATAATATCTCCTAAAGTTCCAAAACTTGCGGTAACACCGCCAAATGTAGGATCTGTAATTAAATTAATATACAATAGACCGGCTTCATCCAATCTAGCACAAGCACATGATGTTTTAGCCATTTGCATTAAACTCAATGCACTTTCCTGCATCCTAGCTCCACCAGAAGAAGAAATAACTAAAACAGGAAGTCTTAACTCAATAGCTTTTTCCATTGTTCGTGTAACTTTTTCACCAACTACACTACCCATAGAACCGCCCATAAAATCAAAATCCATAACGGCAGCAGCTAACTTATGACCTTTAATGGAGGCTAAACCTGCGATACAGGCATCGTCTAAACCAGTTTTTGACTGAGCAGCATGTAGCCTGTCTTTGTAACTTTCTGTATCAACAAAATCCAGAGGATCAGTTGGTTTTATTTCTGTAAATAATTCTTGAAAAGAACCCTCATCAAACAATTGTTTAATTCTTGTTCTTGCATTAACCCTGAAATGGTAATCACAAACAGGACAAACCATTCCATTTTCTTCAATATCCTTTTTCAATAATTGAGTATCACAATGAACACATTTTGTCCATAAATCAGGATTTGCCTCAATTTCTACTCTGGCTTCTAAAGCTCTGCGTTGAATTTGTGCTTCTTTACGCTTTTCAAACCAATCTTGAACTGTCATAATATCTTAATCCTTTAACTATATCCCTATAAGAAAATTTATAATTTAACTTACACACCTAATTATACACAAAAAAGTTTAAGTGGCAAAAATTTTATAATTTATATGAAAATATTTACAAATCATTTTTGGAATTCATTGAACTATCCCTGTAATGTTTTCTGATTTGTTCCTGCAAATCTCCGGAGATTTTGATATTTTGCAGTGTCATATGATATTTTCGTAAATTCGCAATAGTCTCTGATTCTTCAAGTAAATTACGTGTTTGCTGCGGCTGGATATTATCTTTTACCTTTTCAAAATCTGTCTTTGCCTGCTTTGATATAATTCTGGCAACAACTTCATCTAAATCATTACCTGCAACACCGTATTTTGAGGCTATTTCAGACACAGATTTTCCTTGCTGGAAAGTATAAAGCCAATTAACAGATAACCTGTCCCCATCTCCGATATGCATTACACCTTTTTGATGCGGAGTATACATAATATCTTTTTTGAACGGACTGTGTCCAAGCCCGATTGCATGCCCGATTTCATGTAAAATAGTATGATAAACTTCTTCTTCATCCATATAATCAGCATGCACAAGCCCCTCTGTTAAACCAATTGCAACCTCCGCACTATACAGACGATTTGCATTATCATACTGAAAATAGCAATGTCCTAGCGCCTGACGCTCAACTCTCTTCCAATCAATATTAATATTAGATTGTAACAAAGTATCCACAACTACAAACGAAACTTTCCCGTTAGAAACTCTGTGCCACTCATCAAGAGCCTGTTTTACATACTGACGATATTTTAAATCCTGCCCTCTTTTAGAATAAAACTTCATCGGTGCAATATAAACTTTCAACGGCATCATATTCCACCTCATTAAACGACCATTTTTTACCGATTCTTGTAAATAAGTTTTCTTCTGCATATTTTTATTGTATAATAAAATTCACAAGAAGAAAAGTAAGAAATATACAGACTAAGGAGAAAAAATTATGGGTATGGATTTAATGAATATCATGAAACAAGTTCAAAATGTTCAAAAAAAAGCAACTATCATGCAGGAAGAGCTTGCTAATCTTGAAGTAACAGGTGAATCTGCAGGCGGCGCTGTAAAAGTTATTTGCGACGGTCAAGGAAGATTCAAATCTATCACTATAAAACCTGAAGCAATTAATCCTGAAAATCCGTCATCTGTTGATTCTGAAACAATTGAAATGCTTGAAGACGTTATCTCTGCAGCTATTAAACAAGCGAATGATAAAGCTTCAAAAGAAATGGAATCAAGAATGACTCAAGTAACCGGCGGTTTAAAAATTCCTGGACTATTTAAATAATGATATATCCTAAATCAATAGCAACCTTAATAGAGCAATTTCAAAAGTTCCCCTCAGTAGGACCAAAATCTGCTCAAAGAATGGCATTTCACCTTTTAAGAATGCCTATGGTTGATGTTGAAAAATTTGCAAAAGCAGTAATTGAAGCAAAACAAAACACTCACACGTGTGAAATTTGCTTCAATTTATCTGCTACAAGTCCTTGCGAAATCTGTTCTTCTTCTCAAAGAGACCGTTCAACTATCTGCGTTGTCGCAGAAACAAAAGATTTAATTGCCATTGAAAAAACTAACGAATTCAAAGGGCTTTATCATGTTCTGCAAGGTTTAATTTCTCCTATGGACGGTATTGGAGCCGATGACATAAGAATTAAAGAGCTATTAAACAGATTAACAGATGATGAAGTTAAAGAAGTAATTCTGGCTCTCAGTCCGTCAGTTGAGGGTGAAGCCCCCAGCCTGTATTTGACAAAACTTATTAAACCTTTTGGTATAAAAGTTTCCCGCATAGCATTTGGTCTGCCTGTAGGTGCGGATTTGGAATACGCTGATGAAATTACGATAGCAAAAGCAATAGAAGGTCGTCGAGAAATAAACTAATCGGGCATTATTATTTACTTATACTCAGGTTATATTTAGTGTTATGAATACAAATATTTTAGAAATTAAAAATTTAAATGTTGTTTACCAAACAAAAAAAAAATTTTTAGGAAATCAACAGACCGTGCATGCCGTAAATAATGTATCACTAGATGTACATAGAGGTGAAATTCTTGCAATTGCAGGAGAATCAGGATGCGGAAAATCTACACTGGCAAAAGCTGTTATGAAGCTTGTAGATACAAAATCCGGTGAAATTTTATTTAAAGAAAAAAATATTATAACCTTAAAAAAAAGAGAAGATTTAAAAAATTTTTACCAAAACATGCAAATAATCTTCCAAAATCCTTACTCCAGTTTAAATCCTAAAATGAAAATAGGGCAAATTCTAAAAGAGCCGCTAGAAATAAACACTAACCTAAAAAAAGAAGAAATAAAGAAAATAATAGAAGATAAAATTCAAAAAGTAGGTTTAGATAAAAATTGTTTGAATCTTTATCCACATGAATTTTCAGGCGGACAAAGGCAGCGAATCGCAATTGCACGCTCACTAATTCTAGAACCTGAATTTATTATTGCAGATGAGCCTGTTAGCGCACTGGATGTTAGTATACAAGCTCAAATTATTAATCTGTTAAAACAACTAAAAGAAGATTTTAATTTAACATTTTTATTTATTTCACACGATTTGAGCGTAATTAAATATCTATCTGACAGAATTGCTATAATGTATCTGGGTGAAATTGTTGAAATTGGAAAAACAGAAGAAATTTTCAATTATCCAAAACATCCGTACACAAAAGCATTATTAAGCTCGGTCCCGAAACTTACACCTAACCAAAAGAAAGAACAAATAAAACTACAAGGAGAACTACCATCTCCAGAAAACTTGCCCTCAGGATGTAAATTTCACACACGTTGCCCTTTTGTTATGGAAACTTGTAAACTGAATCCGCCTTTTGATGTTGAATTTTCGCAAACTCACAAATGTAAATGTTTTTTATATAACTAGCAAAAATAAAAATGTTTGAATATTTACATTATCACTATGATAAAATTAACTATTACAAACTCAACAACACATTTACCCTTAAAATTTGCAAAAGGCAGTGCAAAAGTAAGAACTAATAAAGCTCAAAAAATGAATGCAAAATTGTATGAAAATATGAAAAGTGCTTTTTCATACGGTGAAATCTCTCCAGGAATACTAAAAACAATGATACAAAATATCACTGGGAAAAAAATTAAAATAAAAACCATACCAATAAATACGCAAAAATCAAGACTTGCATTGAGTGCCACTCAAAAAGGAACAATTTCAGGTTATGAAATTCACATTCCGACAAACCCGGTAACAGCAAGAATTCCTCAAGAATATGCAGGAACAATTCTTTGCAAAACATTTGAATTATTCTCCAGAATACTAAATCCTAAAATCAATACAAGAGAAATAAAATTTATGAATAGGCATAACTTTCAAAGCTATCCGAAATTTATGTCTGAAATATTCTCAACAAAACCTTTAAAAAAGGTAACACTTGAAAAATTTTTAGGAATATTAAAAACTGAAGAAAAAATAAACTTACTGCAAATAATACGAAATCAAATAAAAATTCAAACAAATGGACATAAAGAAGGTAATAAGTATCAACAAAAACTAAATAGTGCTTTTAAACGCTATAATAGTAAATACAAAGAACAGGTACACTACGATAAGTTTGACTTGGATGAAAAACTAAAACTCATAGAAGAAACTTTGGCTGCAACATTAAAAAATGAAAGAGCAAAACTGGTCAAACAATAAATATCCGTGATATAATTGAACTATGGATAAAAAAGTAATAACAACAAACAGAAAAGCATTTCATGACTACTCAATATATGAAAAATATGTAGCCGGTATTGTTTTGACAGGAACAGAAATTAAGTCTATCAGAAAAAACGCAATAAATTTGAAAGATAGCTTTTGCAAAATTGAAGCTAACGAAATATTTATGTACAATTGCCATATTTCACCATATGAACAAGGTAACAGGTATAATCACAAAGCAGAAAGAACAAGAAAACTTCTTTTAACAAAAAAAGAAATTCTAAAAATGCAATCTAAAATTAAAAAAGATGGTTACACTATAATTCCACTAGAGGTGTTTATTACAAAAGGCTTTGCAAAAATAGAAATAGGTCTGGCTAAAGGTAAAAAGCTTCATGACAAACGTGATGATATAGCTAAAAAAGATCAAAAACGAGAAATGGAAAGAGCAAGTAAGGTTAGTTATTAAATTGCGACTTGCCTTGCCGATGCGTGCTCGTCTTCCGCTTCGCTTCTGCCTCTGCGAATCCTTACGCATTTCGCAATAAACGGCAACGCTCTCACTTTCGTCAAGGCTCAACGCCTTGCCGATGCGTGTTCGTCTTCCGCTTCGCTTCTGCCTCTGCGAATCCTTACGCATTTCGCAATAAACG
>ERZ780223.3797-NODE-3797-length-10900-cov-3.623882_pt1 | contig 10900 bp, 10 predicted proteins | sample MGYA00511016_ERZ780223 | MGnify/ENA primary metagenome ERZ780223 (study PRJEB29588, sample SAMEA2159032) | human gut metagenome | biome: human gut; feature: human-associated habitat; material: faeces | place: Denmark | collected 2008/2010 ... | reverse complement strand
GATCTGTTACTTTTGTAGATAAAGTAAAAAATATTCAACCAACTAAAAAACAACCGACAAGAAAGGGAGTTTATGAAGATCACTATATCTTAAGATATGTTAAATATGCAATTGTCATTATTATTGTCATTGCTATTATTATTGTACTTGGATATTCATTTGCCTTTATGAAATCAAATGATTCATCATTTAAAAATAGTAATACATCTAACACAGAAACAAGTGAAACTTTAAAGAAGAAAACAACAGAAACAGATAAAAAGAAAACAACAAAATCTGATACAACGAAAAAAGATGAACAAACATCTACTGAAATAACTTTTACTAAAAATGCTGATGGTGATTATAGTTTTAAATTACCTGATGGATATGATCAAGAAACTTTTAAATTAAAGGTAGACTTTACATTTGCGACAACTGTTGATTTACATGTTAATGGTGATCCTAACAGTTATCAAACTGATACATTTAAAAAAGGTGTTTATAGTAGTAATCTTGCTAATATTTCAGCATCAGATGCTTTAAAAGATGATTCTGCATGTGAAAGTGTTGAATTAGAATTTAATGTGAATGATTTCCAATATTTGGAATTTTCATATAGTTGGAACTTAGGACATCGTTATTATATTAATGATCAAAAAATTCCATTAGAAGAAAATGATCATTATGGAACAAGCTCTAATGGTAGAGTAAGAACATTTAAATTAACGATGGTCAAATAATGAATTTACCTAATAAATTAACGATTACAAGAATAATCCTTGTTCCAATTCTTATTCTTATTTATATGTTTCCTTATGCAACGTTTGGAATCAATGTACCTATGTATCATATTTTGAATGCTGATATTTCACTTGTTAATATTGTTATCTTTATTATTTTTGCAGTTGCTTCGTTAACTGATTATTTTGATGGACAAATTGCAAGAAAATCTAAATTAATTACGACTTTTGGTAAGTTTGCTGATCCGATTGCAGATAAACTATTAATTAATACGATTTTTCTTTTACTAGCAAGTGATGGAACAATTTCTATCATTATTCCTATTATTATGATTTCTAGGGATACGATTGTAGATGCCATTCGTTTGGTGGCTGCTAATAAACAAGTTGTTATTGCAGCAAAATATTTAGGAAAATTAAAAACTGTGACACAAATGATCAGTGTGATATTCTTATTATTAAATGATTTTCCTTTTTCAATCATTCATTTACCAATTGGTCAAATAAGTGTATGGATTGCTTGCGTGATTTCAATAGTAAGTGGTATTGATTATTTTATGGATAGTAAAGATATGTTAACGGAGTCAATGTAATGAATGAACTTGCTGAATTATTAATAAAAAATAATATTTCTATTGGAACTGTAGAAAGTTTTACAGTAGGAAATTTTGCGACAATGCTAGGAAATATTCCTGGCATTTCTAAGGTTTATAAGGGTTCTTTAGTCACTTATCAAAGTGAAACGAAAGAAAGGCTTTTAGGAATTGAACATCCATTGATTGAAAAGTACGGTGTTGTTTCTAAAGAAATTGCTACTTTAATGTGTGTTAATGGTAAAAGTATTTTAGATGTTGATCTATGTGTTTCTTTTACAGGAAATGCTGGACCGGATGCAATGGAAGGAAAACCAGTAGGAGAAGTCTATATTGGTATTGCTTATGAAGATGTTGTTGTTTATAAATTGAATTTAGAGGGTAGTCGAAAAGAGATTGCTTTAAAGGCAATAGATTTTGCTCAAAAGAAAATAATTGAAAAAATTTTAAAAAAATAAAAGAAAAAATGAAAAATAAAGCATATATAGGAATAGGAGGTATTATTTATGGCTGGAAAAAAAGAAGTAGAAACAAAAGATGCTAAAAAAGCACAAGCATTGAATGATGCAATCAAACAAATTGAAAAGCAATTTGGAAAAGGTTCTGTTATGAAGCTTGGAGATCGTGCAGCTGTTGATGTGGCTGTTATTCCAACAGGTTCTTTAACACTTGACATGGCTTTAGGAATAGGTGGCTATCCTAAAGGAAGAATTATTGAGATTTATGGTCCAGAATCAAGTGGTAAGACAACACTTACATTACATGCGATTGCTGAAGTGCAAAAACAAGGTGGTACAGCTGCGTTTATTGATGCCGAACATGCCATTGATCCTGTTTATGCTAAAAATCTAGGAGTTAATATTGATGAATTGATTCTTTCACAACCAGATAGTGGTGAACAAGGTTTAGAAATTGCTGAAACACTTGTACGTTCTGGAGCTATTGACTTAGTTGTTGTTGACTCTGTTGCTGCACTTGTTCCTCAAGTGGAATTAGATGGCGAAATGGCTGATCAACAAATGGGATTGCAAGCAAGATTGATGTCTAAAGCTTTACGTAAACTTTCAGGGGTTATGAATAAAACAGATTGTACAATTATTTTCATTAACCAATTACGTGAAAAAATTGGTGTTATGTTTGGAAATCCAGAAACGACTACTGGAGGAAGAGCTTTAAAATTCTATTCTTCTGTGCGAGTAGAAATCAGAAGAAGTGAAGTAATTAAAAATGGTACGGAAATTGTTGGGAATAAAGTCAATATCAAAGTTGTTAAAAATAAAGTGGCACCACCATTTAAATCAACACAAGTCGATATTATTTATGGTAAAGGTATTTCAAGAGATGGTGAAGTCTTGGATTTAGCAGTTGATAAAGATATTGTTGATAAATCCGGTGCTTGGTATGCTTATAAGGGTGAAAAGATTGGACAAGGACGTGAAAATGCAAAACGATATCTTGTTGAACATCCTGATATAATGAATGAAATTACGGAAGCAATTAAAGCTTCATTAATGCCTGTAGAAGAAGAGGAATTGTAAAAATTCCTCTTTTTAACTTGTTATTGTCAAAATAAGCAATTTGACATATAATATACTTGTGCGCAAAACACGTTTAATAAACATAGTAAAGACTATGTAAATATTAATTATTATAACCGAAACAAACGGTGAATGATTGGATAATCAATCATAAAAAATGTGCATAGAGAAAATGGAGGGTGGAATATGCCAGGTTTAAATATTGCCACTATTTTATCCTATGTTCTAGCTGTCGCTGTTGGGGTTCTTATTTATTTTGTATATGCAAAACTAAATATTTCAAAAGCTAATGTAAGTGCTCAAAAGATTATTGATGATGCAACGAGTAAAGCTGATAATCTAGTTAAAGAAGCTATTTTAGATGCTAAAACTCAAGCTTATGAATTAAAATTAGAAGCAGAAAAAGAAATTAAAGAACAAAAACAAGAAATTACTGAACTTGAAAATAATCTTTCAGAACGTGAAAAAGGTATTGAACGAAGAGATATTGCTGTTCAAGGTAAAGAAGACGTTCTTGAACAAAGAATTAAACAATTAGATATTAAAGAAGCTGGAATAGATAAATTAGAGGCTGAATTAAAAGATAAAATTGATTCTAAAGTTATTGAATTAGAAAAAGTTGCCGCTATGTCAGCAAGAGAAGCTAAGGAAGAATTGTTCAAACAAGTTGAACAACAAATTTCATTAGAAATGTCTGCTTACATAAAAGAACAAGAAGAAGAAGCTAAAAGTAAAGCTGCTGATATGTCTAGAGACATTATTGCCAATGCAATTAATCGATACGCTCAAGAAGAAGTTACTGAAAGAACAGTAACTGTTGTTGATCTTCCAAGTGAAGAAATGAAAGGACGTATCATTGGACGTGAAGGTCGTAATATTAAAGCAATCGAACAAGCAACAGGTGCAGATTTAATTATTGATGATACACCTGAAGCAATTACGATTTCTTGCTTTGATCCAGTAAGAAGAGAAGTTGCTCGTTTATCATTAGAAACTTTAATTAGAGATGGACGTATTCAACCAGGAAGAATCGAAGAAGTTGTTGATAAAACAAGAAAAGAATTAGATGAAGTTATTAGTAAAACTGGAGAAAATGCAATTTTTGAATTAGGTATTTCTCGTATTGATAAAGAAATTGTTAAACAAATTGGTAAATTAAAATATCGTACAAGCTATGGTCAAAATGCGCTTCAACATTCATTAGAAGTTGCACATTTAGCAGGAATTATGGCTGCTGAATTAGGATTAAATCAACAATTAGCTAAACGTGCAGGTCTATTACATGATATTGGTAAAGCAATGGATCATGAAATGGAAGGAAGCCATGTTGAATTAGGTGCAAAATTCGCGAAAAAACATGGAGAACATCCAACTGTTATTAATGCAATTGCTTCACATCATGGGGATGTACCAGCAACAAGTGTTATTTCTATTTTAGTAGCTGCTGCTGATACATTATCAGCTGCTAGACCAGGAAGTCGAAGTGAAACAATTGAAAATTATATTCAAAGACTTGAAAAACTTGAAGAAATGGCTAAAAGCTTTGATGGTGTCGATCGTGTCTATGCAATTCAAGCAGGACGTGAAATTCGTATCGTTGTAAAACCTGATAAAGTGGATGATCTAGCAAGTCATAAGATTGCACGTGATATTAAGACAAAGATTGAAGAAGAATTAACTTATCCAGGACATATTAAAGTTACTGTTATAAGAGAAATTCGTGCGAGTGAAATTGCAAAATAAAAGGGAAATCAATTCCCTTTTTTTTTATATATGTTAAAATGTCTTTACGAAATGAGGAAAGAAAATGAAAGTTTTATTTATAGGAGATATCGTTGGAAATGTAGGACGACAAATGATAGAAGATTATCTTTATCGTATTCGAAAAGATTATCAAATTGATTTTGTAATCGCAAATGTTGAAAATGCAACACATGGTAAAGGATTAAATAGAAAACATTATGATTTCTTTACTTTTGAAGGTGTTGATTGTATGACAATGGGGAATCATACTTTTGATAAAAAAGAACTTCTTGATTTTATTGATGAAGCTGATCGCCTTGTTGTTCCTTTCAATCAACCAAGTATTTTACCAGGAGTCCATACAAGAGTATTTAATGTTAAAGGTACAAAAATAAGAGTAACCAATGCACTTGGATGTGTCTTTATGGATAACCGTTATTCGAATCCTTTTGATCATATTGATGATTATCTAAACCTTGAACAAGATATTCATATTATTGATATTCATGCAGAAGCAACCAGTGAAAAAATAGGTTTAGCTTATTATTGTAAAGATAAAGTACAAGCTGTCTTAGGAACACATACACATGTACAAACAGCAGATGAAAAAATATTACCAAATGGAACAGCATACATAACAGATATAGGAATGACAGGTCCAAAATATAGTGTAATAGGAATGAACATACAATCATCAATTAAAAGATTTGAAACAGCATTACCAGAAAGATATAAAATAGCAGAAGGTGAATGTAAGTTTAATGCAGTTATGTTTGAAACTGATGATAAAACAAATAAAGTTATAAAGATACAAAGAATATCTAAAAATGAAAATTAGAAATTAATAAAATTTTTGAAAAAAATTATTCAGACACAGTTCGTATAAAAAGCCAACTAACTAACAAAAAATATGATGCGATAGTTCATGGTGTACATAAGGAATATAGTATGGATTTAACAACCACTGGTGCAGGTACATATTTAAAACAATTATTTAATACGGAGAAAGCGTTATTCAATGCTCCCAAAAATATTGGTTATCTACAATTATTATTAAGCTTACTTGATGGGAAAGATTTTACAATATTAGATTTCTTTTCTGGCTCGGCTTCATCGGCGGATGCTATTATGCATTTGAATAGAGTTGATGGTGGTAATCGTAAGTTTATAATGGTTCAATTACCAGAGTTATGTAATGAAAAATCAGAAGCATACAAGGCTGGATATAAAAATATCTGTGAAATTGGGGAAGAACGTATTCATCTTGCGGGTGAACAGATTAAGTCTGAATGGGAGAAAGAACATCCTTCTGATGGATTGTTTGGATCTGATGAACAGTTTACAACAGATATTGGATTTAAAGTGTTCAAATTAGATTCTACAAATGTGAATGAGTGGGATTCTAACATGAAGCTTGATGAAAAAGAGCTTACTCTGCGTTTAGGTGAAGTATTTAAGGAAGGTAGAAGTAAGGAAGATATTCTTTATGAAATCATGCTTAAGTATGGTGTGTTTGATAAACAGGTTGAAGAAATAAATGTGAATGGTAAAACAATGCATCGAGTTGGTAAGCGTTACATGATCGTTTGTTTAGATAATCAGATAACTACTGAGGATGTAAAAGCTATTGGTGAATTATCTCCGAAAACAGTTATCTTTAATGAAGCTGGATTTAGGGATGATAATGAAAAAATAAATGCTACTTATAATTTAAAACAATGTGGTGTAGAAGATATTAAATGTATTTAGAGAAAGGAGTTGGTCGGATGAAATTAAAATTTGTTGATCAACCATATCAAACAGATGCAGTGAATGCAATATGTGATATTTTTGATGGTTGTGAAGTTAAAGATTCATTATTTACTATTGAAGTAGATAATAGAAATAAATTGGATTTTGATACAGAGGGTGTAGACTATTTCATTGGACATTCAAATAAGTTGTCTATTGATGATTTTACTATGCTTGATAATGTACAAAATATCCAGGAGCGTAATGATATTCAAATGGCAAAGGATCTTCAGAAGAGAAACTTTACGATTGAAATGGAAACGGGTACTGGTAAAACGTATGTTTACACGAAAACAATTTTAGAACTTAATAAACGTTATGGATTTACTAAGTTTATTATTGTTGTTCCTAGTATTGCGATTAAGGAAGGTGTAAACAGTTCTTTAAATGCGACTAAAGAGCATTTTATGGAAAAGTATGACAATGTTGTTTATAACTATTTTGTCTATGATTCAAATCATTTGGAAAGAATTAGAGAGTTTGCGACGAGCACCAATATTGAAATCATGATTATTAATATTGATGCGTTTAGAAAGAGTTTCACGGATCCTTCTAAAGAAACAAAGGCAAACTTGATTCATAGAACGAGTGATAAATTGAATGGAAATAAACCAATTGATTTGATTGCTGGAACAAATCCAATTGTAATTATTGATGAACCACAGTCTGTTGATGGTACTAAAAAATCTAAAGAAGCCATTGCTTCATTGAATCCTTTATGTACATTGCGTTATTCAGCTACACATAAGGAAATGTATGATTTAATGTATCGTTTAACTCCAGTGGACGCATACCAGGAAAATCTAGTAAAGCATATTGAAGTGGCCTCTATTACAAGTAATGAAGCGAGTACTAAGCCTTATGTTAAGTTATTGAGTGTTTCTGAGAAGAATGGATTTTCTTGTCGCTTAGAAATATATGTAAATAACAAGAAAACAGGCGTTATAGATAAGAAGACTGTAACTGCTAAAACAAGAGATGATTTGTGGGAATTATCCAATGAGGTAGATTACTATAAGGATCATAATTTCATTGTAGACAATATTGATTGTTTTCCAGGAGAAGAGTCTGTAAGTTTTAGTAATGGCGAATTCTTAAATATTGGAGATGTGATTGGTAATGTTGATGAAACTGCTTTAAAACGAGCACAGATTCGTCAAACGATTGAAATGCATTTAAATAAAGAGATTCACTATACAAAACAAGGTATTAAAGTACTAAGTTTATTTTTTATTGATGAAGTTAGTAAATATCGTGATTATTCTAGAGATGATGAAAAAGGGGATTATCAACGTTGGTTTGAGGAAGAATATACTAAGTTGATTCAATTACCTAAATATAAAAAATTGCGTGAAGAGTATGGTGATTATATCTCATTAGATCCTACTGAAGTGCATGATGGTTACTTTGCACAGGATGGTAAGGGAAGAGTTAAAAACTCAAGTGGAACAACAAATGATGATGAAACAACTTACCAATTGATTATGAAAGATAAAGAGCGTTTATTGTCTTTTGATGAACCTATTCGTTTTATCTTCTCTCACTCAGCTTTAAAGGAAGGTTGGGACAACCCGAATGTATTCCAGGTTTGTACTTTAGTAGAAACTAAGGATACTATGACAAAGCGTCAAAAGATTGGTCGTGGTTTACGTATTTGTGTGAATCAAAATGGAGAGCGTGTATTAGATTCTAAGTTTAATACTTTAAGTGTTATTGCGAATGAATCTTATAAGGATTTTGCGAGTACGCTTCAAAAAGAACTTGAAAATGACAACTTCAAGTTTGGTATTATTGAGCCAATTAGTTTTACTGGTATTGCCGTAAAACAATATGATGGTACATTAGTAGAATTGTCTCAGAAACAGTCTGAGGAAATTTATAATTACTTAGTAAAGAACGAGTATATGACTTCTAAGGGTAAAATAACAAATAAATATCATCAAGATAAGCATAATGATAAGTTTATGTTGCCGGAACAATATGAATCGTTTACTTCAAAAGTAATGAAGCGTATTGATAATCTTTCTAGAGAAATTGAAATTAAGGATGCTTCTACAAAAGTGGCTGTTAAATTGAATAAAGAGGTTCAATTATCTCTTGAGTTTGTATCTTTATGGAATAAGATCAAACAAAAGACTGTTTATACAATCAATATGGATATGGATAAATTTAAAAAGGAAGCTGTTGAACAAATTCAAAATATGCCGCATATTCGTCCTGACAAGATTGATGCTCAAATCACAAATCTAGATATTACAAAACAAGGTGTAAAAGATGTGGGTAGTCAAGTGAGAGAACTAGGTGCAGTATATGAATTTGATACAATGACATATCCGGATTTTATTCGTCGATTACAAGATTCAACAGATTTATTAAGAAAGACAATTATTGAGATTGTATCTAAGTCAGGTAGATTAAAAGAATTCTATGAGAATCCAGAAGAATGGATCAAACAAGTATCAAAAATCTTGTTGTCAGTTAAGAAAGAAAACTTAACGGAAGGAATCAAATATGAAAAAGTAGATGACTACTATGAACAAGATTTTATATTCAATGATGAAGAATTGTATGGATATAAGGATCGAAATGTATTAGACGTATCTTCTGATAAAAATATCTATGATCATGTAATTTATGATTCAGAAATTGAACGAGAATTTGCGATAGACGCAGAAAATGATGATGATGTTCTTCTTTATGCAAAACTTCCAAGTCGATTCAAGATTGATACACCAATCGGAAACTATAATCCGGATTGGGCGGTTGTATTAAATACGTTTGAAGGAGAAAAATTGTATTTTGTAGCTGAAACTAAGGGTACAGAAAATATCAATGATCTTAAGGGGTCTGAGAAGAAAAAGATTCTTTGTGGTAGAAAACATTTTGAAGTGATTGATACTGGAATCAAATATGAAGTTGTTAAGGAATTAAAATCGTTAAAAGACAGGAGCTGAGTTGTATGTGCTTTACAATCAATTCGTTAAATGAATATGTCAAAAAAATAATTGAATTAGACGCAAACTGCATAAGAGATCCCAAACAAAATGAAATTTTGTTATTTCGTGGCCAAGAAAATAAAAATTTTGAAATTTTGCCTAGCATAGCAAGAAATAGAAAATTCTCCGTTGATATTTCTATTTTGGATGAAGAGCGTAATTTAATTGAGTTAGCTAAACATACACGTCCTGATGTCTTTAAGAAAGATATGGAACCAATTGAATTATTGGCGTTACTACAACATTACGGTATTCCAACTCGCTTATTAGATGTTACAGAAAATGCATTAGTTGCCCTGTATTTTGCGTGCAAATCACATAGTGCCACAGACGCTGAAATTATTATTTTTAAATGCAATGATAAAGATGTAACCAATTATCCAATAATAAATGCTATTGCAGATAGCTACAGATTTTCTATTGGAACTTTTCATTCTTTAAGTACTTTCTTTGATGACGTTATAGAACAACCATATTTTCTAGAACAGCGGAGATCTGTAAAAGATTTTTCTAAAGAAAGAAAAGAGGATTGGATTCGTGAGTGTTGTAATGATCCTATTTTTATACATGCTCCAGTTTATACCCAAAGGCAATTAGCACAGCAAGGTAGATATATTTTATTTCCAAATAAAATTGAAAAATCTGAATATGATGTATACTTTTCAAAAATTATTGACCCTATCGAAAAGAATGATCCGATTATTTTAGAACGAATAATTATTCCACAAGACTTAAAAAATGATTTAATCAATCAACTTACATTATTTGGTGTAAGTGAAGCCACCTTATTCAGTGATAGTATTGACACAACTTGTAAAAATATAAAAAAGACTTGTTTAGCAAAAGTCACTGGAGAAAACTAATGATACTGTTTATAGTTGAAGAAGGTGATAGTAATTGAAACAGTTTAATGTTGGGGATACAGTGTATTTTATTAGCTCATCTGTTTTTGTTAGAAAGGCTACAGTAATACGTGCTGCAGCTGGCTTTGTCACTATTAAGTTTGATACAAATAATGGTAATGATGGCCCTTCTGGCATACGAGTACGTGAATCGAAGGTGTATCATACAGAAAAAGAAGCAAATGATGTTGTCCAGGTCAATAAAAGTAGACAGCAAAACAGTCGAAAGCTATAATTAGTATTGCTATTCATCTTCTTAACAAATATGGATAGTCGGCTATTCTATATAATATGGAATAGCTTTTTTGTTTTTTAAATGATATTGTTGAGATATACAAACTTATAGTTCTTATGTTAATTTTTATGTAGCCTAACGGCTATTGATATTCCGGCTATTTATGATTGTTTTAAGGGACAGTATTATGATGTGAATGGATTTGATGTTGAACCAATGGACAGCTACAAATAAAATATTTCGTCCAGATTCACAAATTGTTGCTCATTACTTAGGTACGTTTAAATCCAGAATTGTAATAAAATTAATAGTAGATTTTAATTGTATAGACGCATTTAATAAAACAGGATATAGACATCATTAATGTCAAATAGACTTGT
>ERZ780223.3796-NODE-3796-length-10900-cov-4.616690_pt1 | contig 10900 bp, 9 predicted proteins | sample MGYA00511016_ERZ780223 | MGnify/ENA primary metagenome ERZ780223 (study PRJEB29588, sample SAMEA2159032) | human gut metagenome | biome: human gut; feature: human-associated habitat; material: faeces | place: Denmark | collected 2008/2010 ... | reverse complement strand
GATCACGCCATTATCCCTTACAGAATAATGGATTGCATCGATGTAGAGAATAGGATAGACCTCGTCCAGTGGCCGGTTCTGCCAGTCTTCAATCCGTGGCAGAATCTTATCCGTCACATCAGAAATTTGAACGCAAAGCAAAAAAATTCCCCCGCACCAGCTACTTCCGGTACAGGGGATTTGTCATACTTTATTTTGTTTTCTTCTTTAAAAATCCAATCGATGTCTTACAGATCAGTTTATCGAAAATCATAAACATTGCCGGCAGAATCAGGATAACAACGACCATACTGATGATCGCGCCCCGCGCAAGCAGGGTACAGATGGAACCGATCATCTCAACCTGAGAGTAGCAGGCTACACCGAAGGTTGCGGCAAAGAAACTCAGGCCACTGCTGATGATGGACGGCATACTGGTCTTATGCGCAATACTGATAGCTTCTTTTTTGTCTTTTCCATTCTGGCGCTCTTTCTGATAACGGGTTGTCATCAGGATCGCGTAGTCCACGGTTGCACCGAGCTGAATCGCTCCGATTACGATGCTGGCCACGAATGGAAGGCTGGTTCCCTGATAATACGGGATTGCCATATTCAGCATAATTGCAAACTCGATGACTGCTACCAGAATAATCGGCAGAGAAATCGATTTGAAGATCAGCAGAATGATGATAAAGATTGCACCAATGGAAAGCACGTTTACGTTGACAAGGTCAGCATCGGTAACATCCTGCAGGTCTTTCATCAACGGTGCTTCACCGATGACCATTCCATCTTTATCGTAGGATTTTACGATTTTGTCAATCGCTTTGACCTGTTCGTTTACTTCATCTGTTGCGGACTCATATTCAGAGCTCACAAATGCAAGCTCATACTCATCGCTCTGCAACATGCTTCGGAGATTTTCCGGGATCATGGATTCCGGAATCGTCGGTCCAAGCAGGGAACTCATGCTGATGGTCGATTTGACACCTTTTACGTTGCCGATCTCCTCCATCATTTTCTTTTTCTGTTTGGAATCCATATCGCGATCCATCATCACAATATGCATGTTGCTTACGTCAAACTGCGCTTTTACTTCATCGTTTGCCACGTTGCAGTCCAGGGTAGATGGAAGGGAACGTGCGATGTTGTAATAAATCTGGGTATGATTGTTTCCGTAGATCGACGGGAACAGCAGAACCAGGAAGATCACAACCCATACTTTATAATGTTTGGTGATAAAGGCGGACGGTTTATCCAGGCTTTTTACCAGCGGTTTGTGTCTCGTTTTCTCAATTGCCTTGTCAAATACCAGAACCATGGCCGGCAGGACGGTGACACAGCAGACAACGCCGATCAAAACACCTTTTGCCATAACGATACCAAGGTCGCGGCCAAGGGCAAAGGTCATAACACACAGTGCCAGGAAACCGGCTACGGTGGTAACGGAGCTTCCGGCTACGGATTTGAACGTGTTGGCGATTGCATGGCCCATCGCACGCTCTTTGTCATCCGGGAAACGCTTTTTATTCTCCTCGAAGCTGTTCAGCAGGAAGATGGAGTAGTCCATCGTAACACCAAGCTGCAGCACGGCGGTCAGCGCTTTTGTGATGTAGGAAGTCTCACCAAGGAACACGTTGCTTCCCAGGTTGTAAAGGATTGCAAGTCCGATACTTAACAGGAACAGGATCGGAACAACGAAGGAAGTCGATGTCAGCTCGATGACAACGAGGCTCAAAACTGCGGCGATGACAACGTAAACCGGCAGCTCTTTTAATGCTACGTTTTTGATATCGGTAACAACACCGGTCATACCGCCGATGAAGCACTGCTCGTTCGCAATTTTACGAAGATCCTCGATTGCCTCCATGGAGTCATCGGAAGAAGTCGTATTGTCGAACAGAACGAGCATCATGGTTGCATCCCCATTGTAGAATGCTTTCCGGAGTTTTTCCGGGATCATCTCAACCGGCACGCTGATGTCTGCCACATCGTCATACCATAAAACTTCTTTTACGTGGTTTACCTGCTCGAATTTTTCTTCGAGTTTCTGTACGTCCTTCATTTCCATGTTTTCCACGACAACCATGGAGAACGCACCCATGCCGTATTCATCTACCAGAATGTCCTGTCCTTTTACAGTTTCCAGATGCTCCGGCAGATAGCTGAGCAGATCATAGTTTACTTTCGTTGCTGCCATTCCGATGACTGACGGAATAATCAGCAGAAATCCAATGATCAGCATCAGAATCCTGTGCTTGGCAATCCATTTGCCAACTTTAACCATTTTCATTCATCTCCTCTGATTCATTTTTAACTTGTTTTTCTAGTACCACATCTTACAACTTAAATGACTATTAGTCAATATTTGAAATGGCAAAAAATGAATTTTGGTCATTTTTTGTTTACTTTTACAAAAAATAACGGAAATCGGAAATGGGAATCGTTGATTTTTCTGCGCATCAAAAAAGAGTGCCTGGCTCCTTCGTCCTGACACTCTTTTTATGCATTTTTTTATTTCACTTCAACCAGCTCAATCTCAAAATTCAGCTCTTTTCCAGCCATCTCATGGTTGGCATCAAACGTGATATTGGTCTCGTCTTTTGCGGTAACTTTTACCGGGAACGGCTGGCCGTACTGGTTCTGCAGATAAACCTGCTGTCCGACCTCTACTTCCTCTGCTCCCGGAAGCTGTGCGATCGCAACGGTGAAAATTGCGTTCGGATCCGGCATTCCGTAAGCCTCCTCCGGCATCAGATGGATGTTGACTTTTTCGCCGACTTCCATCTCTGCAACGGCTGCATCGAAGCCGCGGATCATCTGGCCCACACCGCAGATGAACTCGAGCGGTTCGCCGCGGTCGTAGGAAGAATCAAACTGGGTTCCATCGTTGAAGGTTCCTCTGTAGTGGGTACGGCAGGTTTTTCCGACATTAGGGCCTGTGATAGATGGCTGGGAACCACATCCTCCGCCACAGCCTCCGCAGGAATGTCCGTCTTCATGACCGCCGCAGGAGTGTCCATTCTCATGGCTTCCGCAGGAATGGCCTTCCTCGTGATCGTGGTGATCGCAGGTTGCACCCGCAGATGTGAGCGTTCCGTTTAAGTAAGCTTCCACCGCTGCATCCACATCTCCCTCCGCTCCGGAGCAGAGCTCTACGCCTGCCTCAGCAAGAGCAGCCTGTGCACCGCCGCCGATGCCGCCGCAGATCAGGACATTCACGCCCTGGTCAGAAAGAAGGCCTGCCAGTGCTCCGTGGCCGGTTCCGTTTGATCCGATCACTTCGCTGGAAACCACTTTATTGTCTTCTACTTCATAAACTTTAAAGTTCTCTGTTTTTCCAAAGTGCTGGAAAATATTCCCGTTATCGTATGTGACTGCAATTTTCATCTTGTTTTCTCCTTTTCATCTGTTCCTGACCTTTTCCTGCTTTTCCGGAAAATTTTCAGGATTTTTTGCGCCTCTTTTCTTTGGGCTTTGTTTCGGTTTGGCATCTTCCGATGTCATTTTTTTACTTTTCCTGCATAAACGCTTCAATCTGATCCGGATCACGCATCACGGCTTCAGAAAGAACCTCGCTGCCGTTTTCTGTAATCAGAATATCGTCCTCAATCCGGATACCGATTTCCCATTCGTCAATATACAGACCCGGTTCGTCGGTAATAATGGCACCTGGACGCAGCTTGTCGTTCCATGCCGCGGTCACATCGTGTACATCGATGCCGAGGTGATGGGAAACGCCGTGCATGTAATAGGTTCCGACATCCTCTTTCTTCTCGATCAGGCCAAGTTTCACACAGCCCTCGCCGAGAACATCCTTTGCAATATCGTCGAGCTCTTTTAATGTCATACCCGGTTTTGCTGCTTTTGCAACGGCGCGGTTTGCTGCCAGAACAACGTCGTAAACCTGTCTCTGACGGTCCGTATATTTTCCGTTGACTGGATACGTTCTGGTGATATCTGCGCAGTAGCCCTGGAATTTTGCTCCGAGGTCCATCAGAAGCAGGGTCTCATCCTCGCACACGTCACGGTTGGTGTCGTAGTGCAGCATCGTTCCGTTTGCACCGCTTCCTGCGATCGTCGGGAATGCGGTTCCGTCTGCTCCCTCGTGGAAAATCTTGTACTCGAAATCAGCCTGTGCCTGATACTCGGTGCAGCCCGGTTTCAGATTCTTCATCACGAATTTCAGCGCGTCGTCGGTGATCTTGATTGCCTGGCGGACGAGAGCGATCTCATCCTCATCTTTCTGCATCCGCAGTGCTGCGATGACAGGAGCAATGTTTTTAATCGGTCTGCCTGGAAATTTCTTTGCGAACTCCTCTGCCTTTACCATGTTGTAATCCGGCAGATCCTCGACCTGATAGCGGTAGCAGTCGAAATACAGGGTTCCGATGTCCTCGCGTGCCATCAGACGGTTTACCATGCCCTCAAAGGAATCCAGGAAACGAACGTCATCGATTCCGGTGATCTCCTGTGCCTCGGATACGGTTACTTTTCTTCCAAACCATCTCTCCTGGTTCAGATCCGCTTCCTCGATAAACAGAATGGATTTCTCCTCTTTTGCGGTCTTTTTCATCATCAGGATCATGTGATCTCTGCGAAGACCGGTCAGATAGAAAAAGTTGCGGTTTGCTTCAAACGGCAGATATTCGTCTGCGCTGACATGCAGCTCGATTCCGGAAAACAAAAGCAGTGCAGAATCCTGGTCCATTTTATCAAAAACCTGTTTTCTTCTTTCTGTAAAGTTCATCTGTCTTTCCTCACTTTCTTTTAGAGCCTGCCAAGATCTGTTTTCGGCTCCTCTACTAAGATAACACGTTCGTGCTTTTTTTCCTACCTTTTTCCTGCTTTTCTGTGAAAATTCTTATTTTATTCCGCACTTTCCAGTCCTTTGACAACTTCCAACGCTTTTTCGAGCTGCACATCGCTCGTCGCGTCATCCGGCAGCTCCACCTCGACATCCGGCGTAATGCCGACCTTGTGGATGTCGTTTCCGAGCGGCGTGTAATAATGGGCAATCGTCAGCTTCACCACGCTGCCGTCCGAGAGCTGGAATGTATTCTGGACAATGCCTTTTCCGAATGTCGTCGTTCCGACAATCGTTCCGATGCCGTAATCTTTGACTGCTCCCGTGAAGATTTCTGCCGCACTTGCCGTATTTTCATTGACCAGCACGACGAGTGGAATCGAGATCGGGGTATCGCCGTCGCAGGTATACTCTTCCCGTTTTCCATTTTTATCCTCGGTATACACGATGAGTCCCTCCGGCAGGATCTGGCGCAGGGTGTCACAGACTGCCGTCACGAGGCCGCCCGGATTGCCGCGCAGATCGATGATCAGGCGCTCCATGCCCTGATCCTGCAGTGACTGGTATACTTTCTGGAACTGCTCGGAGGTAAGCCCTGTAAACTCGCTGATGGCCAGATAGCCGATCTTGTCGTCCAGCATTTTACCGTCTGCCACAATCGCCGCAAGCTTCTCTTTTGTGACTTCCGTTTCAATCAGATCCGCCTCGCCTTCCCGCTCGATGGAAAGCGTCACGGTGTCGTTCTCGCTGTTTTTCAGAAGACCGACCGCATCGTTGAGGCTTAAGCCTTCGAGTGTCTGCCCGTCAATCTTCACAATGCGGTCATCCGCCTGAATACCGGCCTTCGCCGCCGGGGTATCGTCCTGTACGCCGGTGACCTGCAGCTTATCGCCATCCAGCGTCACCGTAACACCGATGCCCTGATAGTAACCCTCCTGCGCTGTCTTGATCGCTTCGTATTCCTCTTTCGTGTAATACGTAGAATACTTGTCGCCGAGGCCGCTGATCAGCCCTTTATACATCGCATCCGACAGCTCTGTGTCATCCACATCGCCCGCGTAAAGCTGGCTGATCATCGCTTTGATCGCCGCCGTCTTCCGCCACGCCCAGAAGCCGCCGGGGTGGTCCGCACTGCTTCCCGGCCAAAGAAACGTTGTTCCGACAAGCACGATCATTACAATCGCCAGCATGGAAATCATGCCCGCAAAGTAGCTCTTCCGCATCTCATTTTTTCGGTTTTTCTTTCTGTTTCTGCGCTTTTTCGGTTTTTCCTGCTCTGCCGCTTTTACGCCCTCTTTTTCTTCTTTCATCAGTTCTTCCAAAATATGCCTCCCAATCGAAAGATCCCGGAATCTTTTGACGGATTCCGGGACTTATTTTTACTTTATTATATTGTCTAATCCTATCAGACTTTCAAGTGTTTTCGAATCGTAAAGATACTGCCGACAAGTCCGATTCCCATACCGAGAATGAGTCCGACCGGAAGCAGAATCCGGAATACGGCCGATACCGGCATGAATGCCATAAAGTTCGACAGTACGCTGAACTCCGTCATAACGTAGCTGATGACTCTGTTGTATACAACGTACAGCAACCCCAGCGGAATCGCTGCTCCGACAAGACCGATCAGGATACCCTCGATCAGGAACGGAGCCCTTACAAACAGGTTCGTCGCACCGATCAGCTTCATGATACCGATCTCCTCTTTCCGGACCGAAATACCGATCGTGACGGTATTGCTGATCAGGAAAACAGATACGGCAAGAAGAATCAGGATGATCGCGATGGAAACGTAGCCAATGACACGGTTCATCGTCGTCAACGTTGTTGTTGCACCCTCGGCCTGTTTAACCTCACGGACACCGTCCAGCGAGCGGATATACTCAGCCAGTGCATCCTGCGTCTCTACCTGGTATACGTAAACCTCGTAGTGAGCAGAAGTTGCGAGCGGGTTGTCGTTTGGCTTAAAGCCGTCCTTGTATTCCTCTTTTCCTTCGAAATACTGTTTTGCAAAGTTTTCCCACGTCTCATCCGCGGAAACATACTTACATTCCTTGACCACATCGGTCTTGGCCTTGATCTCCGTTCCGATCTCATCGATCGTCGCCTGATCCACATCTTCGTTGAAGAAGACGGTCATGGATACGTCTGTCTCGGCATTTTTTACGATGTAGTTAAAGTTGATGACAACCGCAAAGAAGATACCGAACAGAAAGATACAGGCTCCCATGGTTGCGATGGATGCCAGCGAGAACATCTTGTTTCTCCAGATGTTTTTGACACCCTGTTTGATGCTGTAGCCCAGTGTACTAAACCTCATGGTACTCGCCCTCCTTCTCATCGCTGACTACCACGCCTTTTCGCATGGTAATAACGCGTTTTTTCATGGAGTTGACGATCTCACGGTTGTGGGTTACCACAAGAACGGTCGTTCCTCTGTTGTTGATTTCCTCCAGGAGCTTCATAATCTCCATGGAGTTTCCCGGGTCCAGGTTTCCGGTCGGCTCGTCCGCCAGAAGAATGTCAGGCCGGTTGACAATGGCTCTTGCCACGGCAACTCGCTGCTGCTCTCCTCCGGAAAGCTCCTTCGGGAAGGATTTGTACTTCTCTGCCAGTCCGACCAGCGTCAGAACTTCCGGCACGCGCTTTTTGATGACGCGGTTCGGTTTCTCGATGACACGCTGTGCGAATGCTACGTTTTCATAGACATTCCGGTCTTTTAAAAGGCGGAAATCCTGGAATACGACGCCGACACCACGGCGGTATTTCGGCACTCTCCAGCGTTTCATTTTATTTAAGATCTGTCCGTTTACCTTAATGGTACCGGATGTGGGCTCGAGTTCTTTCAAAAGGAGCTTGATCAGCGTCGATTTTCCAGAACCGCTGTTTCCCACGATAAAGACGAATTCCCCCTTCTCGATGTGTAAGGATACGTTGTTGACGGCCGGCTGGCCTTTCGCGTAACTCTTACTTACACTATCCAATGTTATCATGCAATTCCTCCTTCAAGGGTTCTCGCTTAATAATCGAGCGTTTCCATGTATTTCATGTACTGCACAACCATAAGCGCAATCTTGAATGTGATCGCATCTTCAAAAACTCTAAGATCGAGTCCCGTGCTCTTCTGCAGCTTATCCAGCCGATAGACAAGGGTATTTCGGTGTATATAAAGCTGTCTCGAGGTTTCCGAGACATTCAGAGAATTTTCAAAGAATTTATTGATCGTTGTCAGTGTCTCTTCATCAAAGTCATCCGGCGATTTGTTGCCAAAAATCTCTTTGATGAACATTTTGCACAGTGGGATCGGAAGCTGGTAAATCAGACGGCCGATACCCAGTGAGCTGTATGCATAGATATCATTCTCAGCGGAGAAGATTTTTCCGACGTCCATCGCCATTCTGGCTTCTTTGTAGGAACGCGATACTTCTTTGATCTCCTTGACAATGGTACCGTAAGCAACGTGGGTTTTCCCCTCCTCATCTCTTCCTGCTGCTTCCAGAATGGTGGCTGCCACTTTGTTCATCTGGGCATAATCCTCACCTGGAGCAAGTTCCTTGACGATGATAATGTTTTTCTCATCGACGGCAGTTATAAAGTCACCGGATTTGGTACCGAGCAGACTCTTGACGCTTTCCAGCGCCCCGCTGTTTTTATCCGGATTTGTCTCAAGAATAAATACAAGGCGGCGTGCTTCCACTTCAATATGTAACTTCTTCGCCCTGTTGTAGATGTCGACCAGCAGCAGGTTGTCGAGCAGCAGATTCTTGATAAAGTTGTCTTTATCGAAGCGCTCCTTGTAGGCGGTAAGGAGGCCCTGAATCTGGAAGGTAACCATTTTCCCGATCAGGTGAATGTCATCGTTTCCGCCTTTTACAACCAGAACGTACTCCAGCTGGTGTTCATCGTATACTTTAAAAAACTGATAATTTTTCATGGTCTGGGAATCTGCCTGAGACTGCGCAAACGTTACAATATCATTCTGGCTGATCTCAACCTCCGGAAACGTCGTTACCAGAACTTTTCCTTCTACATCAGTCACGCAGAGTTCGACACGCGAAATATTTTTGATTCCCTCAATGGTACTCTGTAAAATCTGATTTGAAATCATATTTTCTTCCCTCTTTCATCCTATAGTTTGTCTCCGGCTGCACCCGCTTTCATTGCCAGGCATATCCACACCCCTATGGTTCTGCGCCTGATGCAAAGTACCTCACAGATATAATTATTTTAATACAAAATAGACAAAAAAGGAAGAGAAAACACAACATTTATACCACAAAATACGTAAAAAAGTCAGGAGAAATCCGTCTGGAAGCCCTCTCCTAAGACCTCTCTTGCATCCGACACAACGACAAACGCGTCCGGATCGATCGTTCCTACGATCTGTTTGAGCTGCGGGATCTGTTTTTTGCCCACAACACAGAATACCATCATACGCTCTTCGCCCGTGTACATTCCCTTTATGTGGATGCCGGACGCGCCGCGGTCGAGTTCTTTCATGAGCTCATCGGCTACCTGCTCCGGATGCGCGGTAATGATAAACGCAGATTTCGCATAATTCATACCTTCCATCAGGGCATCCGTCACTTTCGTCGTCACGTAGATTGCCACGATCGCATAGAGCGAAGCGTGGATACCGAAGACAAAAATACCGGCGATGACGATGATTCCATCAAGCACCTGCATAACCTGTGCAACGGAATAGTGGCGCAGCTTTCTCTGGATCAGAGCCGCCATCATATCCGTTCCGCCCGTCGTACCGTTTCCGATGAAGACGAGGCCGATGCCTGCTCCCATCAGAACGCCGCCGAACAGTGCGGAAAGCATCCTGTCATCCGGCACCAGCTGCAGCACCGGGAGAACGGCAATCCAGAACGTATTCATCAGGGTTCCGAAGATGGTTTTCACCAGAAAATCGCGGCTCATGCGGATTCCGAACAGAAAGAGCGGAATGTTCAGCACAAGGTTCGTCACCCAGAGCGGAACTCCTTTTCCGAACAACATCTGGCTCAGTTGTTTGATGACGATTGCAAGACCGGAAAATCCTCCGGTAACAAGCCCCGCCGGGTCGTAAATCGAGCTGGTCGCAACCGCCATGACCGCGGTTCCCAGCGTAATCAGCAGATAATCTCTCCACTGCTGTTTGTTCCGTATCCAGTTCATGAACTTCAACCGTCCTTTTCGCTGTTATATTTTGTTACCATCCGCTTGAACGTATTCTTCTTTAGCAGAGTTCCCCACCAGCTCGTTTTTATACCGGCCTCGTTCTGCAGCGTCGAATGCTCGCCAAGGCTCAGCCAGATTTTTGCGCTGATTTTGCTGCTGTTTTCCAGAACGAAACGATCCTGCCGCGTTCCTGCAAGGCCGCTCACAATCACGTCCGTCGTCTGGCTGTTGATCTCGTTGACCAGGCTGTCAAACGCGGATTCCTCCAGCGTCTCGACAACAGCACCGCCTCCGATCTCAATGCCGGGATACGTTTCTGTCAGATATTTCTGCAGTGTCTGCAGTTCTTCCTCAGTGTCGCCCAGTACGAAAATCCGGCTTTTCGTCTGAATCAGTCCCCAGAAAAAACGGGCGATGAACTCGTTCGTCTCCACTTCCTCATAGGACGGCGTCTCCGGGTCAATTCCTGCTGCCTCCAGCACCTCGGTTTCCCCGATGACCGTCAGATCCAGATCTTCGATATACTGTTTCCACGTCGGTTCCTTGCTCGCCTGCATCAGCATCTGCATCGTAACAATCCCGATGGTGTTCAGCTTATCGTTCGAGAGGTATTCCTCTGCAATCTCCATTGCCGCATCGACGCGGTAATGTTTCAGCTTCACACCTAAAATTTCCAGTTCTGCATTCATAGTTCTGTATGCTTCTGTTTTTCTCCGAAATTCCAGAAGCGTTTCCTCCATGTTTTCCTGCCGCTTGTTCCGGCAGCGCTGTCCGCCCTTTTCTTCTGGCAACAACTAATCCCCATTATACTAAAAAAAGAGGCTGTTGTCAAAAACAGCCTCTTTTTCTGCCCTGTTTTCACAGAATTTTTACAATTTAGCGGATCGTCTGCGGATTGTTTCAACTCACAGTCGGTATTTTCACGGAGTCTGACATGTCGAAAATAGT
>ERZ780223.3777-NODE-3777-length-10943-cov-4.189566_pt1 | contig 10943 bp, 7 predicted proteins | sample MGYA00511016_ERZ780223 | MGnify/ENA primary metagenome ERZ780223 (study PRJEB29588, sample SAMEA2159032) | human gut metagenome | biome: human gut; feature: human-associated habitat; material: faeces | place: Denmark | collected 2008/2010 ... | reverse complement strand
CCTTATGATTATTTTCTTGTTGGCGATAGCGGTGGGTTTTTAATGAATATTGATCCTACTGCTAAATTTGTTAATACAGAATTACTTCAAGAAGTAGGAATTTATTTTGATAATAATAGAAGATATACAGCTTATAAAGAAGATTCTATTCCGCATAGACAATTTAGACGTAGAGAGCAATATAGACGTAAATATGGTTTTGATGCTCCTTGTCTTAAATTAGCTAATGGTGAAATTAAAAATATTCATATTACTGGTAGTCATTATAATTTTCTTAATTATTGTAGAATTGAACAGCTTGATGAATCTACTGTTGTTAACGGTATGAAATCAACTGCTAAAAAGAAATATGCAAGACCTTTATTTATTGATAGTCAATGGTGGATTTTTAATATACTTGAATTTGCTGAAAAAAATGGTTTTCATTTATTGATTGATAAAACTCGTCGTGGTGGATTTTCTTATATTATGGCTGCCGATAGTGCTAATGCTGTTAATTGCGAATCTCGTAAAATAGTTATTCATGTTGCTGTTGATAAAAAATATCTTACTCAAACAGGCGGTCTTACAGATTTTGCTGTTAATGATTTAAAGTTTTATGAAGAAAATACTCCTTTTGTTCGTGGAATACTTAGTACTGTTAAGTCTGATTTTCGTTTAGGTTATAAACTTCCAAATGGCGTTGAAGCTGATAAATCTTGGCGTTCTGCGCTTATTAGCGTAAGTGCTGCTAATAATCCAGATTGTGCTATTGGTAAAGATGCTATTAAAGTTAAAGTAGAGGAAGTTTCTACAATGGAAAATTTTGATGATTTTATGAATGTTACTGAACCTGCAATGAGAACAGGTGCTTATACTACAGGTATGTTATGTGCTTGGGGAACTGCTACTTCTGGTAATATGCAAATGTTTGAACAAAATTTTTATAATATTAAAGGTTTTAATTTTATGCCTTTTGAAAATGTTTGGGATAAAGATTGTCGTAATGAAACTTGTGGCTTCTTTAAAGCATATTGTTGGGGTTTGCAGGGAGAAATAGACGGTGTTAAAGGTATAGATAAAGACGGTAATAGTAATATACTTGTTGGTCTTGAAATATCTCGTCGAGAAAGAATTGAAAAGAAAAATAGTGTAAAGAAATATTCTGATTATATTAATTATCTTGGTCAATATGCTAATTTTCCCGCTGAATCGTTCAGTAGTGCTTCTGAAAATATATTTAGTTCAGAAGAATTAACTGCTTGGGAAGATAGACTTAGAATAGATACTGATTTACATTTTTATGTAGACGGTAATCTTGAAATTGACGAAAAAGGTAAAGTTATATTTAAAAGTAATGCTAAATTACATTCTGAAAATAAGAAAACTTACGATTATATTGTAGGCGTTCCAAGACGAGGACATGAGGATCCTCATGGTTGTGTTAGACGTTGGTTTACTCCAGAATATGTTGAAACTAAAAGAGCTGATGGAGCAGTAATAAAAGAAATACCTGTTGGTTTATATAGTATTAATTATGACCCTGTAGGTGTTAATAAAAATAAAGATGAGGTTACTATGAAACATTCTCACAATAGTATTATGGTTTGGCAAAATCCTCATTATCTTAACGGTTTTAAACAAAAACTTGTTTGTACTTATTATGGTCGTCCTGATACTCTTGAAGAAGCTGATAGAATTTGTTATCTTTTAGCTAAATATTATAATTGTATTGGAACAACTAATGTCGAAGTAAACCGAGGTGAAACTGTTTCTAATTTTCGTAAATGGAATGCTTTAAAATATTTATCTTGTGAACCATTAGAAGTTTTTGATCCTACTTTTAAAGGAAAAATTAATACTACTTATGGTTATAATATTTCTGGTGAACAACATAAGTTAGATTGTATTCGTCTTACTAAAGAATTTCTTTATGAAGAAATTGGTAAAGATGAATTTGGAAATACTTTAAGAAATTTTCATAGAATATATGATTATCAAACTATTCTTGAATTAAAGAAATGGAGTGTTAAAGGTAATTATGACCGTGTTTCTTCTATGCTTCTTAGAGGAATTGAATGGAAAGCTATGAATCTTAAAGCGCAAGATGAACTTAGTAATCGAAAGCAACTTAATAGTGAAAATATTGATGATTATGATAGTAATATATTATCAAGACCGTGGTTTTAATTAATAGTATAATTATATGAGAAGTAACGTACAAGAATTTGATTTTCCTTTACAACACATTCCGAGTGATAAAAAAGATGCTGCTTGGGCAGCTAATTGTTGTGATTGGATTATAGCTCAAGGTATTGCTAATAGAGGCGATAATTCAGAAATAGAAATAAAATATGCTATTCTTAATGGTAATATTCCTGATGAATTTTATAAAAAGATATTAAATCCTTATAATGCTACTCAAGAAAAATTTAAACGTTTTCCTGCTACTATGCGCAATTATGATTTAATGAAAGGTATTATAAGAAGATATGTTAGTGAATATATTAAAAATCCTCATGATTTTATTGTAGGAGCTAATAATCCAGAAGTAATGCTTGCTCGTAATCGTAAACTTAGACAAGAATTATCTTTACTTGTTCAACAACGTATTGCTGCTCGTATTCAACAAAGTTATCAAGAATGGATTAACGGTGGTAATGATCCTCAACAATTTAATCCTCAAGATTCTATTGATGTTGAAGCTTTTACAAAAGAATTTAATGAGAATTATGTAGATGATATATCTGCACAAGGTCAAGAGATTCTTAATGTAATTCGGGATATTACTGATGATGAAATATTTTATGCAAGAGCATATTTTGATTTTGTGAGTTTTGGTGAGTGTTATACTTATGCTGATGTTGTTGGTACAAAATTAGTTAAACGAAATATTTCTCCAAGAGATGCTTATCCTATTAACACAGATAGTTCTTTTAGAGAAAATGACGATATGTTTGCTTGTAGACGTAAAATGTCTTATCAACAAATTATTGATGAATTTGATGATTATCTTGACGATAAACAACGAGATTTTCTTAATACTTATTATGCTAAACATTCTCCAGCTAATACTAAAGATTTAGTTTTTTCCACTTATGAAAGTTATTTTCCAGATGTTTGCCAAAAATATAGTATAGCTGATAGAGAATTATTTAGACGTTCTCCTAATATGCAAAGAGACTATAATATGGATTTATATGATGTTTGGCATGTAGTTTGGAGAGGTGAAGTTAGACGAGCTATTGTAACGTTTGTTAATGAAGCCGGTTTAATAGATAATAGAGTAGAAAATGATGATTATGTACTTGATGTCTCTACGGGGGATATTTCATTAGAATATGTGTATGAACCACAAGTTTATGAAAGTGTTCGTATTGGAGGAAGACATGATGCTATTTATCCTTATGGAGCAAGAGCTATAGCTTATAATCGTAATGGAAAATTACCTTATAATGGTATTAATGAAGTTCTTCCGGGTTTTGGAAAGTTTAGTATTGTAGATATAGTTACTCCTTTTCAAGTATTTTATAATATTGTAGCTTATCATAGAGAAATGGTTATTGCTAAAAATAAACTTAATATTCTTATGATAGCTAAATCTTTATTAGGTAAATATCCTGAAGAAACTATTTATCGAATGCTTGCTGATGGTATTTTATATATTGATGATGAAAATGATCAAGGTATGCTTAGAGCACAGCAAGTTCGTATGCTTACTGCTTCTTTTGGAGATTATATTGCTCAATTAAGTTCTTTACTTAACGAAATTCAACAAACTGCTAATATGCAAGTTGATATGACTCCTCAACGTTATGGTGAAATTGGTAATTATGCTGGAAAAGCGTCTACCGAAGAAGCTATTATTAGAGGTAGTATGGGTAGTGTTATTATAGAATTTATGATAGATAATCTTCGTTGTTATGATTATAATCGAGATATGGATTATTCTAAACTTGCATGGATTGATGGTCTTGATACTGCGTATAGAGATTCAGCAGATGGTAAATTAAAATATATTAGTCTTGATGTAGATAAGCATATATATGCTGATTATGTTATTAAAGCTAAAAATTCTACTAAAGAGCAAGAAAAACTTAATCAACTTAAACAATTTGCATTTAATGCTTCTCAAAATGGAGATAGTATGATGGCGATTGCTGCTATTACTGGAGATAATGTTGTTGCTATTAGTAAACTTATTAAAAAGTTTCAAGAAGAAAAAGATGCTCATGAACAACAACTTAAACAAATGGAACAACAAACTGAACAAATGCGTCAAGAATTTGAACTTAAAAAGATTGCAGCTAAAGGAGAAGAAGATAGAAAAACTAAAGAACTTGAAGGTTATATTGATCAACAAATTGAACTAATTCGTGCTGATGCTAATATGATAAGCTATAATGCTGAAGTAAGTGATGCTAACAAAGAAGCTGGTATTGATAGACTTAATGAAGCTCGTTCAAGAGTTGAACAAGATAAAGTAGCTTTAGATAGACAAAAGACTTTATTAGATATGGTTAATAAAGAACGAGATAGACAAGTTAAAATGCACGATATTGATACTAAATATAAGATTGCTAAAGAGAATAAAAACAGATATGATTTTAAAGGTAAATCTAAGAGTAAAAAGTAAGTTATTGATATAGTTAGTTATATTGTTGCCCTATTTTGATGTATCAAAAGCGATATGTTGGAATAGGGCAAATTATATTCATAAATAGCTATTTTTAGCTGTAATTTAGACTTTCTTTTTCAACGTTATCAAATGTTCAACGTAAATAAAAATCAAGCTAAAAATAGCTTCAAAAACAGCTTATATAACATAAACAGTATAGATAATATTATAGTTGTTGACGATTATACTGTTTATGTTTTTGAAATAAATATTGTTTGTGATATAGTTTGTGCTTATATTCGTGATAGTAAACTATAACAAAATAATAACGATTATGGATTTTAGTTTTGGTGATGGCCAAATGCAAACCGATAATAATAACGGTGCTGGCAATGTGAATAACACAAAGAATAATGTTACTAATATTACTAATCAAACTGTAGCTCCTGATGATGATACTACTAATCTTGATGATATTAATGATGGAGATAATAGTAACAATAATGATGACAAAGGAAACAATAACAATGATGACAAAGGTAATGACAAAGGAAATAATGATGGTAATGATAAAAGTACCGACAATGATGATTCCGAATTATCGCAAGGAGATGTTGTAGAAATTGGAAATAATTCTTATACTGTAGATGATAAAGGTAATCTTGTAGATGCTTCTGGAAATATATTTAAAGAAGCTAAAGATGTTAAGTCTTTTCTTGAAGGACTTGATAAAGTTGACAACAATACTGAAGAATTAAATATTCAAAGTATTCAAAATGCTATAGGAATTACTGTTACAGATGAAAACGATAAACCTGTTGAATTTGAAAATACAGTAGAGGGAATTAAATCTTATATGAACGCAGTTATAGAAGCTGCTAAAGAAGAGCATTATGAAACTACTATCAACACATTATATCAACGTTATCCTATTTTAAATGATGTACTAAATTATTATATTGCTAATGGTAATTCTCTTGAAGGATTTGGAGAAGTTCCTGATAGAAGTGGAATTACAATTGATGATACTAATGAAGCGCAACAAGAATATATTATTAGAACTGCTTGGAGTGAACAAGGAAGAAAAGGTAATGTAGATAACTATATTGCTTATCTTAAATCTAATGGTACTTTAGCTGCTATTGCAAAAGAAGAACTTGAAGGTTTGCAAGAATCTGATAGAGCTTATAAAGAAGAAATGGAAAAGCAAGCTAAAGAAATTGAAGATAAACGGATTGCTGATACTGAAAAATATTGGAACGGTGTACATGATGTAATTAAGAATCGTAATATTGCTGGTTATCAAATTCCAGAAAATATTATTATTAGTCGTAATGGTGAGAAAATATCTGCTTCTCCAGAAGACTTTTTTAATTATATTTATAGAGTTGACGAAAATGGACAATCTGCTTATGTAAAAGATTTGTTACAAGAAACTCCTGAAAGTCGTAGAGATGATGAAATTCTTCGTGCTTATCTTAAATTTGTTGGTGGAAATTATTCTAATCTTGTAGATATGGCTATTAATAAAGCTACTGTAAATAAACTTCGTTTTAAAGCTAAAGAAAAGTCTACTTCTTATAGAGTAACTAAACCTACTAATAATAATCAAAAGAAAGATATTAATTTTAGTTATTAATAGTATTTTAAAAAGAATTTAGTTATGTTTTACAAAATGCGTGTACTTTCACAGGGAAAGTATGATGATAGAGGATATTCTAATGAAGATAGTATCTCTTATCTTCAGCTACAAAAACCTGCTGAAATAAATGGATTTATTACTTATAACTACGGTATGGACGATGACCGTTTTCCTTTGACATTTATGACAGAAGGTCAAGGGCAAGCAGGTACTGTTGATGTTCATACTGTTCAATGGGTTTGGAATACTATGGGTCGTATGAAGTTTACTGATTTCATTACTCATTGCGATATTCCTGATGGTGGAAAAGCTGGTCTTGGTGGTGCTGAAATTGAAATTCATACCAGTACTCATTGGTTTATTGAACAATATGGTTTGATTGGACCTGATGGTCGTACTCAAGTTCGTATTCAGAAAGATCTTGGCGAGTCTCCTTATGGATATGCTTATCTTATTAAATTGACTAATCCTGATCCCAATGCTTATATTTCTGATGAATTGCTTGCTGTAGGTAAATATTGGAGTTTGGCTGCCCCTACTGTTTCTGAATCATATTCTAAAGGTAATAGAAGTAATTCTATGGGACCGGGTAAAATGACTTCTCAACTTGAGTTCCATCGTTATTCTAAAGAAATTGCTGGTAATCTTGCAAATACTGTTACTGAATATGAATTTAAAGACAATAATGGAACAACTAATCGTCTTTGGATTAATGAAGAGATGCGACAATTTCATATTCATATGCGTATTATGAATGAAGAACGTCTTTGGCTTGCCGAATATAACCGTAATATGAATGGAGAGATTGCTCTTAAAGATCGTGATAATGGTAAACCTATTCCTCATACTTCTGGTATGCTTGAGATTTGTCGTGAATCTAATTACGATACTTATGGAGAGTTTTTGACTCTTAATAAGATTAAGCGTATAGTTGGTGATGTACTCGATAGAGATACCGATAGTGGAACAATGGATATTGTTCTTATGGGCGGTAAAGGTTTTATTGAAGATTTTGATGATGCCATGAAAATGGACGCTAAACAGAATGGTTTCTTGACTCCTCTCGGAGATAAAGAAATTGGTACTATGAGTGGTGGTCTTGAATATGGCGCATATTTCCGTAAATATAAAACTGTTGAAGGTCATACTATTACAGTTAAACATTGTTCTTTCTTTGATAAAGGAACTATTGCAGAAGCTGCTAAACAGAATGGTGAAATTCATCCTCGTACAGGTCTTCCTATTACTTCTCACCAAGCATGTTTTATTGATTTTAGTTCTTATGATGGAGAACGTAATGTTCGCATTGTTCGTCGTAAAGGACAAATCTATAAAGCTAAAGTGTTTAAAGGTATGAGTGATATTCCTGCTTCTTGGGGAGTTCCTGATAGTAATTATATTTCTACTGAAATAGATATGAGTAGATATGAAATTATGTCTTCTCTTGGTCTTCAAGTTAATAATTCTACCAAGATGTTCCTTATTAAGTGTGAACTGTAATTTTAACTTATAAATTTAATTCATATGCAAAATAGTTCTGACAGTGGTATGACATTTGGATTTAATAAACCAAATACCGAAATAAATAAACAGACAGTTAATGATTCTGTTCAATCCCCTGTAGAGGGAGTTGATACTGTTCAACAACCCACTACTTCTAAGATTGATATAGAAAAAAGTGCTGACAGAGAAGATTTAAGTGAAAATCAACCTTATACTGATGTTCGTTCTATAACGATTATGCTTGTTAAGAATACTTCGTTGTATCGTAAAGCAAACGATAAAGTACTTCCTAAACGTATTGATTATATTGGAAGTTGTTTTAATTCGTCTAAGGTTATTTCAGCTAATCAAGAAGAAGTCAACGCATATTTTCCTAATCTTGTCGGTCTTTCTCCTAATGATCCTTCTTTTATGTTAAGAGTAAAACAATATCTTAATAATATTCGTATTCCTGTTGATGAATTAGGAAAAACATTTGATATTAGTTTTTATTATCATCATAAGAAAGATTATTATAAATTTAAAGCTAAAGAAGAGGCTATTGAAGAGACTTATCAAAAAGCTCCACGTAGAGGTGATGTTGAAATTAAAGCAGCTATTAAAGCTAAAGTTAATGCTCTTAATCTTCTTGAATCTCAAAAACATAAAGTTGGTTATCCTATTAATGTAGAAGATTATCTTATGTATAGACACTGCTTGTTGTATCATAGTGTAGCAAAAGATATGTCTATTATTAATTCTGATACTTCTATACGTTTTTATTTTAAAGATGATAAGAAAGAAGCTGATAAACTTCGCAAATATAGACTTGAAGTTAATAAAGCAAAATCTAATTATGTTGCTTGTATAGCTGATAGTGTTTTATTTGAAGCTGTTTATATTCAATATTGCGTTCTTAATTCTTTGCCTGTTCTTACTTATTTGAATAGACCACAACTTGATAAGGAAATTGATTTGGATAAATTTAGTTCTAATGAACCTGTTAAATTCAATAAAATAGTATATAATAAGGATATTAAACTTATGGCTGTTATTGAAAAACTTATTGCTCGTGGAGAGTTAGTTCGTTCTCAATATAGTCAAAATATTACTACTACTGATGGAGAATTAATAGGTGCTAATACTGGAGAAGCTATTGCTTGGTTTAAAGATCCAAAGAATGCTTCTATGGTAGCTGCTTATAATCATAAATTAAATCTTATTTGATATGACTATACAGGAAATGCACAATGAGTTTAGAACGTTTGGGCAAGTAATGGGTTTACAACTTGTTAGAGGTATTCTTCCAGAGTCTATAGACGTATATCTGAATGCAGCAATTAATGAAACTGTTAGAAATATAATTAGTAAAAATGTTGCTAATTCACTTCAAGTTGGAATATTACCGCAAGCTGCTTCTATTACTCCAATTAATGCTTTGAGAACTCTTTATAGAGTTCATCATACTGATATTACAGAAAGTGATTATTTTAATGATAATCCTTTTGAGCTTATTGTTGATTTCCATAATGTTTTATTATATACTGATTTTTATATTGATTACAAAAACGGCAAAAAAGATGTACATTGTAGGCTAATAGAGCCCGATAGACTTTCTGACGCTTTGACTGATTATTGTACTCGACCGACAATTAATGAACCTATTGTAACAATGTTTACAGAAGTAGCTGAAAATTATCTTACTGTTCTCAAAGTTATGATAGGTCAGACTGAGAGTGATAACAAAAAGGTTATTGATGGAATAAAGATTTGCTATATTAACAATCCTAAGATTGTTAAATATAATGTTGAAGGTCAAAATGAAGGTGTTGATTGTGATTTACCTGAATATCTTCATGAGGAAATAGTTCAGTTAGCTGTTAAAAAGTATATTGCTTCTATTAGTCCAACAATGTCTCAACAAAAAAATTAAACGATTTTCTTAATTTATTAAAATAGTTATAGAGTTATGCGACAATTTCTTTTAGGTAAAAACGTTGCTTATCCTACTACTGCTTTGAGCAATAATAGTGTAGTTGATGGTGCGATTGGTTTTTATTTTAGAAAATCTGATAATACTATTTCTCCTACTGCTACTGGTACAGAGATTACTAAAGATTGCATGTTGATTGTTAATCGTCCTGTTAATAAAGGAGGTCATGTTGTAATTCCTATTCATAAAAATAAATTTTCTTATGTAAAAGGAGTTTATCAAGCTGGTGAAGTATTTAAACAAGTATTTACTATTCCTGCTCCTACTACGATTGGTGAGTATTCAATGATTGTTGCTCTAAAGGGTGTCGGATTTAATCAACGTAATAAATGGACTGCTTCTGTTTATATTAAAGATGTAAATAAGACTGCTTATGAGCTTGCAGAGGCTTTGGCTAAAGCTATTAACAATAATACTGTTGGTTCTAAAGTTGTAGCTACTGCTTCTGAAGCAGCTTTGACTATTGATGGACAGGCTGTAGCTACTGCTTCTGAAGCAACTTTGACTATTAATGGACAGGTTATAGGTATGGATTATGAAGTAGTTCCTGCTGATTTACTTACTGGTCTTGCGGCTACTTCTACTCAGAAAGGAGAAGCTGCTTACGGAGATGCTCAATATATTATTGATTTGGCAAATAAAGCCGCAGCTGACGCTGGATTTGAATATACATATCAAGAAGCTGGAGAATTAATGAGACCTCATTATCCTCTTAATCCTCTTGAAGTTTCAGATGCTACTGATAAAGGATTTACTATTTTCACTTTGTCTTTTGCTGAACCTCGAGATGTTAAGACAAGAGATGAAGTTGTTAATCAAATTGTACAAGTTGCGTTTCCAACTGATGCTGCACAGATTACTACTTTTGAAACTGTTTGTAAAACACTTGCAGGTTAAACCTTTAAAATAAAAACTATCGTTATTGCTATTAAATAGCTTAACGATAGTTTTCTTATAGAATATGGGAGAATTGTTAGAAAGTTTACGTTTAGGAATAACTCCCGGTATTATTGTTCTTATTTATCTTATTATAATTAAGGTAATTGATACTAAAAAAGAATCTAATGCCGTTAAGATTAATAAAGAAGTTACTGAATGTTTTCGTAAATTAAACTCGTTTTTAGATTATATTACAAAAGATATTCTTAATGACGCTGAAGAAAAACGAGATTATGCTATTAAAAATTCTTTTAAAACATTTGCAAATTCTATTATTCGTCATGCTACTT
>ERZ780223.3771-NODE-3771-length-10953-cov-2.273353_pt1 | contig 10953 bp, 9 predicted proteins | sample MGYA00511016_ERZ780223 | MGnify/ENA primary metagenome ERZ780223 (study PRJEB29588, sample SAMEA2159032) | human gut metagenome | biome: human gut; feature: human-associated habitat; material: faeces | place: Denmark | collected 2008/2010 ... | reverse complement strand
TTCGAACCCAACTCGGGGAGTTAAAGACAGAAATCGATTTGATTTCTGTCTTTTTATGTTATAAGAGAGTACTTTATAATGAATGAGAAGGATAAATAATATGAAATACATTTTACAAACAGATAATGAAACAATAGAGATTCCGATTATACGATCAAAAAGGAAGACACTGGGGTTAGAAGTGAAATATGATGGTACAGTAAATGCAAGAGTTCCAATGCGGGCACCAAGAGAGATTATAGAAAGATTTATCCGGGAACATGAAGCATGGATTATAAGAAAGCGGCAGGAATGGAGTCTGGCTGGAAACAATCGGGATGATATGTTAGGTCTTCCACCGATCGAGACAAAAGAAGGAAAAGCGAAGATCAGACAGTATATAGAAGGGCAAGTTGAATATTATGCAAAAATAATGGGTATTACATATGGAAGGATATCTATGCGTAACCAGAAAACACGATGGGGAAGCTGTAGCAGCAATGGAAATCTGAATTTTAATAATCGGTTGTTATTTGTGCCAAAAGAACTGGTTGATTATGTAGTGGTGCATGAATTGGCACACAGAAAAGAGATGAACCATTCGAATGCATTTTGGAATGTGGTAGAGAAGTATATGCCGGATTATGAAGAACGCAGGAAAAAACTAAGGGAGTATCATATAGAATAAGAAGGAATACACAACAATCATAAGAAAACATTTACTTAAAGAAAAATATATAGAAAACTTCTATAAATCATAATGCTTATAGAATATGTGCGAAAGATACAAAAATTAACAAATGCTTTGTAGGACAATGACGATGAAAAATAATTTGAAGATGTTAAAATGTTAATTTGTTAGGAATAGAAATAACAGGTCTGGAGTAGGTGAAATGTTTAAAGTAAGTTATTTTTTGGAAGTCCTGCCGATTATTGCAAGTAAAGTTAATATTACATTTGAATTAACGATAGCTGCGACAATATTTGCACTGATCGTGGGAGTCATTATTGCAATCATCGGTTATTACAAAATTCCGGTATTGTATCAGCTGACAAGAGTGTATGTATCCATTATGCGAGGTACACCGGTCGTAGCACAGTTGTATTTCTTCTATTATGGAATTGCATTATACAGTGCATTTGTAAGAAATATGACACCACTTATCGCTGTAGCGGTAGTTATGAGTTTTAATATGGGAGCTTTTATGTCAGAAAGTATCAGAGGAGCATTATTATCCGTTGATGAAGGACAGAAAGAAGCTGCATATTCACTGGGAATGACGAATTTTCAGCTGGTTACGAGAATCGTAATTCCACAGGCTGTACGTGTGGCATTACCGCCGCTTTTTAACGACATCATTAACCTGATCAAGATGACTTCGCTTGCATTTATGCTTGGTGTACCGGATATCATGGGAGCTGCCAAGATTGAGGGAGCCAGAACGTTCAGATATTTTGAAATTTATGCTGCCGTTATGCTGGTGTACTGGCTGATCATATTTGTGCTTGGTATCTTACACAAATTATTAGAAAAGAAATGTGCAAATATGTATTAAGACAAGATCTTAAATGGAACAACCCCATTAAGATAGATACATTATCATTTATATGAAAAAGAGGAGATTAAGTATTATGAAAAAACGTGTATTAGCTGCTTTATTAGTAACTATGATGACAGTAGGAACTGTTGCAGGATGCGGAAGCAATGCCAAATCTGATGATTCAGATAAAAAAGCAAGTTCAGAGTCTAAGAGTGATGACAAAAAAGATTCCGGAAAGAAAGTAACAGTTGTTACATCTGGAACAGGAGAACCATACAGCCTTATTTCTGATGATGGAAAATGGACAGGTATCGACGCAGAGATGTGGGATGAAATTGAAAAACGTACCGGATGGGAAGTAGAAGTAAAACAGGCTTCTTTCGATGCTATGTGGGGAGAACTGGATACAGGACGTGCTGATGTAGTTGCAAACTGCCTTGCAGTAAAAGAAGAAAGAACAGACAAATATAATGCAACAATCCCATACTACGGAGATTCACAGTGCATTATCGTAAATGATGATTCTGATTACAAGACATCTGATGATTTAAAAGGAAAGACTGTAGGATGTACAAACGGACAGGCTGCACAGACAATCATCGAAGACATGGCGAAAGAAAAAGGATTTACAGTAAAACTTTATGAAGACAGTGCTGTAGGTATGAACGATCTGAAACTTGGAAGAATTGATGCATATGCGAATACAACAACAAATGTAAACGCATTTACACATAACAATACAGATGCAAAATTCCGTTTCTTTGATGAACAGCTTCTGGCAAATAATGTAGCTTATTTCCTCCAAAAAACAGATGACGGAGATAAACTGACAAAAGAATTAGATGATGTAATCCAGGATATGTTAGATGACGGAACAGTAGCAAAGATTACTGAAAAATGGATGTATGCTGATATGACAAAATTAATCCAGAAATAAGAAAAGTCAGGAAGATTAAAACGTATGGGAACAGAAACACAGTTGGTTAAGGTTGAACATTTATATAAAGAATTTGATGAAAATACAAAAGTATTAGAAGATATCAATCTGACGATCAATAAGAATGAAGTGATTGCAATTTTAGGACCTTCGGGAACTGGTAAATCTACATTACTCAGATGTCTGAATTACCTGACAGTACCGACAAAGGGAAAAATAACAATTGGTGATGTAACGGTAGATGCACAGAACCATACAAAGAAGGATGTAATAGAATTGAGAAAACATTCTTCCATGGTATTTCAGGGATATAATCTTTTCAAGAATAAGACTGCATTAGAAAATGTAATGGAAGCGCTGACCGTTGTACAAAAAAAGTCAAAGGCAGAGGCGGAAAAAATTGCGTTAGAATTGCTGGATAAGGTAGGAATGAGTGAAAGAAAGGACTTTTACCCATCGAAACTGTCCGGAGGGCAACAGCAGAGAGTTGGAATTGCAAGAGCACTTGCAGTAAATCCGAATGTGGTATTATTTGATGAGCCGACATCGGCATTGGATCCGGAACTGGTAGGAGAAGTACTGAATACGATTAAATCTCTTGCCGAAGAAGGAACGACAATGATTTTGGTTACGCATGAGATTGGATTTGCAAGAGAAGTAGCAAGCAGAATCCTGTTCATGGACGGAGGAAGAATTGCAGCCGATGGAAGACCGGAAGAAATCATCGATCATCCAGAGAATCAAAGACTTCAGCAGTTCCTGAATTTTGTTAATCGTAAATAGAATGGCTGAAAGGTCTGCACAGGGTTTGTGCAGGCCTTTTTTGAGGAGTTGGTACAATGAGTAATATAAATGATAAGATAAGACAAATTGCAAAAGAGACAGAACCGGAACTGATCCGCATCAGAAGAGAACTGCATCAGTATCCGGAGCTTGGAATCGACCTTCCAAAGACACACGAGATCATCAGCCGTGAATTACATAAGATCCCGGGGCTTAAGATAAGAGAACATGCTGCCGGTGGGTATGGTCTGATCGCAGAACTTAAGGGGAAGAAAGAGAATGGGAAAAATGTTTTGCTGCGGGCGGATATAGATGCGCTTCCACTGGAAGAAAAAGTGGAAAGCACTTACAAGTCCAGGCATGACGGACGTATGCATGCATGCGGACACGACGGACATGCGACATGGCTGATCGGTGCGGCAAAGATTCTGGCACAGTTGACAGATGAATTCGGTGGATGCATAAGATTCGCATTTCAGCCGGGGGAAGAAGTCGGACTTGGCGCGGATACGATGATAGAAGAAGATAAAGTACTGGAAGATCCGAAGATGGATATGGCATTTGCCGCACATGGATGGCCGTCTGTAGAGAGTGGTAAGATCGGAATCGTGAGACGCTATGCATTTGGCTGTGTGGGAGATTTTAAAGTCAGAATTATCGGAAAGAAGGGGCATGCATCATGGCCGGAGCAGACGATTGATCCGATTGCGGCAGCGAATGAGATTTACCAGCATATTCCGGCAATACTGACACGTACGATCGGTGGAACAGAGCCTAAGATCATGTCAGTTACTTATATGCAGGCAGGGGATGTGAATGTCAGAAATATCATTCCGCAGGACTGCGTATTTGGCGGAACGATGAGAGCCGTAAAAAGAGAAGTTCTGGAAAAAATGAAAACAGAACTGGAAAAAGAGATAAAAGGAATCTGCCAGGTATACGGAACTTCTTATCAGGCAGATATCAGGATTCACGGGGGAAGTGTAAAGAACGCTCCGGAATTATTAAACGGAGTGAAAAAGTCAGCGGCAGATGTACTTGGAAAGAAAAATGTTTACATCATAGAAGAGGACAATCTGGGCGGAGAGAATTTTGCGGAATATAGCAGCCGTGTTCCGGCGGTATATATGTTTATTGGAATTAAACCGGAAGAGAAAGAAGCAATTCCGGGTCTGCACAGTCCGGAATATCAGTTTGATGATACGGTACTGGGAGGAGCGGCTGCCTCATTTGCCAATATTGCGATTCACGGCTGTATGGGAGAACTGAAGGAAAATTAAAAAGAACAGGAGAGGTATCAGAATGGAAAAGCTGGTTTATGTAGATCGAAGAAATACAAACTGTAATAAATGGGACGGACAGCAGAAAATGTTCGGAGAAGAAGGACTTCACGCAATGTGGGTGGCGGATATGGACTTTCGTGTACCGGAGTGTGTAGTCAGCGCACTTAGGGAATATGTGGAATCCGGAGTGTATGGGTATTATAAGATTCCGGATGCTTATTATCAGGCATTCATTGACTGGGAGAGGGAGCATCACGGATATGAAGTGAAAAAAGAATGGATCCGGTTTTCACCGGGAGTTGTAGCAGGATTCCACTGGCTGTTGCAGATTCTGACAGAAGAAAATGATGCGGTAATTGTAAATACACCGGTATACTATCCGTTTTTAGACGCAGTAAAGAACAATCACAGAAATTTAATCTGTTCCGATCTTAAGAACGAGAATGGAGAATACTCGATTGATTTCGATGATTTTGAGAAAAAGATCACAGATCATCAGGTGAAATTATTTATTTTGTGTTCACCACATAATCCGGCGGGAAGAGTATGGAAAAAAGAAGAGTTAAAGCGGCTTTTTGAAATCTGCAGAGCGCATCAGGTGTATATTATATCAGATGAGATCCATCAGGATCTGGTATTTGGAGAGAATAAGCATATCCCATCTTTGTCAACCGGAGAGTATGATGATATTATGGTATCGATCGTGGCTGCATCGAAGACATTCAATATTGCGGGTGCACAGAATTCTATGGTGATCATTCCGGATGAAAAACTTCAGGAAAAGTGGGATGCTTATGTAAAAGGCAACAGAGTACTGGGAGGAAATGCTTTTGGTTATGTTGCAGCTCAGGCTGCATATGCAGGAGGCAATGAATGGCTGACACTGGTACTGGATCAGATCGAAGAGAATTATCAATATCTGAAAGCAGAACTTGCGGAAAAACTTCCGGAGGCGGTTGTGACTACGCTGGAAGGAACGTATCTTTGCTGGATCAATCTGGAAGCATATGTAAGTGCAGATGAGATGAAAGAAGTGATCCAGAAGAAGTGCCGTCTGGCCGTTGATTTCGGTGACTGGTTCGGCGGAGAACGCTTTGGTACGTTTATAAGAATGAATCTTGCGACATCAAAAGAGAATGTAGAGATTGGTGTCAATGCACTGATTGCGAATTTAGTGAGAAAATAGTTATAGAAATTATCAATAAGACGAAATCACTGGCATATGATTTTCTATTTGACAGAAATAATTTTCTACGAGAAAATATCTGTATATGGAGTGAAAAAGATATGTACGAGATTGAAGTCTGTTATAAAATAATTTTTGAAGCAATGCTGGAAAAACCAGTATTAAAAAGTATTGCAGAAAAGATAAATGAATATACAGGTGCGAAAGTAATATTTGTGTCAGGGACAGGAAAAATCCTGGCATATTCGCATACCTGTGAACAGGATGGGAGCGAATCCATCAGATGGAAGCATGTGACATTTTCAGACTATAAGAAATTCTGCCAGGAAGCTGATACGAAAGAACATCAGCTTATACTTCAACCTGTTGAAACAATGGGAAGGTTAGCTGGATATGTAGTTATTCTATATAGTGAAGAGGAGTCCCGGCGGTTTTTTGAAGAATTGGGAAGTGTGATCGGACAGGCAGTAAGGCATCAGTTTGAAGATGTGGTAAAAGAGACGATGGTTTTACAACCGATGCGCGAAGCCATACTTGCCTGGAGTCTGTTTCACGGGAAAGCAGATGGGATCCAGCAGACAGAAAAAATATGGACAGGACAATGCATAGAAGTATTAATGCTAAAAAAGGATATTCAGGAAAAGAATGTATTGTGGATAAAAGAAATATGGGACAGATATTGTATCTGCGAAGAGACAGATAGGATCCAGATATTATTTTATGGATTAAGAGCGAAAAATACGGAAGAAATTTACCAGAAGATCATGGAAAAAAAGATTGGATGCAGCATCAGTGAACCATATGGAAAATTAGACAGATGCGAGGCAAAGTATAAGTTGTTAAATCGTATGGCGATGGTGAGCGGACTGGAAAATGATCCGGTTATGAAACGGGAAAAGGAATGGTCGGTGCAGGGACTTTACACATATACAACACCGCTCTTTAAAGAAGCGGGATTAAGTGATTACCGATTGTTACGGCTGCTTCAGGAAGACCGAGAGAATAATACGGAGCTCTACTATACATTAAAGGTATATTTGTTGAATGAAAATAATGTAACAATGGCAGCAGACAGCCTTCATATTCACAGAAATACATTGGTCTACCGGTTAAAGCAGATCAGGGAATGTATAGAAGCTGATATCAATGATAACGAAACAGCAAGGGAATTGCTGGCATTTATGATGATGTATGATATATCGAGACAAGATGAGAAAAGGCAAAAGTAAGGAGAGCATATATGAAACTGGTGCAGGATTTACCAGAGATATTTGAAGAGTTTGGAGAAAAAAAGAGAGAAGCATTTCTGGAAATAAAAGAATATAAGGATAAGGGAATTCCGGTTATAGGAATGTATTGTGCCTATTTCCCGACAGAACTTGCAATGGCAGCGGGAGCAATCCCGGTAGGTCTTTGCTCTTTTTCCAATGAGACGATCACGGCTGCGGAACGCGATCTGCCGAAAAGTATGTGTCCGCTGGTAAAATCCAGTTATGGATTTGCAATCAGTGACAGATGTCCGTTTTTTCATTTTGCTGATCTTGTGATCGGAGAGACGACCTGTGATGGAAAAAAGAAGATGTATGAGCTGATGGCAGAGTTCAAACCTGTTCATGTAATGGAACTTCCGAACAGTCAGTCTGAAAGAGGACTTGCTTTCTGGAAGAGTGAGATCATCCGGACGAAAGAATATCTGGAAGAGTTCTTTCATATGGTAATTACAGAAGAGATGATCCGTGATGCCGTACATTTGAATAACCAGATCCGTACCTCTTTGAAAAATCTTTGCGAAGTGATGAAACTGGATCCGGTACCGGTAAGTGGGGAGGATATCCAGAAGATGGTCCAGGGAAGCAAATACAGGTTCGATTTTGCGACGACTCCAGGCGTGGTGAAAGAAGTGATCGATAAGATCATGACAGAATACAGACAGGGAAAGCATCTGGAAAAGCGGCCGAGAATACTGGTGACAGGGTGCCCGATCGGCGGGGACAGCCTGAAAGTGATCCGTGCGATAGAAGATAATGGCGGAGTTGTTGTGGCAATTGAAAACTGCAGTGGTGTGCGGACACTGGGGAGTCCGGTGGAGGAAGACTGTGAAGACATTTACGAGGCTATTGCCAGAAAATATCTGTCAACAGGATGTTCGATCATGACGCCGAACGATAACCGGATCGATCTGATCGGTGAGATCATAGAGGAATATCATGTAGACGGAGTGGTAGAGATGATACTGACCGGATGTCATGCAACAGGGGCGGAGTCTGTTTATATCAGAAAATTTGTAACAGAAGAGAAACATCTGCCATATATTGCCATTGATACGGATTATTCTACTGCAGATCAGGGGCAGATTGCTACCAGACTGACAGCATTTTTGGAAATGATCCAGCCGGAGACAGAAAAACGTATAGATATCAATTATTGTTATAAGATTGTACTGACGGGACTAACGGAGCAAAAGTCAGGAAAGAAAATTCTGGAAGAGATATGGAAATATACGCATATTCCGGTAGGCATAAAGGCCGGTGAACAAGAGGTAGAAGATTGGATCGGGATCAGCAGGGAAGAAGCAGAGCAGGAAAACAATAAAAGGATGGAATATAAGCTGTCAGAGAAGAATGGTGTTGTAATGGCAGTTGTTCCGGATGATGTCAGTAAGGAAAATGTAGAAGAACTGTTGGAACTTTTGGCAAAAAGTTATCATATGAGAGACAATAGCCGTGAGACAGAAGAAAGAGAAATTCCGGATTATATGTGGATTATGGCAGAAGAATCAAAAGACCTTATACATATCGGACAGGAGCTTGCAAAACAGATCGGAGAGAAAAAAATAATAGCAGGACTGAAATTGCGGCAGATGCAGGATAACGAATTATTCCTGTCAGGAATGGAAGGAAAAGAAGCCCGAAACTGTGTAATTGATATATGCCGGAAATCTATGGCAGATGTAGATGGAAAAGTGATAATTGGAAATGGATTTCCAGACTGTGAGAAAAAAGAAGAGAACAGGCAGCTTCAGTGGCAGGTGATGAATATAGCTTCAAGGCAGAAACAGAAAGAATCGGTAATGCTTGTAGAGAATTATTACCATGAACTTGCAATCGACTGTATCAGTGAACATCTGGGACAGGAAAAAGTATATATGGAAGAGTTAGAAATTCTGAAAGAAGAGGACCGGAAAACAGGAAAAGAACTTTATGAGACATTGTACTGGTATCTCCGGATGAAACGAAATGTTGCACAGACGGCCGCAAGACTTAGGATTCACCGGAATACATTGTTGCCAAGAATTGCACGGATTAATGAACTGTTGGATATGGATGAAAAAGACGGAATGGAATGTGAAGGAATTCTGTTGGCAATGGAGATAGAAAAGCTAAAAAATGACTGATACGCTTGGTATCAGTCATTTTTTTAAATTTATTAACATTTCCTTCAAGGACTGAGAGGCCGCTTCCCCAGTTAATAAATTAAATCCCAAAACAACACATCTTACACATCCCGGCACTGCTTCAAATACTGCTTCGTATAAGTGCAGACTGCAAAGCATTTTCCACACAGATCTGCATCAATCCCCGTGCTTTTTTGCATGATCTCACGACATTTCTTATGACACGTGGAGATGGCTATGATATTTTCGCAAGGTATGCCGGGACGCCACAAAGTATTTTTCAGGGCATGTGCCGGGCAATATCTGACACAGGCATGACAGGCACCGCACTGAGAGCGTGTAACCGGAGCATCGCAGGTCAGCGGGGCATCGGTCAGAAGAGAAGAAATCCTTACGGCAGATCCATATTGCGGTGTCACCAGCCGGTTGTTTTTACCGATCCAGCCGAGACCGGCTCGGGTGGCAATCGTTTGATGTGACAATGGAATACAGTTATCTGAATCTGTCATTTTCTGGTCTGTCGTCCGGGCATAAGCATGATAGCCTTTGTCAGTCAGGTATTTCGCACCGGCAGTTACGATGGTGTTCAGTTTGTCACTCAAAGAATTATAAAGTTCGTAGTATTCTCTTGTTGGAGCAAGCTGAAGACCTTTGATGACGTGTTTCGGTAACGGGATTGCGACTGCAATACCGACCGGGTAGTCAGAAGATGGAACTGCGGTCAGATCCCCAATTCCGACCAAAGCAGCACCCTGCGAGATTAGATAATCTCTGAATTCTTTTGTGGGATTCATAAAATCCCTCCTTTCAGAACATTTCCGTTCATTGACTTATTGTACATTCAATTTTACAATAGAATGCAGAAGAAAGATAGTGGGAAAGGAAACTATTATGGAAAGTAGAATGACGGAATTAATGGAAGCAATTCAGGAAAGTGAAGGACAGGCCGAACGCAGGGTGCTTACTTTGCTGGGAGGCAGATGCATTTCTGAAAAGGCACTGGTCATAGATGGAAAAATTGTCTGGGAAAGCAGGAAAAATGGTTATTTTCATGGATATACAGATGAGATAAAGAATATTACAGAAAGTGGAATCACCTATATTGGAAATGAGAAAGTATTTTGCGATACATTGGGACAGGAAAAACAGATTGTGATCTGTGGTGCCGGTCATGTGTCGATTCCGGTGATTAAAATGGCAGTGATGATGGACTGTGAGGTAATTGTACTGGAAGATCGTCCGATGTATGCGGATCATGCAAGACTGGCCGGGGCGTCACAGGTTATCTGCGAACCATTCGAAGAAGCACTGGACAAGATACAGGGAAGTGCGGATACGTATTTTGTGATCCTGACGAGAGGACACCGGTATGACCAAATCTGTCTGGAGAAAATAGCCGCAAAAGAGCATGCCTATATCGGTATGATCGGAAGCCGCAGAAGAACAGCACTGGTAAAACAAAGTCTGGCGGAAAAAGGCGTGGATCAGGAGGTGCTGGATGCAGTGTATACACCGATCGGTCTGGATATCGGAGCGCAGACACCGGCAGAGATCGGAGTGGCAATTATTGCAGAGATTATTGAAGTAAAGAACAGGAAGAAACGGACTTATGGATATTCCAAAGAAATTATGCGTGCGCTGACTGCTCAGGAACCGTATCCGGAAAAGAAGATAATGGCAACGATCATTACCAGACATGGTTCCGCACCACAGGGGCTGGGAACCAAAATGCTGATATACAGAGATGGCCGCTGCGTTGGGACGATCGGCGGCGGATGTATGGAAGCAAGAGTCATCCAGATTGCCAGACTTATGGCAGCAGGAGAAGGAGAACAGGCAAGAGTCTGCCA
>ERZ780223.3760-NODE-3760-length-10967-cov-3.341001_pt1 | contig 10967 bp, 3 predicted proteins | sample MGYA00511016_ERZ780223 | MGnify/ENA primary metagenome ERZ780223 (study PRJEB29588, sample SAMEA2159032) | human gut metagenome | biome: human gut; feature: human-associated habitat; material: faeces | place: Denmark | collected 2008/2010 ... | reverse complement strand
TCACCCTGTGGACTTCCCGCTCGGCACGACCGCCGCAAACGAAAGCCGGCGAGATGATGACGAAGGCGGATTTTTGGGAAGAGGAAGAGGATCAATACGAGCGAGACATCACGGACTGGCTGGTGGTGGCGTATGATGATGAGAACGTTGAATTGGCCGGATATACATCTAGCAATGGTACGTGGACGCCGGGTATCAATAATCCTGATTCTCGTACGGAGGTAGAGATGAAGTTGCCTCTCGGCAAATACTCTTTTTATGCGTTCGCCAATTTGCAGTCGCTGGAAGATGGTACATCGTTGTATCAAAAAATTACCGGGGCACATTCCTTGGCGGAACTGTCGGAGGTGAAGATATTGGACTCGGGAACGAGTATCGATACAAGGAATGAGGAGAAAAAGGGTAAATTCGGAGGCGAGGAAGCATCTCGAAAGCGCATCCCTATGAGCAGTTACGCCCAAAAGCATACGGTATTGCCCGTTCCGGCAGAGAACAAATTCGAGATTCCCTTGATCCGCATGATCGGCAAGGTGCAAGTGGAGATAACCAATAACTTAGATAAATCCATAACCGTAAACCGATTGGACATCATGAACCTCCGCAAGGGAAGCCTGCCGATCTGGCTCTTGCCTTGGGGAAATGAGAATTATTTGGAGTTTAAGGATGACAAGGACTTGGAAGAGCCTTTGGTTCCATCTTTTCCGAAAGATGCGAATCCTTCTGTAGTAAGTCTAGAGGATCTTTATACTGAATCTATCAAACCCGGTGATAATGAAAAAGAAATACAAGCCAAACCTGTGGACGGCGAGAACGGTAGTAAACGAGCTTATATTCGCTACATTCCTGAAACCAATGCGGCCGTCGGAGAGAACGGCGGTGGCATCCACCTCGGTGTAGAGATCGAAGGCCGCCCTCGTACGGAGCACCTCACGGGCTTCGACTTCGTACGCCGCAATGACCTGCTGGTCATCCCTGTCTTGATAACCAACATCACGACGAAATTGGAAGTAGCCGAGCAACGCCTCCCCATCGGGGTCTACCCGACCGCCTTGGTCTATGGTGAGAAGACGGGCGTGCAGATACTGACGCCTGTTGAGCATACCCTGCAAGCCGCCGGTGACTTGTCGATCCGTTTCGAGATATCTAGGATAGAAGGCGTGACAGGAGATTTCACGATCAAAGGTCTCCCGCAGGATGAAACAGTCCCGGAAACGGTGAAATTTAGTTCGATCCAAGTGAAAGATGATGATAAGCACCTTATTACGGCCGTAAATGGAGAGGATTGTGACAAGAAACAGCGTTTCTACCTTCCCGAGGCTTCGGTCAAGGAAGGAAAGAAAGGCTCCTTCACGATCCATACCCAAGAACTGGGTGGAAAAGCGGAGGCCACGGTCATCCTCACGCTCATTATAAACTATTACGTGGATCAGGAGAAGCAAGAGATGCAAATCCCTTATACCATCAAGATAAGAAATTACAAACAATAACCATAATATAGTAACTAAAACTAAGAAAGGAGGACCCGACGGATGAAACCATCAATCAACCTACGATATAAATCCTTGTTATTAACTTGCTTGTTGATCTTGTCTGTTAGTGCGGTTGCGCCGGCGCAGATTACAAAAATAGAATATAAATTTGGCAAACGTCAAGTTGTTTCGGAGCGTGTGGATACGGTGTATTTTCAGAAAGGCAAAGAGAAACAGTTGTTTATACCCGAGCTGAGAAACAATGATGGAAGTACTGATCAAAATTATCGTTGGTATGTCCGTTGGTATCGATTTGATGAAAATGGGAATTTGACTAGCAAGGGTATAACAGGAAAAGATATAAATCCTATGACGGATGGTTCTTATGTAGATGGAGGTTCATTAAGTAATCAGCTTTATAGGACATCATTACGAAAGATTGATACTTCTCTGTTTTGGTATAAAGGATTTTTTAATAAAGATGCTGGTAATTATGCGACAGGAGCTTCTACTGTCGTATATGATATGGATGTAGTGGCAGAGGATAGTGTTTTTTGCGATGTGAGCTTGAATGCGGATGATTATAAAATAAGCGCAGATGGTAGAACATTTACCGAACCTGAACTTTCAGTACGTTATAAGTTTATAATTCGGCCTGCATCTGAAATTGCGGAACGGATTAAAACTTCCGGTGCTAATATCCTTGATAAACCTTTTATCGAAGAAAATTTGTATGTTTCAGAGGATGCGAGAAATGTCAATGTGCAAATAGGTATGACCGCTAATAACTATGCCTGGTATACAGACGGAGAGCTCATTGTGGGGGAGAAGTATAAATATGCTATAGATGGGACTGTAAAAGAGTTGAATCGTTGGAAAACAATGGTAGACAGTTTTTCTTTTACTAAAGATACTACGAAGTTGACGATTTGGGCGGTTGATTCATTAGAGAATCAGAGTCCCTTGATTTATCGGTATAATATTATTAAGCAGAAGGGTGCCGGTTTTATGTTGGAAAAAGATCCGGAAAGGTCGAAGTATCCAGCGCGAAATCCGGACGATAATCAGGAACTTTATGAGTTGATAGGTTATATAAACTTCGACCGAAAAGATTCGATAACGATTGAAGAGTTAAAGGCCGAACCTCTGAGAAATATATCAAATATTGGTTTCCCTACTGAAGAAAACACTGCAGGATATTGGTTAGAGCGGGACATGACAGGTTATGCGCCTTATAATTATAAAATACAAAAAGCATATGGTAAATGGGGGGGGGATCCTCGTTTTCAAACACTTCAAAACCAATATGGATTGTTCCGTACAGCAAATGTTAAAGGTATATCCAAACAGAAAGAAGTCTTCTATGATGACCGACAAAATTTTTGGTTTTTTGCTAATAGTGGTGTGGATAAAGAAGTATATGATCGAACCTATTATAATACAAAAGGTAAAAAATTAGGATATTTCTATTATGTGGATGCTGCGAACTTGCCCGCCGTCATTATCGGTACTCCGGGACGTATGGTTAAAATCCCGTTAGATCAGGGAACTATCTGTGCGAATACGGGACTTTTAGTGAACTTTTGGGTGAATGATATGACAGGTAAAGGTACAGCGAATCTTCCTCCTAATATTAATCTGTTTTTTATTGGGAGAAAGGAGGATGGTAAAGAGGATATTTTGCATCGCTTTACTTCCGGTGATGCGATAGATGGAGATGACTGTCTCGGTGAATGGCAACAGTTAGTTTATACTTTCTCTTTAGTACAAAATATTAGTGTATATAAAGAGTTTTATCTGGAGGTACAAAACAACACAATCCATGCTAACGGCGCGGATTACGCTATCGACGGCTTGCGTATCTACCGTACCAAGCCCAAGATCGACGTAAAGCGAGTAGACGTGTGCTCTTCTGCCAACTTGACCGTTGCCACGGATTACGAACTTCTGCTCAAGAATATGGGTTGGAGCATTAATCCGGATGTATTGTCCGATCTGAATATGGGGAATAAAATAACGGAAGATTCAAAGCATATATGGAAATACCGCTATGGTTTGATGGGTGGAGATCCAAAGGAAAGGGAAAGTCATCTTAATCCTACGATCGGCAACGTTTATATTGGAGCTACCGATAAAAGGGAAACCGGAGCTATAGATAAACCATACGATTGGATTACATTGAATACGGATTTGAAGGACTATAAGAATGAGAACTATAACAACCGAAGCAAAGTGTATCGTATTATCGTTCCGACTAAAGATGGGTTAAAGCATCAAGGATTTGAGGATCTGACAAATTATGAAACTGCGATGCGACGACAAATTGTCGTAAACCTGCGTATGATCAATGATTTCTTATATGATGCAGCTGAGCAAGGAGTTTGGGATAAGGACATAGAAGAGGGTGCCCAAAAAACAAATGGGGATCCGTTCCCGAAAGATGAGTATATCGCATATTTGAAACAAAATTTAGGAAAGCTTTGTGGTAAATCAGACTCAGAATGGGACTATAACATTCCTGATCCGCAAACAATAGGGGACCAGATAGATAGAATAATGAATGGATATGACGATATATACGAAGAACTGATACGAGCCGTTTGTTCGGTAATGGGTATTTCTCGTCCTCGTGTGCCTTGGTGGGATGGGGAAGATTCAAACATCATCCATTTAAGTGCCATTGATGTGGACAAGACTGAGTTGAGATATAAAGGTGAGAGACCTTACGGAAGCGGGACGAAGGTAGAGCCTGCCTCCGGTAAGTATGATGTGGTAATCTTTAGTGCGGCCGCGACAGTTACTAGCGATAAAGTCGTGGATTTCCCGAATGCCTATGCGGGAAGTAGTTTCCAAGATCCTTGCTTGCTGACCACCCCTTTCACCGTACTCCCTTCCTTCACGGTCGTAGCGAATACCAAAAGTGATTTGCCGGAGGGCATGATTGCTTGCGAGGGACGGATCAGTCAGATTGAGGAAGCGACCGTATGGGTTGAAGAGTTAGATGATAACCAAAATCCGACAGGGGAACTGAATAAGTTTAAAGAGATAGAAGCTTTCAAGGATTATTCATATACGTTCGATTGGTTCTTGGGCGACTCGCTGGAATTTGCGTCGTTCAATGAGAGGTATGGGGAATCATTAGATGGGATATTGAGGTCTTATAGAGATCAACTTCTTGATGACAAGAAAGCCTTGTCTTTCCCGGCGGAAGCTTTGATTGAGTATTGTGAAGACAAATATACGGATCAGCGTTTAATTAAGGAATTGAAGACATTGCTCTTAGGTGATGTGGACACAGAGCCAAAATTAGTGATTGGCGGGAAGTTTGGATATGCGGAATTCCGTTGGGTAAAAAAAGTGGTAGCGATTCCTTATCTGCCAGAGAAAATTATTGAAGGCAATCGACGCGAGTGGCTTTTCTGCGAACAACCTCAGGAAAAAACATTGGAAGCCGCTCCCGCCCCGACATTGTTAGCCGGCTTTCCGGATGTGGAGTACCCGAAAGATATGGAGCATTATCCCAATGTGCCCCTGCGTATCGGCTTGCCGAATATCGTGGAGGGAAGCATAACCAATATTCCTATTCAAGGAAGAGGCTTGACAATGGGTATGGAAGGATCTGACCAATTGGGTAAACCTAACGGTAACGCTACGACTATATTCTTGCGGCAAGGACAGACTTATATAGAGGTAGGTAATTTGACGGCTTTGTCTGCGAAAGCTGAAACTGAAACTGATAATGGCGGCGGGTTATTCTCGATGACCTTTGAGGAGGGTGCCTATGAAAAATTCGCTGAAGGCCAAATCTATTCACTTTATATTCCATTCGGTGAATATAAGAACGGAACTTTCGTAGAAGGCTCTTGCGAGGGATATGCTACCTTACTTATCAAGATCGTACCGGAATACTTGACGTGGAAAGGCCCGAATGCCGAAGTATGGTATAATGACGGAAACTGGCATCAGTCTACGAAAGGGGAATTGTATATAGATCCAAACGGAACAAACAATGCGGATGCCAACGGCAATGATGCAGACTTGACCGCCGCCTTCGCCCCGCTTCATTTCACCCGTATCACGATCCCGGAAGGGCAGACGCTGGAATTGGAAGACTTGGAGACGAAAGATCATTTGTTACAGATTCCCGAAGCGAACTCATCAAAGGCTACCGAGTATATCCAATATGATATGGCGGTAGACAAAGACAGAGATAATACGGTCGTAACCCCGTACTATATAAATAAGGTAAAAGCCATCTATTTCAAACCCAAGGCGCAGTTACGCCGTCAGCAACTCCTGACGTACGACACCGCCCGTGTGGAATTCGAAATGACACCTGACGCGAAATATTGGATGGCATCGCCCCTGCAAAGCGTATTCGCCGGCGATATGTACACCGTGAAGAACACGGGCCGTCAGAACACCTACGCTTTCGATGATATCAAATACAACACAGCCAACAACGACCGCCAAGCCCCTGCCTTCTACCAGAAAGCTTGGGACAAGGCGATCACGATGTACGTGCCGAAGAGCGGAGCGAATCAAACAAATTCTCTTCCTGAGAGTGATTTGGATACAACTCATTACGAGGTAGTCCAATCCAACTGGAGCCGTGAATACAACGATGTGAACGTCCCTTACGCATTAGGAAAGGGATTCTATGCCAGCGTAGAAAAGAAGAAAGCGGATGCTTTGAATGGAAATGTCTTGGTACGCCTGCCGAAAGCGGATGACTCCTACGAATATGAACCGTGGAAACCGGAGACGAAAAACGCTACATTGAGAGCTGCCATGACCGAAGCCCCGACTTTAGCGGAACGGATCAATGCCGGCAAGCTGGCGGATGACAAGCCGATCGAGGTGGTATTGACAGATGCGAATGGAACGGAAGAATGGTGGAATACGGATAATGGAACCGTCCGTGTCATTGCTGATGGCGACGGTAAGCACTTCCTGTTGGGTAATCCGTATATGTATCCGTTGGATATCGCTCGTTTCTTGAAAGGGAATGAGACTATCTTAGCGCAAAAATATTGGACATTGGATACGAAGATTGGAGAGGGTCTTGTTGTCGGTACGCCTGATGTGGCATGGGAAAATGGAGATACTGATGCTGTTTCCGGAGCCGTTATCGCCCCCATGCAGGCCTTCTTTGTAGAGCTGAAAGATGCGGCTCAAACGAAAGCGGAAGGTACGGCAACCGGTGCCGATCTGAAGGTCGTTCGTTTCGATCCCTCCATGATGCAAGGAGAGCCGGAGAAGGTCTCTTCTTCCTTGCGTACCGCTACGGCCAAGAACCCGGTATTGAGGCTGACGGCGGAGCGGGATGCATATCGTAGCACGGCCTTGCTGACGCAGCAGGATGATGCTACGAACAGCTATGAGGCAGATAAGGATGCCGTAATCTTGCTGGATACGGAACTGGAGGAGATCCCGCAGGTGTACACTATCGCCGGGACTCGTGCCGTGGGTGTGAACGTAGTACGACGGATCGACCAAGTGCCCCTTGGCGTATATGCCGGCGAGGGTAAGGGCGAGGTTACACTGACGATAGAGGGTATCGGCGATTGGGCGGAGACGCTTTACCTGTACGATGCCGTGACCCGCAAGAGTACGGAGTTGTCGGACGATACGTATACCTTGCGTTTGGACGGCAGCAGCCATGGACGTTACTTCCTAAGCGCGGGCTCGCCTACCGGTAATGAGGGGGTAGACAACGCGGAATCTATCTCTGTCTATTCCGCCGTATCGGGTAGGGTAGTGGCCAGCGCGAGCGAGGCGTTGAAGCGGATACAAGTGTTTACACCGATGGGTCGTTTGGTACGTACCTTATATCCCGCTCGCCCGACTTATACGTTCGATCTCCCGGCAGGCATCTACATCATCCGTGCGGAGATCGCACACGATCAGAAGACGGTGAAGCTGCGGGTTCAATAAGCAGCTTCTACCACTCCATCTCTAATATGGATTACACGGTCTGTATTTGTAGCCAGTTGTTCGTCATGCGTCACGATGACGAACGTCTGGTTCATCTGGTCTCTTAACTCGAAAAAGAGGGCGTGCAATTCTTCCTTGTTCTTGGTATCGAGACTTCCGGAAGGTTCGTCGGCTAGGATAACCGCCGGATTGTTGATAAGCGCACGGGCTACCGCTACCCGTTGCTTCTCTCCGCCGGATAGCTCGGCAGGCTTGTGTGCCATGCGATCGGAGAGTTTCAGGAAGTCCAGCATCTCTTTCGCTCGCTTCTCGGCCACGGCCGATTTCTCCTTGGCGATCAGTGCCGGGATCATCACGTTCTCCAAGGCCGTGAACTCCGGCAATAATTGATGGAACTGGAAGACGAAGCCGATATTCCGGTTGCGGAAAGCCGCCAATTCCTTATCGCCCAATCGTCTTGTCTCCGTGCCATTGATAACCAGCCGCCCGCTATCCGGTGCGTCGAGCGTGCCGATGATTTGCAACAAGGTTGTCTTACCCGCCCCGCTAGGGCCTACGATAGCGACAACCTCGCCCTTGTTTATCGTGAGGTCGATGCCTTTCAATACTTGTAAGGCTCCGAAACTTTTCGTTATTCCTTCGGTTTGTATCATATCAAGTTTCTTAGAACGTGCGAGGCAAGGAAACAACCGAACGTTGCCGGCATATAAGAGACCGTTCCCGTGGTCGTACGTTTACATGTTTCGTTTTCAACTTCGATCACGGCGTCCGGATCGGCGAACTCGGTGGAAAATACGACGGGAATCCCCTTGCTTACGCCTAGAGGACGCAACCGTTTCCGCACCGCTTTCGCGAGGGCGCAATTGATTGTCTTGGAGATATCCGCAATCCGTACCAAGGACGGGTCTACCTTAGCGCCCGCCCCCATGGAGGACACGATGGGGATCTTATGGATATATGCTTGGTACATCAGGTATACCTTGGGACTTAGGGAATCGATGGCATCTACCACGAAATCGAGAGGGGCCGATAGGAGTACCTCCTCCGTCCGCTCGTCTCGCAGGAATTCATTCAGGACGGTTAGTTGCAACTGGGGATTGATATCGAGCAAACGCTTGGCTACGACCTCGGCTTTCGGCATCCCTAGGGTGGAATGAAGGGCGGGCAATTGGCGGTTGATATTACTCTCGTTTACCGTATCGGCGTCTATGATCGTCATCTTTCCTACTCCGGCCCGGCAAATCTGCTCGGCGGCATAAGCTCCTACACCTCCCAGTCCAACTACCAATACATGGCTACGGGATAAGCGCTCCATACGCTCCGCTCCGAACAAAAGTTCCGTCCGTGTATTCCAATTGTAACTCATTTATATACTTTTGAGGACAAAAGTAATCAATTGTTCCGGTTCCTCCAATACTTGCTTTTATCCGAAAGCTTTGTGTCTTGTTACTGCACGGGCGTTGCAGCGTTACTGTATGGGCGTTGCAGTATTACTGCATCAGCCTTGCAGTACCACTGCAACCCGGGTTGCAGTGGGTGGATTGCGTCAGATGGGTTGAATATGAAAGACCGATCCTCCGTCGGAGGCCAGCGGAAGGGTGATTTTATCCCTGTTGGTGATCTCCTTAACCTCTTTTACGAGTTTGTTCGAGTCTATATTCGTATCTTCAGCATCTTTATAGATCGTTATCTTATATTTCTTGTCCTTATCCAAGAACTTGAGGTCTACATCGATACTGCGTGCTTGGCTGTTATTGATCGTACCGACAAACCAATCCTCTCCCTTTTTGCGGGCGATCGTTACGTATTCATTGACGGAAGCGTTCGGAACGACTGTTTGGTCCCAAGTCGTAGGCACGGCTTTCAGGAACTCGAATCCCGGTTGTCCCTCGTAAGCCTCCGGCGTATCGCAAATCATGCCGAGATAGCTCTCTAATACCACGTACATCGCTAACATATGGCAACGGGTACTCATTACGTAAGGGTTACGTTCTTGGTTCTTGAACTTATCCCTTGGCAAAGAGCGGAAACCACCTAAATGATAATCTGTCGCTCCCGCTAATAAACGGGTAAAAGGCATATGGATGTCATGATCCGCATCGGTATCCTTGTCCCATTTACAATGCTCATAATTAAGCGTACCCTCGCGGGTGAACTCATTGGGATAGGTACGGTTCAATCCAGACGGCTTGCAAGCTCCGTGGAATTGCACGAATAGATGATGCTTGGCCGCCTTCGCCAAGAACTCTTCTTGGATGCGGATCATCTCTTGATCGTCTCGATCCATGAAATCGATCATCATACCGGCGATTCCCCATTTCTCGAATTGGGCGAAAGCCTCGTCTATCTTCGCGTACAGAGGCTTCCAGTTGGTCCATAAATGGATACGTACGCCTTGGCTCTTGGCGTAATCGCAAATCTCCTGCATATTAAGGCTCGGAACGACTTTCAAGATGTCCGCTTTCGGGCCCGGAGAACCGAATCCGGCTCCATCCTCGTCATACCAAGCTTGCTCGGCGTTCCCGTAGATCGAGTGATAATCCAATCCGTTACGGGCTACGAAATCAATGTAATATTTATTCGTGGGGAAATTGTTTCCGCCAAGGAAAGTCGTATCCGGAACGACATTTCCGTTCCACCACGTAAAAGTAGTCTTACCCGGCTTAATCCAAGACGTATCCTCTATCTTACAAGGCTCATTGAGATTCGTAAGGATATTGGACGCTATCAAGGAACCGATTTGATCGCTGATCATCAAGACCCGCCAAGGGGATTGATGGGGTAGGGATGCCTCTACCTTGATACGCTCTTGTCCCAGTTTAGGTGATAGTTTCCCGAGAAGAGCCCCGTTTTCTTTCCATAGGTACATACCGGCGTAATCACGAACCGCCGCCTCGGTAATCGCCATATAAACATGGTTCGGGAAAGAGAACAGGGCGGGCATATCCATCAATCGTTTATTATCCATGTCGGCATAATCCGTGACCGTATATTTACCTTCGTGGGAACTTTGGTAGTTGGGGAGGAATAAAGTGGTTACGCTCGGGTTACCTTGTAGGTTGAAGCTGGTTCCCTCGTCATACATGATATACGAATCCCATCCTTTTTGCTTCGGAAACTCATAGCGGAAGGCGATACCGTCATCGAAAGCCCTTACGACCAGATTAATCTTGCGAAAAGGCTGAACGGTTTCCTCTAGCGGGATGATTACCTCTTTGGAAAGGCTATGTATATGTTTCGCCTTACCGACGATCAGTTCGTAGGTCTCTTCCTTCGTGCTGAACACGGGTTTGTTGATCTTTACATTTTCCCCGAAAGCCCCATTATCGAAAGTCAACGTTAGCGGAGAGTCTTGGATCAGGGTTTGTTTATTAAACGCTACGCTGTATACCGGGCTATTCTTATCCAAAACCAAGGAGAACTTGATCTTTCCGTTTGGAGAAGACAACCGTACGCTTTTATTTGCGTATAAAGAGTGAGCGCAAAGTATAAAAAATGCCAGAATGAGGTAGATTGATTCTTTTTTCATGGATGATAATTTTATAGGCCAAAGATATACAT
>ERZ780223.3739-NODE-3739-length-11049-cov-3.368929_pt1 | contig 11049 bp, 9 predicted proteins | sample MGYA00511016_ERZ780223 | MGnify/ENA primary metagenome ERZ780223 (study PRJEB29588, sample SAMEA2159032) | human gut metagenome | biome: human gut; feature: human-associated habitat; material: faeces | place: Denmark | collected 2008/2010 ... | reverse complement strand
ACCTGGAGCCCGGCAACATGCTGATGTTCGCACACGGCTTCAATATCCACTTCGGATGCATCAAGCCACCAAAGAATGTAGATGTTACCATGATCGCTCCTAAGGCACCAGGCCACACTGTACGTAGTGAGTACCAGGCTGGCAAGGGAACTCCTTGTCTGGTAGCTGTAGAGCAGGATTATACAGGAAAAGCACTGGAGAAAGCACTGGCTTACGGCCTTGCAATCGGTGGTGCAAGAGCAGGTCTGTTAGAGACCACCTTCCGTACTGAGACAGAAACTGACCTGTTTGGTGAGCAGGCTGTTCTTTGCGGCGGTGTTTGCGCTTTAATGCAGGCTGGTTTCGAGACTCTGGTAGAAGCTGGATATGATCCAAGAAACGCTTACTTCGAGTGTATCCATGAGATGAAGCTGATCGTAGACCTGATCTATCAGTCTGGTTTCGCTGGAATGCGTTACTCTATCTCCAATACCGCTGAGTATGGTGATTATGTAACCGGACCTAAGATCGTTACCGCTGAGACTAAGAAGGCTATGAAGAAGATCCTGTCCGATATCCAGGATGGTACCTTCGCTAAGGAATTCTTACTTGATATGTCCCCAGCAGGCCGTCAGGTACACTTCCAGGCTATGAGAAAGCTTGCTTCCGAGCATCCATCAGAGAAGGTTGGTGCTGAGATCCGTAAGCTGTACAGCTGGAATAATGAGTCTGATAAGCTGATCAACAACTAAGCACAATTTTACTTTTGTGAAATTGCGCGCTACTCAAACGTAATGTAATGGAGTTTGAGTTTCCCGTACACGCTACCCAAACGTAGCGAAGCGCGTATAAAATATTAAAACTCCCGGAAGTTCAGAAGGCTGTGACCTTTGAAATTCCGGGAGTTTTTTTGCGGTTTTTTATATAGCGGCATGGCGTAAAACCATTTTTTCAAGAGAGCCCCTCTCACCACCCGCGCGTCAGCGCGGGTCCAAATCTGTTTTAATATAAAAATTCCAAAAACGTCTTCAGTGACATTGCCTGGTTTGCGGGATGATAGGCAAAACCAATGGTCCGTCTGTGGATCGGTATTTCCAGTGGTAATTCTACCAGTGTACCGTTATCCAGTTCTTTCTGTACCAGTTCCTTGATAACACAGGCAACCCCAAGTCCGATCTTTACGAATTCAATCAGCAGGTCCATTGTGGTTACTTCCAATACCTGTCTTGGTACAATATGATTTTCAGACATGTAATCATCTACATGATGCCGGGTCATATTGCTCTGATCTAAAAGCATGATATTTCCTGTCTCAAAAATATTGGTATCTTTACCTTCCCGTACATACAGATTGTTCAGATAAGCCGGTGTAGTGACAAAGGTATCTTGGATATCCATGACCGGGATAAACGCCAGATCCTTGCGAAGGGATGGCTCTGCCACTAAGCCAAGGTCCAGTTCCAGCCTGGAAAGCGTCTGGGCTGTGGACTGGCTTTCGATAGTCACTTTCATATGGGGATACTGGTCAATAAAGGTTTTAAGATAAGGGAGCAGTACATATTTACAGAGAGTATTGCTGACACCAATGCGCAGATGTCCGATGTCAAATTCCTGGATCCGTTTTAACTCCTGTTCACCTCTGCTTAAAGTATCAAAAGCCTCTTTTGCATGTTCAAACAAAATTTACCCTTCGGAAGTCAGCTGGACCCCGCGGGAACAGCGGGATCTCCAGACTGTCCTCCAGCTTGCTGATGGCCTTGCTGATGGCAGGCTGGCTGATATAAAGTTCTTTGGCAGCTTTGGAAATGTTGCCTGCTTTTGCTACTTCATAAAAGATTTTATATTGAGAAAGATTTTGTTCCATGAAGACCTCCAAAATTCTGTAAGTATGTTTAAAATACATGTATAACATTAATTCATACATACCATATATTTTTATTATATCAGCACATCATAGAAAATGTAAAGTACAGAATAAAGGACCTTCTTATCTAAAGTTTATGGAACAGAAAATAAGGGATTAAGAAAGTTCCTGGGCCAGCTTGATAAACTCCGCCATTTCCCGTGTTACCCATTTATCTTTGTGATAGAGGAGCTGTCTCCAGGTACGGATGGCAAAACGCTTTACCGGAAGGATGCGCAGATAACCTTCTTTTACGGATCGTTCTACTGTAAAATGGGGAAGGAAGGTAACACCTGTATTCTGTCTTAAAAACTGCAGGATAAAGTCAGTGTTTCCAATCTCCAGATAAGGATCCAGATGCTTGCCCATAGCAGCCAGATACTGCTCTAAGAGCAGGCGGTAGCTGGCATCTTTTTCAGTAAGAACAAAAGGATAGGAAAGGATCTCATCCAGTTCCAGTGGTTCGTCACGCTGGGCCAAAGGATGGTCCGGTGTAGCTGCAAATACGATATCCTCAGGTTCTTCTAATACTTTTTCCCATTTCACATCATAGACCCGCTTGTCCATAAAATAAACCAGATCCAACTGGTTGCTGTTGATCTGCTCTAACAGCTGGTCCGGGGAGTCGGTGCGGATGCTGATGTTCACTTCCGGGTGACGTTTGTGGTACTCCGTCAGGAGGTTGGGGAAAATAGATGCGCAGATAGACTCAATGGTCCCGATACACAGGCGGCCCGTCAGTTTTTGGGGATGGGAAACAGCATCTTTTGCCTGCGCCATGTCCCGTATGATCGAGGCTGCGTATTCATAAAAAACACTGCCCTGGTGTGTCAGGGTGGTCTGTTTGCCGATCCGGTCAAAGAGATGAGCCCCCAGTTCCTGCTCTAACTGTTTGATCTGTATGGTAACAGCGGCCTGGGAATATCCAAGGACTTTGGCGGCTTTGGAAAAACTTTGCAGCTTTGCCACCTGAAGAAAGGTTGACAGTTCACGAAATTCCATAGAATGACCTCGCTTATCTATAAAAGTTTTTAAACAATATGTTTAAAACGTTAAATTTTACATTAGGATAGTTCTATGGTACAGTAAGTGTAGTAATAAATCAAGGGCAAATCTGGAGGCTGTGAAAATGGACAAGACAAATGAAAAATACAATGCGTATATTCAAATTTTAAAAGAGGAACTGATCCCTGCTATGGGATGTACAGAGCCGATCGCTCTGGCTTATGCAGCAGCAGTTGCAAGAAAAGTACTGGGTCAGCTGCCTGAGAGAGTAGACATCGGCGCAAGCGGAAGCATTATCAAGAATGTAAAGTCAGTAATCGTACCAAATACCGATCACTTAAAGGGAATTCCGGCAGCTGCAACTGCAGGTATCATTGCAGGTGATCCTGATAAGGAACTGGAAGTTATCGCAAGTGTAACCAAAGAGCAGGTAGAGGAGATGAAGGAATTTCTGAAAAAGACTCCTATTTCTGTAGAACATGTAGATAACGGACTGACTTTTGACATTATCGTAACCCTGCACAAAGGGGATGAATACGCAAAGGTACGTATTGCCAACTATCACACCAATATTGTCCTGATCGAAAAGAACGGTGAAATTTTAGAGCAGACAGAAGTAGCTGGTGAAACAGAAGAAGGCCTGACAGACAGAAGCCTTTTAAATATGAAAGATATCTGCGATTTTATTAATACAGTAGATGTAGAAGATATCAAACCGATCTTAAAACGTCAGATCGATTATAACTGGGCGATCGCAGAAGAGGGAATTAAAGGAAACTACGGAGCAAACATTGGTAAGGTTCTGTTAGATATGGAAGGAAACAATGTGCGTGTCCGTGCAAAAGCAATGGCAGCAGCTGGTTCTGACGCCCGTATGAACGGATGTGAACTGCCGGTAGTTATCAACTCCGGAAGCGGTAACCAGGGAATTACAGCTTCTGTACCTGTTATCGTATATGCAAAAGAATTAAAGGTAGGAGAAGAGAAGATGTATCGTGCTCTTGCATTATCCAACCTTGCAGCGATCCATCAGAAAACACCGATCGGCCGTCTTTCCGCATACTGTGGTGCAGTCAGCGCAGGTGCGGGCGCAGGTGCAGGTATCGCATATCTGTGCGGCGGCGGTTTCAAAGAGATCGCACATACAGTAGTAAATTCACTGGCTATCGTATCCGGTATTGTCTGTGACGGTGCAAAGGCATCCTGTGCAGCGAAGATCGCATCTGCAGTAGAAGCAGGTATCTTAGGATACAATATGTACATCAGAGGCCAGCAGTTCTACGGCGGTGACGGAATCGTTACCAAGGGTGTAGAAGAGACCTTACAGAATGTAGGCCGTCTTGGAAAAGAAGGAATGAAAGAAACAAACGAAGAGATCATCAAGATCATGATCGGAGAATAAAAAATGACGTTCCCGCTGCCTGCGGTAAGCAGAATAGATCTGTTTTAGAATGAAAAATCCCTGAGCACATGTTATAGTGTGTTCAGGGATTTTTTAACACATCAGTCGTTATCAGGCAGCAGCTTGATAATGACCATGATATTCTTAATAAACATACCTTCCTTTAACTCAATATCATCTACATGGGTAGAAGGCGGGATCTCACAGGTATCTTCCAGTTCTGCAGTGATCCAGTTTCTGGCTGCGTCTCTGGCATTTTCAACAGCATCCTCTAAGTCCGGTCCGTCTGCCTCACAACATTCCAGATCCGGGAATTCTACATGAAAACCATTGTCCTTTTCATGAGGGGTAAAAACAGCGGGATATACAAATGTCATAACAGGTTCCTCCTGGTGTATTTATAGTTGTTATTCTCCGATGTATTATACTCTATTTATATAGGAAAAGCAAATATTGGTTTTCGTACAAAAACGGCTTAAAAACTGTTTGAAAAACAGTTCTCATACAAGTATAATAACCACAAAACGGCTATGCAGAGCATGAAAGGCAGGTACAGATATGGGAATGAACGAAACACCTACAGGAGAACGGGTCCATATAGGCTTTTTTGGCAGAAGAAACGCTGGAAAATCCAGCGTGTTAAATGCAGTGATCGGACAGGAACTGGCAGTTGTATCCGATGTAAAAGGAACGACTACAGATCCGGTGTATAAATCCATGGAATTACTTCCGTTAGGACCTGTAACTGTGATCGACACTCCTGGAATTGATGATGAAGGTGAACTGGGAACATTGCGTGTAAGAAAAAGCTATCAGGTGTTAAATAAAACAGATGTAGCTGTGATCGTTGTGGACAGCCAGGCAGGTTTTGGCGAACAGGAGGAGAAACTTCTTAATAGAATGCAGGAAAAGCAGATCCCCTGTGTGTTGGTATTTAATAAGATGGATCAGAAAAATGCAGTCTGTCCGGAGAAGATAAAAGATATTCCGGTTCTCGGAGTCAGCGCCCGCACAAAGGCAGGTATCACAGAATTAAAAGAAACTATTGCAAAAGCTGCAAAAACAGAAGCAGTTTCAAAACCACTGGTATCTGACCTGTTAGACCCTTCAGATTTTGTTATTTTGGTAGTTCCTATTGATAAAGCAGCCCCTAAAGGCCGCCTGATCCTTCCGCAGCAGCAGACCATCCGGGATATTTTGGAGGCAGGCGCTGTTTCTATTGTAGTAAAAGATAATGAATTAAAAAACACACTGGAAAATATTGGAAAAAAGCCAAAGCTGGTGATCACAGACAGCCAGGCATTTGGAAAAGTTTCAAAAGATACACCGGAGGACATTCTGCTTACCTCCTTCTCCATTCTCTTTGCCAGATACAAAGGCGAACTGGAGACCATGATCGCAGGAGTGGCAGCTTTAAATAAGATCCGGACCGGCGATAAGATCCTGATCTGCGAAGGCTGCACCCATCACAGACAGTGCGGTGATATCGGAACTGTAAAACTGCCAAACTGGATCCGCCAGTTTACAAAAGCAGAGCCGGAATTTACCTTTACTTCAGGAACGGAATTTCCAGATGATCTGACACAGTACAAACTGATCATCCACTGCGGTGGCTGCATGTTAAATGCAAAAGAGATGAAGTACCGCATTAAATGTGCTTGTGACCAGAATGTTCCTGTTGCCAATTATGGAATGACCATTGCCTATATCCATGGTGTTTTAGAGCGCAGCCTGAAACCTTTCCCGCAGGCAGCAGCATTGCTCCACAGCTGATTTACAGCCAAACACAGCTGGAACACAGTCGAAATACAGCCTGGGCAGCCCATGGAAAAAAGTGCTTGCAATTCCACACACATGATGGTATAGTGTATACGATAACTAATGGATTTTACTTAATGTAAGAGTGGGCGCTGGTCCACTCTTTCGTATTGTTAGGGAAAGAAAGGTGGTGTAGACATGACAAAAAAGGAAAGTTATGAAAGCAGAGTAGAAGCCTATCTTCTTCCACTTATGGAAGAAAACAACTTTGAACTGGTAGATGTAGAGTACGTAAAAGAGGCTGGTACCTGGTATTTAAGGGCTTATATTGATAAGGAAGGCGGAATTGCCGTAGATGACTGTGAAGTGATCAGCCGCAAGCTCAGCGACTGGTTGGATAAAGAAGACTTTATCGATGACAGCTATATCCTGGAAGTAAGTTCACCGGGACTGGGACGTCCTTTAAAGAAAGAAAAAGATTATGTACGCAGCATGGGCCGTGAAGTAGAAGTAAGACTGTACAAGGCGATCGACAGACAGAAGGAATTTACAGGCACATTAAGCGCATATGATGATAAGACAGTGACACTGACCATGGAAGATGGAAGTGAGGCTGTATTTGAAAAGGCAGACATCGCACTGATCCGTCTGGCACTTGATTTTTAACTGTATCATACAGAGAACATGATAGGAGGATAAACATGAATAAGGAACTGTTAGAGGCAATGGAGGTATTGGAAAAAGAGAAAAATATCTCTAAGGATACCATGATAGAGGCAATTGAAAATTCCCTTATCACTGCCTGTAAAAACAATTTCGGCAAGGCTGACAATGTAAAAGTTGTTATGAACCGTACAACCGGTGACTTTGCTGTATACGCAGAGAAGACCGTAGTAGAAGAGGTAGAAGATCCGGTTATGGAGATCAGCCTGGCAGATGCAAGAATGATCAGCGCAAAATACCAGCTTGGTGATACCGTACAGGTTCCTTTAGATTCCAAGAAATTCGGCCGTATCGCTACCCAGAACGCAAAGAACGTTATCCTTCAGAAGATCCGCGAAGAAGAGCGCAAGGCATTATACAATGATTACTACACCATGGAAAAAGACGTTGCTACCGGTATTGTACAGCGTTACCTTGGAAAAAATATCAGTGTTAACCTTGGCAAGTTAGATGCGATCTTAAATGAGAGTGAGCAGGTAAAGGGTGAGACTTTCCGTCCAAATGAGCGTATCAAAGTTTACATCGTAGAAGTAAAGGATACTACAAAGGGACCTCGTATTTCCGTATCCAGAACCCATCCAGACCTTGTAAAGCGTCTGTTTGAAGAGGAAGTATCTGAAGTACATGATGGTACTGTAGAGATCAAGGCCATCGCAAGAGAAGCAGGTTCCAGAACCAAGATCGCAGTTAAGTCCAATGATCCAAGTGTAGATCCAGTAGGCGCATGTGTAGGCGTAAACGGTGCCAGAGTAAATGCCATCGTAAACGAACTGCGCGGTGAGAAGATCGATATCATCAACTGGGATGAAAATCCTGCATACCTGATCGAAAACGCATTAAGCCCGGCAAAGGTTATTTGCGTTGTTGCAGACGAAGAAGCAAGAGAAGCACAGGTCATCGTTCCTGATTATCAGTTATCACTGGCAATCGGTAAAGAGGGACAGAATGCACGTCTTGCAGCAAGACTGACTGGATTTAAGATCGATATCAAGAGCGAGACACAGGCAAAGGAAATGGGCCTGTTTGAGCAGATGGGCTTACAGTACGGTGATGCTCCGGCTCCTTCTTATGAGGAAGAGAATGCAGAAGATGCAGAGCAGGAAGCAACAGAAGAGCCAGCTCAGGATGACTACCAGGAAGAAAACAACGAACAGTAAAAAGGTTTTCCGGAAGATGAGGAGTGATCAAAGGTGAGTGTAAAGAAGATCCCGCTGAGGCAGTGCATTGGCTGCGGTGAGATGAAAAGTAAAAAAGAAATGATTAGAGTGATCAAAACAGCCGAAGGTGAGATCTTATTAGATGCTACCGGACGTAAAAACGGCCGGGGTGCTTATCTGTGCCCGTCTATGGAGTGCTTTAAGAAGGCTGTGAAAGGCAGAGGCCTGGAACGATCCTTTAAAATGGCGATCCCCAGAGAAGTTTATGAGACTCTGGAAAAGGAGATGGAAGAAATTGACAGACAAGAATAAAGTATTTAGTATGATCGGACTGGCGACCAGAGCGAGAAAAGTGGTCAGCGGAGAATTTTCTACAGAGAAATCCGTTAAAAGCGGACGTTCCCATATGGTGATCGTATCAGAAGAAGCTTCTGATAATACAAAGAAAATGTTTACCAATATGTGTACTCACTATAAAGTTCCCATCTATCTGTTCGGCACAAAAGAGGAACTTGGGCATGCTATGGGACAGGAATTTCGTGCTTCCCTTTCAGTAGAGGACGCAGGATTTGCCAAGACCCTGGCATCACGGATGAATGTAAATGGAGGTAGTTTGAATGAGAGTAAGTGAACTGGCAAATGAACTGGGTAAGACCAGTAAAGAAGTATTAGATATTATTAAACAGAAAGACAGCTCTGCAGCTCTTTTTGCAGCTTCCAGCGTATCTAAGGACCAGGAAAATATGGTAAGAAATGCTGTTAGCCAGAAGAAAGAGGGAAAGACAGAGCCTGCAAAGAAGAAACTGACAGCTGTATTCCGTCCGCAGAACGCACAGCAGCAGATCAAGCGTCCGGTACCAAAGCAGCAGCCAAAGCCACAGCAGGCACCTGCTAAGGCAGAAGAGACCAAACCGGTACAGGCGGCAGAAGTAAAGCCACAGGTACAGGAAGCATCTGCTCCGGCAGCAGAGAGCAGACCTGCACAGGCTGAAAGAGGAGATTTCCAGGGCAGAAGCCAGAACGGCTACCAGGGAAGAGATAACCGCGGTGAGAGACCACAGGGCGGTTATCAGAACCGTGATGGAAGAAACGGCAGCTACCAGGGAAGAGACAATAACCGTGGTGAGAGACCACAGGGCGGCTATCAGAACCGTGATGGAAGAAACGGCGGCTACCAGGGAAGAGATAATAACCGTGGAGACAGACCACAGGGCGGCTATCAGAACCGCGATGGCAGACCACAGGGCGGTTTCCAGAACCGTGACAGAAATCAGGGCGGCTTTGGCTCCCGTTTCGGAGAAGATAAGGATAAGGACAATACAAGCAGAAATGGCAGCAGAGACAACCGCCGTTCATCTGGAAACAGAGACAACCGTTCATCTGCTTTTGATACCCCGATCCAGACCAAGCCAAGCAGCACCCGTCAGGCAAACAAGAACGCTCATAAGAATGACCGTTTTGACAAGAGAGACAGAGAAGAAGACGGAAAGAAGAAAGCACCAAAGACAGGAAAGGGAGCTTTCATCATGCCACAGCCTAAGAAAGAAGAGGCTAAGGTTGAGGATGTTAAGACCATTACCCTTCCAGAGCGCTTAACTATTAAGGAACTGGCTGATAAGATGAAGCTGCAGCCATCCGTTATCGTTAAGAAGCTGTTCTTAAAGGGACAGATGGTTACCTTAAACCAGGAGATCGACTACGATCAGGCAGAAGAGATCGCAATGGAATTTGACGTTCTCTGCGAGCAGGAAGAAAAGGTAGACGTAATTGCTGAACTTCTGAAAGAAGAGGACGAAAACGAGGCAGATATGGTTTCCAGACCTCCTGTAGTCTGCGTAATGGGTCACGTTGACCATGGTAAAACATCCCTTCTGGATGCCATCCGTCAGACTAACGTAACTGCAAGAGAGGCAGGCGGTATCACCCAGCACATCGGTGCTTCTGTTATTGAGATTAACGGCAGAAAGATCACTTTCCTTGATACACCTGGACATGAGGCATTTACAGCTATGCGTATGAGAGGTGCCCAGTCTACTGATATCGCTATCCTGGTAGTAGCAGCAGACGACGGCGTTATGCCACAGACTGTTGAGGCGATCAACCATGCAAAGGCAGCTGGCGTAGAGATCATCGTTGCTATCAACAAGATCGATAAGCCAAGTGCAAACATTGACAAAGTAAAACAGGAATTGGCTGAATATGAGCTGATCCCGGAAGACTGGGGCGGCAGCACTATTTTCGTTCCTGTATCCGCACATACAAAAGAGGGTATCACAGACCTTCTGGAAATGGTACTTTTAACAGCAGATGTTCTTGAATTAAAGGCAAATCCAAACCGTAAGGGCCGTGGACTTGTGATCGAGGCTGAGCTGGATAAGGGCAAAGGACCTGTTGCAACTGTACTGGTACAGAAAGGTACCTTAAGAGTAGGTGACACCATTGCTGCAGGTGCATGCTATGGTAAGATCCGTGCTATGATGGATGATAAGGGCCGCAGAGTAAAAGAGGCTGGTCCATCCACTCCTGTAGAGATCTTAGGTTTAAATGATGTTCCACAGGCTGGTGAGGTATTCGTAGCAACTGAGAACGAGAAAGAAGCAAGAAGCTTTGCAGAAACCTTCATTTCTGAGAGCAAGAACAAGCTTCTGGAAGATACTAAGGCAAAACTGTCTCTGGATGATCTGTTCAGCCAGATCAAGGCAGGAAATGTAAAGGAACTTCCTCTGATCATCAAGGCAGACGTTCAGGGTTCTGTAGAAGCAGTAAAGCAGAGCCTGACCAAGCTGTCTAATGAAGAGGTAGTAGTAAAGGTAATCCACGGCGGCGTTGGTGCTATCAATGAGTCTGACGTTTCCCTGGCTTCTGCTTCCAATGCCATCATCATTGGTTTCAATGTACGTCCTGATGCAACTGCAAAATCCATTGCAGAGCGTGAGAAAGTAGATGTACGTCTGTACAAGGTCATCTACCAGGCCATCGAAGATGTAGAAGCTGCTATGAAGGGTATGCTGGATCCTGTATTCGAGGAGAAGGTGATCGGTCATGCAGTGATCCGTCAGCTGTTCAAGGCTTCCGGTGTTGGCACCATCGCGGGTTCCTATGTACTGGATGGCAAGTTCCAG
>ERZ780223.3738-NODE-3738-length-11052-cov-4.244885_pt1 | contig 11052 bp, 20 predicted proteins | sample MGYA00511016_ERZ780223 | MGnify/ENA primary metagenome ERZ780223 (study PRJEB29588, sample SAMEA2159032) | human gut metagenome | biome: human gut; feature: human-associated habitat; material: faeces | place: Denmark | collected 2008/2010 ... | reverse complement strand
ATGCGTGGTGGTCGTGAAATGTAAAATCATGTTGAATGTTTATGGGATCTATTTAGAAGTATTCCTTCACTAGAAATCAAAGATGCCAGTGTATTAGATGAATTTTATTGGTTAAATAAAGAAGATCCTAACTATTCTTTATGTCGTGCAACCATTAACAGAGGACAAGACGCTAAAACCAATGGACAATTTAATTTAAGTCAAAAAGGTTGCATGGAAATCATGAAACTGTTTATGACAAAAGATGAAGATCTTTATGATAAAACGATTGAAGATGTTTTTGATGAAGAAGTTTTTAATTCAACATTTTGGATGTATTGGCGTACCATGTTTGCCTTTGAAAATTGGCATAGTGCTTTAGAAATGAAACTTTATTTTCAACGTTTTATTCACCATATTTCGGGCTTACCTGATTTTAGCGCTTTAAAATTTACGCGTTATAATCAATATGAATCACTTATTTTACCAATGCAAAAGTATCTTGAAAAACATGGGGTTGATTTTCAATTTAACACAGAGGTAACGAATGTTTTATTTGATATTAAACCTGATAAAAAAGTTGCTAAAACGATTGAATGTAACGTAAAAGGAAAAGAAAAAAGAGTTGGAAGAAACGTAGGAAAAACTTCTGACTGGAAAAAGGCAATTGTTACAATAGATACAAATGCTTCAGAAAAAACTTACCTAGCAAAAGGTGGAAAAGAAGTAAAAGTTTCTAAGAAATATAAGGATGCAATTGATGAATTTATGGGTGCTTAGGCACTAAAATATAGTTATCTGGAACGAAACCAGGAAAATAAATATTAATTAAAGGAGAGAAATAAAAATGGGAATGAAACATTTTAAAGCGTATACTCCATCAAGAAGAAACATGACAGTTTCTACATTTGAAGAAGTTACAAGGAAAACTCCTGAAAAATCTTTACTTGCAACAAAAAAGAAAAATTCAGGAAGAAACTCATATGGTAGAATTACTGTAAGACACCAAGGTGGAGGAAACAGACAAAAATACAGATTAGTAGATTTTAAGAGAAATAAAGTAGACATGGTTGCCACAGTAGTTGGTATAGAATATGATCCAAACAGAAGTGCAAATATTGCTTTAATTGAATATGAAGATGGAGAAAAAGCATATATATTAGCACCAGTTGGATTAAAAGATGGCGATAAAGTAATATCTAGTGAAAAAGCTGATATTAAGCCAGGAAATTGTATGAGAATTGAAAACATACCAGTTGGTACAATGATTCACAATATCGAATTGAACCCAGGTCAGGGTGGAAAATTAGTAAGAGCTGCCGGACAAGAAGCACAATTAATGGCTAAAGAAGGTAAATATGCTCACGTAAGATTACCATCAGGAGAAATGAGATTAGTAATGGCAGTTTGCAAAGCTACAATAGGAACTGTTGGAAATCAAGATCATGAAAATGTTAAAATTGGTAAAGCTGGTAGAAAAAGACATATGGGAATTAGACCAACTGTTAGAGGATCTGTTATGAACCCAGTAGATCACCCTCATGGTGGTGGTGAAGGTAAAGCACCAGTAGGACATTCAGGACCAATGACACCTTGGGGCAAACCAGCACTTGGATATAAGACAAGAAAGAAAAATAAACAATCTGATAAGTTTATAGTAAAGAGAAGAAAATAAAAAATACAAGGAGGTAAAACCAAATGTCAAGATCAAGCAAAAAAACACCATTTGTTGAGCCTAAATTACTAAAAAGAATTGAAGCAATGAACGAAAATGGAAATAAAGAAGTAATTAAAACATGGTCAAGAGCTTCTACAATATATCCACAAATGGTTGGACACACAATAGCTGTTCATGATGGTAGAAAACATGTTCCTGTATATATTTCAGAAGAAATGATAGGACATAAATTAGGTGAATTTGCACCTACAAGAACATTTAAAGGACACTCAGGAGATAAAACAACAACTAATAAATAGTAGTAAAACTAAGCAGATGCATATTAAATAAAATATGTAACCGTTAGAAATCTTAAAAGGAGGATAGAAATGGAAGAGACAATACCAAAGGCAGAAGCAACTCTTAAATATGCTAGAATTTCAAGCAGAAAAGTTAAAATTGTAGCAGATTTAATTAAGGGAAAAGATGTTGATGAAGCATTAGCAATCGTAAAATATACTCCAAAAGCTTCATCTGAAATTATAGAAAAATTATTAAAATCAGCAATAGCAAATGCTGAAAATAATCATAATATGGCTCATGAAAAATTATATATAGCTGAAATTTATGCAAATCAAGGACCAACATTAAAAAGAATTAGACCAGCAGCAAAAGGAAGCGCTGTAAGAATTAGAAAAAGAACAAGTCATATTACAATAGTATTAAAAGAGAGAGATTAGTAAGAAAGGGAAGGAGGACATTTACAAAATGGGACAAAAAATGGATCCACATGGATTAAGAGTAGGAATTATAAAAGACTGGAATTCAAAATGGTATGCAGATTCTAAAGATTTTGGAGATTACCTAGTAGAAGATCATAAAATCCGTGTGTATGTTAAGAAAAAATTATATGCAGCAGGAATTTCTAAAATTGAAATTGAAAGAACTGCAAAATTTGTTAGAGTTAATGTTTATACAGCGAAACCTGGAATCGTAATAGGAAAAGGTGGAAATTTAGCTGAAACATTAAAGAATGAATTAGAAAAAATGATTAATAAAGAAGTTAACCTAAATATTGTTGAGGTTAAGAACATTGATTTAGATGCTCAACTAGTTGCTGAAAATATTGCAGGACAACTAGAAAAAAGAATTTCTTTCAGAAGAGCTATGAAACAATGTATGCAAAAAACTATGAAATCAGGTGCTTTAGGAATTAAAACTTCAGTATCTGGAAGATTAGGTGGAGCTGATATGGCTAGAACAGAATTTTATAAAGAAGGTACTATTCCACTTCAAACTTTAAGAGCTGATATAGATTATGGATTTGCAGAAGCAAATACAACATATGGAAAGATTGGTGTAAAAGTTTGGATATATAAAGGAGAAGTTCTTCCTGCTAAAAAGAAAGTAGTGGAAGGAGGAGACAAATAATGCCATTAATACCAAAAAGAACAAAATATAGAAAACAACAAAAAGGTAGAAATAGAGGAAAAGCAACAAGAGGAAATAGAGTAACAGATGGAGAATACGGTTTACAATCATTAGAAGCTGGACAAATTACATCAAACCAAATAGAAGCTGCCCGTGTTGCTATGACACGTTATATTAAAAGAGGCGGAAAAGTTTGGATCAAAATATTCCCAGACAAACCAGTTACTAGAAAACCTATCGGAACTCGTATGGGTAAAGGTAAAGGTGCTGTTGAATTTTGGGTAGCAAATGTAAAACCAGGCAGAGTAATGTTTGAAATAGCAGGTGTTGCAGAAGAAACTGCTAGAGAAGCTTTAAGACTAGCTGCAAATAAACTATCTGTTAAGTGCAAATTTGTTAAAAAGGAAACTGAAATAGGTGGTGAAATAGATGAAGATAAATAAGATTAAGGAAATGTCTTCACCAGATTTAGAAAAGGAATTAGGAGAATTAAAATCAGAATTGTTCAAATTAAGATTTAGTTTAGCAACAAACGGATTAGATAATCCTATGAAAATTAAAGAAGTGAAAAAAGACATTGCAAGAATAAAAACAGTTTTAACAGAAAGAAAAATGGCTGAAGAAAATAAATAGAATTGAATTAATCAAGAAGGGAGATTAAAAATGGAAGAAAGAAATCTTCGTAAAGTTATGATTGGTACAGTTTCTTCAAATAAAATGGATAAAACAGTAGTTGTATCTGTTCAAACAAGTGAAAAACATAAAACTTATGGAAAAGTTCAAAAAAGAACATATAAGTTAAAAGCTCACGATGAAGAAAATGCTTGCCAAATCGGTGATAAAGTAAAAGTTATGGAAACAAGACCTCTATCTAAAGATAAAAGATGGAGAGTAGTTGAAATACTAGAAAAGGCAGTAATCAAATAATTGAAGGAGGAAAATTGTCATGGTACAACAACAAACGATATTAAAAGTAGCAGATAATACAGGTGCAAAAGAGATTATGTGTATCAGATGTCTAGGTGGATCATATAGAAAATATGCTAGAATAGGTGATATTATAGTTGCTTCTGTAAAAACAGCTACACCAGGTGGCGTTGTTAAAAAAGGTGATGTTGTAAAAGCTGTTGTAGTAAGAACTAAAAAACCTACAAGAAGAGCTGATGGTTCTTATGTTAGATTTGATGAAAACGCAGCAGTTATTATAAAAGAAGATGGAACACCAAAGGGAACTCGTATATTTGGGCCTGTTGCAAGAGAATTAAGAGAAAAAGATTATATGAAAATTCTTTCACTTGCACCAGAGGTTCTATAAGTTCTTAAATTATAGGAATAAAGAGGTGAAAATATAAATGAAAATAAAAAAAGGTGATACTGTTCAAGTTTTATCAGGAAATGATAAAGGAAAAACAGGAGAAGTTTTAGAAGTAATACCAAAAACAGAAAGAATTATTGTTAAAGGTATTAATATTAGAAAAAAACATATTAAGCCTAGAAAACAAGGAGAAGAAGGCGGAATTATTCCAGTTGAATGTGCTATCCATAGCAGCAAAGTAAATGTAGTATGCAGCAAATGTGGAAAAGCAGCCAGAATAGGTTATAAAATAGAAAAAGATGAAAAAGTACGTGTTTGTAAAAGATGCGGAGCTAAATTAAAATAAGTGGTAGAAAGGAGGTCTATTTAGACTTATGGAAATATTAAGAGAACAATACGAAAAAGAAGTTATACCAGCATTAATGAAAAAATTTAACTATAAATCAGTTATGGAAGTTCCAAAACTAGAAAAAATAGTTATTAATATAGGTTTAGGAGACACAAAAGATAATCCTAAATCATTAGAAAATGCTATTAATGATGTTACACTTATAACTGGTCAAAAACCAATTATAACAAAGGCAAAAAAAGCAATAGCAGCCTTCAAAATTAGAGAAGGAATAAACATGGGATGTAAAGTTACTTTAAGAAAAGAAAAAATGTATGATTTTGCATACAAATTATTTAATGTAGCACTTCCAAGAGTTAGAGATTTTAGAGGAGTATCAAGCAATTCTTTTGATGGTAGAGGAAATTATTCAATGGGAATTAAAGAACAATTAATTTTCTCAGAGATTGAATATGATAAAATTGATAAAATTAGAGGAATGGATATTATATTCGTAACAACTGCTAATACAGACGAAGAAGCTAAGGAATTATTAACTCTTTTAGGAATGCCTTTTAAAAACTAAAAAATGAAAGGAGAAAAAAATGGCTAAAAAATCTTTAAAAGTAAAACAACAAAGAGCCCAAAAATATCAGACAAGAGAATACAATAGATGTAAAATTTGTGGAAGACCACATGCATATATAAGAAAATTCGGAATCTGCCGTGTATGTTTTAGAGAATTAGCTCATAAAGGAGAAATTCCAGGAGTAAAGAAAGCAAGTTGGTAGAAAATTAAAACAGGATATAATATATATCTTTGTGCGAAATACCATGGGAAAAAATACCCAGTGAAAACAAAGTAGAGGAGGTAAATAAATTGAATACAACTGATCCAATAGCAGATATGCTAACAAGAATTAGAAATGCAAATAGTTCAAAACATAAAACAGTTGATGTTCCTGCTTCAAATATGAAAAAAGCAATAGCTAACATTCTATTTAAAGAAGGTTACATTGCAGCATTTGAAGAAATAGATGATTCTCATCAAGGAATTATAAGAATTACTTTAAAATATGATGAGAAAGGTGCAAGAGTTATTGACGGATTAAAGAGAATAAGTAAACCAGGATTAAGAGTATATGCATCAAAAGATGAATTACCAAAAGTTTTAAATGGTTTAGGAATTGCACTAATTTCGACATCAAAAGGAATAAAAACAGATAAAGAAGCAAGAGCAGAAGGACTAGGAGGAGAAGTTCTAGCATACGTATGGTAGAATCGAATCTAGGCAAAGACATGCCTTAATATTATTGTAAAATAAGTAAAACGGTATGTAACTGTAACAAGCATATAAAAAGATAAGGAGGGAAAACAAAATGTCAAGAATAGGAAATAAACCTATTGATGTACCACAAGGTGTAGAAATAAAAATAGATGGACATCACATTACCGTAAAAGGTCCAAAGGGAACACTAGAAAAAGACTTACATAAAAACATGGAAGTTTCTCTAGATAATAATGTGATAACAGTTAAAAGACCAAACGACGAACCTTTTAACAGAAGTTTACATGGTTTAACAAGAACTTTAATAAGCAACATGATCGAAGGTGTTGTTAATGAATATAAAAGAGAATTAGAAATCAATGGTGTTGGATATAGAGCACAGAAAAAAGGAAATAAATTAGTAATGAATTTAGGATATTCACACCCAGTTGAGATGGATCCACCAGAAGGAATTACTTTTGATGTTCCAGATGCAAACCATATTGTAGTAAGAGGAATAGATAAAGAAATAGTTGGTCAAACAGCAGCTGTTGTTAGAACAAAGAGACCACCAGAAGTATATAGAGGTAAAGGTATTAAATATGCTGAAGAGCATATTAGACGTAAAGAAGGTAAAGCTGGTAAAAAATAATAGATAAAGAAGGGAGAAAAAAATGATTACAAAGATAAACAGAAAAGCACAAAGAGAAAGAAGACATTTAAGAGTACGTAGAAAAGTATCAGGAACAGCAGAATGTCCAAGATTATGTGTATATAGAAGTAATAACAATATTTGTGTACAAGTAATTGATGATGTGCAAGGTAATACTTTAGTTCAAGCTTCAACATTAGATAAAGAAGTGAAAACAAAACATTCAAATAAAGAAGCTGCAAAAGAAGTTGGACAATTAATTGCCAAAAGAGCTTTAGAAAAAAATATCAAAACAGTAGTTTTTGATAGAGGCGGATACATTTATCATGGTGTTGTAAAAGAATTAGCAGAAGCCGCAAGAGAAGGCGGATTAGATTTCTAAAAATAAAAAGGAGGGAAATAAAGTGCAATCAGAAAATACATCTGAATTAAAAGAAAAAGTTGTAGCAATTAACAGAGTTGCCAAGGTTGTAAAAGGTGGTAGAACTTTTAGATTTAGCGCAGTTGTTGTTGTTGGTGACGAAAATGGTCATGTTGGTGTAGGAAATGGAAAAGCTTCAGAAGTTCCAGATGCTATCAAGAAGGCTATAGAAGAAGCTAAAAAGAATTTAGTAGAAGTTCCAATAGTTGGAACAACAATTCCACACGAATACGTTGGAAAATTTGGTAGTGCAAATGTTATATTAAAACCTGCTGAAGAAGGTACTGGAGTTATTGCAGGTGGTAGTGTTAGACCTGTTCTAGAACTAGCAGGATATAGAGATATTAGAACAAAAGTTATAGGAACAAACAATCCTAGAAACGTTGTTTATGCTACATTAGAAGGATTAAAATCTATGCAAACAATAGAACAAGTTGCTAAAAAAAGAGGAAAAAGAGTAGACGAAATTTTATAAAATTAGGAGGTGTAATCGCACAATGAAACTAGATGAGTTAAAACCAGCACAAAAAAATGAAGTAAGAAGAAGAGTTGGACGTGGTGTAGGTTCTGGTTTAGGAAAAACTTCTGGAAAAGGTCATAAAGGTCAAAAAGCTAGATCTGGTGGCGGAGTAAGAAGAGGATTTGAAGGTGGTCAAACACCATTATATAGAAGATTACCTAAAAGAGGATTTACAAATATAAATACTAGAAATTATACAGAAGTAACACTAACAATGTTAAATAAAGCTACTTCTGAAGAAGTAACAGCTGAAAGTCTAATTGCTGATGGAATTATTAGCAAAGCAAATGACGGAATTGTAATACTTGCAACTGGAAAATTGGATAAAAAATTAACAGTTAAAGCTGTAAGATTTACTAAAGCTGCTAAAGAGAAAATAGAAGCTTTAGGAGGAAAGGCAGAGGTGATTTAGTTGTTTAAAACAATAAAAAACGCACTAAAAACACCAGAAGTTAGGAAAAAACTATTATATACATTGTTATTAATAGTCATATTTAGATTAGGCTGTTTTATAACAGTGCCTGGAGTAGACACTTTTACATTGTCAGAATATATGAGTAGTAGTTCTAATGGAATGGCAGGACTTATAGATTTGATATCTGGAGGTGCATTCTCAAGATTTTCAATATTTGCAATGTCAATAAGTCCATATATCACAGCTTCAATTGTTATACAATTGTTAGCTATGGTCATTCCTTCTTTAGAAAGATTAACTAAAGAAGGCGGAGAAGAAGGAAGAAAAAAAGTAAATCGCTATACAAAGTTATTAACTATTGTACTAGCACTAATAGAAGCAATTGGTTTGTATTTATCATATAAAGCTTCAGGAATATTTATAAACGCAGGATTATTGAATGGATTTACAGTTATTATTTCATTAATGGCTGGTACTGCATTACTTATGTGGTTAGGAGATGAAATAACCACTAAAGGAATAGGAAACGGTATATCAATGATTATATTCGTGGGTATAGTTTCAGGACTACCTAGTGCTATAACAACTATATGGAATTTAATAATGCCAATAGTTCAAACAGGAGTAAGAGAATTCAGTACAACAGGATTATTAATGTCATTGGGAATTATTATAGGTGCAATTGTTTTAATAGGTGCAGTTGTATTTGTACAACAAGCTGAAAGAAAAGTACCTGTACAATATTCAAAAAGAGTTGTAGGAAGAAAAATGGTTGGAGCACAAAATACTCATATACCATTAAAACTTGCTATGGCAGGTGTAATGCCTATAATTTTTGCTTCGTCATTTATGACATTCCCAGCAATGATTATTCAAATGTTTTCACCTAATATTGCAAGTCAAACAGGATTTTGGGCAACAATATATAAGTTTTCAATAGCAACTTCTTCATCAGGAGTTCCAATTGGATACACAATTGCAAATGCTATATTATATCTATTATTAATAGTAGGATTTACATTCTTCTATACATATGCAACATTTAATCCAGCAGAAGTTTCAAACAATATAAAGAAAAATGGTGGATTTATACCTGGAATAAGAGCTGGTAAACCAACAACAGATTATTTATCTTCAATTATAGGAAAGATAACTTGGTTTGGAGGATTATACTTAGCAATTATTGCCATTCTACCAATGATGGTAAGATTTATACCAGGAGTGGATTTAGCATTTGGTGGAACATCAATATTAATTGTTGTAGGTGTAGCATTAGAAACTATACAACAATTAGAATCACAACTTGTTATGAGACATTATAAAGGATTCTTAGAATAGAAAATATAAGTCAATGATCAGAGGATGAATGTGCATTAAATATGTTATATTTACCTCTGATAAATTGCGTTTTAGTTATTAATAAAAATATATAGACAATAATTTATAGGAGTGGATAATAAATGTATATAATAATGTTAGGAGCTCCGGGGACTGGAAAAGGTACAATTGGTAAAATATTATCAGAGGATATGAAGTTAACACATATATCAACAGGTGATATTTTTAGAGAACAGATTAATAAAAAAACAGAACTTGGAAAGAAAATAGAGAATTATATAGAAAATGGATTACTAGTTCCAGATGATGTTGTAATAGAAACTGTAGAAGCCCGTTTATTAGAGGATGATGTAAAAAATGGAGCAATATTGGATGGATTTCCTAGAACAGTAGCACAAGCACAAGCATTAAAAGAATTTTTGTCAGAAAATAATCCAAATCAAAAAAGAATAGCAATTGAATTAAATGTGCCAGACGATGAAATTATAAAAAGAATAGTTAATAGAGTAACATGTTCAAATAAAGAATGTGGAGCAATTTATAATTTAGATACAAGACCACCAAAAGTAGCAGGGATTTGTGACATATGTGGAAGTGAATTAAGGAAAAGAAAAGATGATAATGAGGAAACAGTCAGAAAAAGACTAGAAGTATATCATCTAAATTCAAAGGATCTATTAGAATTTTATAAAAATAACAATGCTCTATACTCTATTTGTCCAAAGCAATTAGAAGAAGCTGTAAAAAGCATAAAAGAGTATTTAAATAAATAGAAGGAAGTAATTAAATTGGTAACGATAAAATCAAAAAAAGAAATCGAACTAATGCGAGAAGCTTGCAGAGTAACAAACCTAGTTTATAAAGAAATTGAAAAAATAATAAAACCAGGAATGTCTACATTAGAATTAGACAAATTTGCCGAAAGAATAATTAAAGAAAATGGTGGAATACCAGCACAAAAAGGTTATCCGAGTGGAATGAGAGGAGTTCCAAATTTTCCATCTACACTTTGCATATCAATAAATGATGAAATTATTCATGGAATTCCATCTGAGAAAAAAATCATTAGAGATGGAGACTTAGTAAGCATTGATCTAGTTGTATATAAAGATGGATTTAATGGTGATGCAGCAAGAACTTTTGTAGTTGGAAATGCAACTGATGATGCTAAAAAATTAGTGGAAATTACAAAAGAAGCTTTTTTTGAAGGAATAAAATATGCTGTAAAAGGAAATAGAATAGGAGATATATCTCATGCCATAGGTGAATTTGTAGAAAAAAATGGTTATAGTGTTGTAAGAGAATTTCAAGGTCATGGAATAGGTCGAGAAATGCATGAGGATCCAGGAATACCAAATTACGGAAAAGCAGGAAGAGGTATAAGATTAGAACCCGGAATGACACTTGCTATTGAACCAATGGTTATAATGGGAAGAAATGATATATACCAAGACGAAGATGGTTGGACAATTTTAACTGATGATGGAAGCCTATCAGCACATTATGAAAACACAATTTTAATTACAGAAAAAGAACCAGAGATATTGACATTAGTTTAATTTTGTTATATAATAAATAAGATATTTTATATAAAGTAGAAAATTGTCTGCTTTATACATAGAAAGAAAAACGGAGGGAAATATGTCGAAAGAGGATGTTATAGAAGTAGAAGGAACTGTTGTTGAAACATTACCAAATACAAATTTTAAAGTTGAACTTGAAAATGGAC
>ERZ780223.3727-NODE-3727-length-11084-cov-4.770333_pt1 | contig 11084 bp, 10 predicted proteins | sample MGYA00511016_ERZ780223 | MGnify/ENA primary metagenome ERZ780223 (study PRJEB29588, sample SAMEA2159032) | human gut metagenome | biome: human gut; feature: human-associated habitat; material: faeces | place: Denmark | collected 2008/2010 ... | reverse complement strand
GGCGAGTCCCTTGGTCTCAGCCAGTCTTTCTTTGTGTTCGGTGGCAGCCGCCTGCAGCTGTCTGGCAGTCTCGGCGCGTGCGGTTGCCAGGCGTTCTTCGGCGTCACTGCGGACGGCGGCAAGTCTGCGGGCGGCTTCTGCCTGGGCGGCTGCCAGTTTTTCGGCTGTTTCTTCACGGGTCAGGGCGCCGCGCTCAATGGCTTCCTCACGCAGCAGCTCGATCTTGGACTGGAGCTCTTCGATATCGGCTTTGAGCTTCGTCATAGCTTCCAGCGTATGACCCAGAGCCAGGGCTGCCTTGATGGATTCGTAAGCATCGGCGGTGAAAAGAACGCTGATGACGAAATCGCAGATGAGCAGGATAACCGGAGGAACCGCAAGCACAGTGCGGGCGATCGGCTCATGGATGACATCGGTCATAAGGATCGTCAGAAATCCCCATGCGATCGAGGAACTCAGGCAGATATAGCCGTGCAGCTGGAACGGCTGGCTGCTGTAATCCCAGTAGCGGACCTTGAATAGGCGTTCCATGACGGCGCCGGTGACATATTCAAGCGCCGTGGCGGCGATAAAACCGGAAATATAGACGAGCGGCAGGCTGTCCCGCACCGGCAGGGACACCCAGAGCATCATCACCGCGCCGGAACCGTATAGCGGCAGCATCGGAAGCCGCAGAAATCCGCGGTTGACGAGCCGTTTCTGTTTCAGGGAAACATAAGTCGATTCGAAAATCCACCCTAAAAAGCAGTATACATAGAAAAAAGCTAGCCATTGGTACCAGGTATAGGTATACATAAAACCTCCTTTAGAAAATCAAGTCATTTTCTCATTGGTTGAAAAACGTATCTAAAATGAAGTTGTTTCTTATCTTACTATATAAATCTAGAAAAGTTCAAGGCATCTGGCTGAAAAAAGATAATTCCAAAATCTCCGCTTGCCACAAAAGCACGCTTCGTGTACAATAAATCGAAGTCGGCTTTGCCACAGACAGCAGGCAGACGTACAGAAAGCAAATCTTATATGAAGTGGATTTGTTCTCCAGGATAAAATTTGCAGAAAAACAAAGAACAATTCAACAAATACAAACAATTTACAATAAAAAGAAAAATAGGAGAGGTACACACGTGAGTATACTGAATGTAGAACATTTAAGCCACGGTTTTGGTGACCGGGCGATTTTTCAGGATGTTTCGTTCCGCCTGTTAAAGGGTGAGCACATCGGTCTGATCGGTGCGAACGGCGAGGGTAAATCGACGTTTATGAATATTATTACCGGGCATATGCAGCCGGACGAGGGAAAAGTAGAGTGGTCGAAGCGGGTGCGCGTCGGCTATCTGGATCAGCACACGGTGCTGGAAAAAGGCATGACGATCCGCGAGGTTTTGAAGAGCGCATTTTCCTTCCTGTTTGAGCTGGAAGTGCAGATGAATGAAATCTGCGACCATCTGGGCGAGGCATCGGAGGATGAGATGAACGTGATGATGGAAGAGCTGGGAACGATCCAGGATCTTCTGATGAACCACGATTTTTATTCCATCGATGCGAAGGTGGAGGAAGTCGGACGTGCGCTGGGGCTGACCGACATCGGGCTGGACCGCGATGTAACGGATTTGAGCGGCGGACAGAGAACGAAGGTATTGCTCGGGAAATTGCTTCTGGAAAAGCCAGATATCTTGTTGCTGGACGAGCCGACGAACTATCTGGATGTGCAGCACATCGAGTGGCTGAAACGGTATTTGCTGGAATATGAAAATGCGTTCATCCTGATTTCACACGATGTTCCGTTCTTAAATAGCGTAGTAAATATCATTTATCATATGGAAAATCAGCGGCTTGACCGCTATGTGGGCGATTACGACAAGTTTCTCGAGGTGCACGAGGCGAAGAAAGCGCAGCTCGAGGCAGCGTATAAGCGTCAGCAGCAGGAGATCGCGCAGCTGCAGGATTTTGTGGCACGTAATAAAGCGCGTGTTTCCACGCGAAATATGGCGATGTCCCGCCAGAAAAAGCTGGATAAAATGGATGTGATCGAACTGGCGAAGGAAAAACCGAAGCCAGAGTTCAACTTCCTGGAGGCGAGAGCCTCCGGAAAATGTATTTTTGAGACGGAGGATCTGGTGATCGGTTACGACGAGCCACTGTCCCGTCCGCTGAACCTCTATATGGAGCGCGGCGAGAAGATTGCGATGGTCGGTGCCAACGGAATTGGAAAGACGACGCTTTTAAAGAGTATTTTAGGTTTGATTCCAGCAGTGTCCGGCAAGGTGACGCTGGGCGATTATCTCTCCATCGGCTATTTCGAACAGGAGATGGCGCCGGGCAATACGACGACCTGCATCGATGAGATCTGGAAAGAATTTCCGTCCTACACCCAGTACCAGGTGCGTTCCGCACTGGCAAAATGCGGTCTGACGACCCAGCATATTGAGAGCCAGGTGCGCGTGCTCAGCGGTGGCGAGCAGGCAAAAGTGCGCCTGTGTAAGCTGATCAACCGCGAGACGAACCTTCTGCTTCTCGACGAGCCGACGAACCATCTGGACGTTGAGGCGAAGGAGGAGTTAAAGCGTGCGCTGGCGGCGTACAAAGGAAATATCCTTCTGATTTGCCATGAACCGGATTTCTATGAGGGATTCGCAACGAAGGTTTGGGACTGCAGTGAGTGGAGTCTGAAAATATAAGAAAAAAATGTTTTTCAGCGTACCCCAACATTCAGTATAGAGCCCTTTTTCTAAGGTGTCTGGCACTGACAAAAAACAGGAACGCCATCGGCTGAGAGTCCGACGGCGTTCCTGTTTTTCTTAAATTGGGAATGGTAGGTATATATAAAAAAGAAATTGGCTTAGGGGGGCCGGACGATTTGTATCGTCCGGTATGAGTATGAAAAAGCTTTTTTATTTCAAGTAACACTTGAAACAAAGGCCTGTTACCCTTTCGGATAACATATCTGTATTATAGGAGAAACTTGTGACTAAAATATGTCCCTTTCATAAAAAAAATATAAAGTCCATAAAAAAATAAAAACCTCTTTCAAAAGAATCGAAAGTTGTATATAATAGTAAGTGGTATAGTCCGCTCTAAAACAATGCGCGGGCTGGATGGCAGCGAAAAAGCTGAAATAAAGAAGATAAAATACAATGAAACTCATAGATTTATGTACTCAAGAGTGCATATTCAGAGCAGGAGGAAAACAACTATGTTGATGTCCAATGATATTGGTATCGATCTGGGTACAGCCAGCATCCTTGTATATATCAAGGGAAAAGGCGTCGTACTGAAAGAGCCGTCCGTAGTGGCGATCGATCGGGATACGAATAAGATCATGGCGATCGGCGAGGAAGCCCGCCTGATGATCGGCAGAACCCCTGGCAATATCGTAGCGGTCCGTCCGTTGCGCCAGGGGGTTATTTCAGATTATACAGTGACAGAGAAGATGATGAAATATTTCATCAACAAGGCAGTCGGCAAGAAGACACTCCGCAAGCCGCGTATCAGCGTCTGCATCCCGAGCGGTGCGACCGAGGTAGAGCGCAAGGCGGTTGAGGATGCGACTTATCAGGCTGGCGCACGCGAGGTTTCGATCATCGAGGAGCCGGTAGCAGCTGCGATCGGCGCTGGTATCGATATTTCCAAGGCGTGCGGCAACATGATCGTAGATATTGGTGGTGGTACGGCAGATATCGCCGTTATTTCCCTGGGCGGTACCGTAGTCAGCACTTCTATTAAAGTGGCTGGTGATGACTTCGACGAAGCACTGGTCCGTTACATGAGAAAGAAACACAATCTTTTGATCGGTGAGAGAACCGCTGAGGAGATCAAGATAAATATCGGTGCGGCATACCGCCGTCCGGAGGTAATCACGATGGAAGTGCGCGGACGAAATCTGGTTACCGGACTTCCGAAGACGATCGTTGTCACATCCGACGAGACGCTGGAAGCGCTGCGCGAGCCGGCACTCCAGATCGTAGATGCCGTTCACAACGTACTCGAGCGGACGCCGCCGGAATTGGCAGCCGACATTTTTGACCGTGGTATCGTACTGACAGGCGGCGGCGCACTGTTAAGCGGTCTGGATGCCCTGATCGAGGAGAAAACTGGCATTTCCACGATGATCGCAGAGGATCCGCTGACCGCAGTTGCGATCGGAACTGGTAAGTTTATCGAGTTCGCACACGGTGAGAAGAAAAACTACGATTAAAGAGAACCGCCGGAAGACGGATAGCATAAAAATATGGCAGCAGTTAAAGGATATATTGAAAAAATAAAATACCGCAATGAGGACAATGGCTATACGGTTCTCTCTATCAGCGGCTTGGACGACGGGGAGGAATATGTGCTGGTTGGCACTTTTTCCTACATCGCAGAGGGCGAGATGATCGAGGCGAGCGGGCGTATGACCGAGCATCCGATTTACGGGGAACAGATGGCGGTGGAAAGCTATGAGCTGAAAGCGCCTGAGGATACTGTTTCCATGGAACGATATTTAGGCTCCGGCGCCATCAAAGGCGTCGGGGCTGCTTTAGCTTCCAGGATTGTTAAAAAATTTAAGGCGGACACATTCCGCATCATGGAAGAAGAGCCGGAACGCCTCGCGGAGGTCAAGGGAATCAGTGAAAAAATGGCGATGTCCATCGGTGAACAGGTCGAGGAAAAGCGCGATATGCGCCAGGCGATGATGTTCCTGCAAAATTATGGCATTTCCATCAATCTGGCGGTTAAAATCTACCAGGAATACGGTCCGGCAATGTATACGATTCTCCAGAACAATCCGTATAAGCTGGCGGACGATATTCCGGGCGTCGGTTTTAAGATGGCAGACGAGATCGCGGCGAAGATAGGAATCGTGGCAGATTCGGATTTCCGCATCAAGAGCGGCATCCTGTATACACTCTATCAGGCGACGGCGAACGGGCACACATACCTGCCGGAGGACGAGCTGGCGGATCGTGCGGCAAAGCTTCTGCAGGTTGAGATTTCCGAGATTGACAAGCATCTGATGGATATGCAGATGGATAAACGGCTGGTGATCCGGGAGAGGAAACAGCAGAAAACAGCAGAAATGGATGTTTTCGTTCAGGCGGAATCGGCAGTGTCGGGGCAGATGCAGCCGCAGCCAGATGTTTTGGGTGAACCGAATGCATCAAATGTATCAAATATAGCAAACGCCCCGGAACGCGCCGTTTATGCATCACATTACTATTATACCGAGCTAAACACCGCCCGCATGCTGCACGACTTAAACATCACTGGTTCCGAATCGGAAGAACAGATTCGGAAAAGTCTGGCAGTCATCCAGAAAGAGGAACAGATCGAGCTGGATGAACTGCAGATCCGCGCGGTGATTGAGGCGGTCAACTGCGGACTTTTGGTAATTACGGGCGGTCCGGGTACCGGAAAAACGACGACGATCAACACGATCATTAGGTATTTTGAAAAGGGTGACATGGATATCCTGCTGGCAGCCCCGACTGGACGTGCAGCAAAAAGGATGACCGAGGCGACAGGCTATGAGGCGAAGACGATTCACCGCCTGTTAGAGCTGACGGGAATGCCAGAGGAGGATGAGAAGAGCCGGACGACTTCGATGCATTTTGAGCGGAACGAGGACAATCCGTTGGAAGCTGATGTCATCATTATCGATGAAATGTCGATGGTGGATATCAATCTGATGCATTCGCTGCTCCGGGCGGTCAATGTCGGCACACGTCTGATTCTGGTAGGTGATGTGGATCAGCTTCCGAGCGTCGGACCGGGCAATGTCCTGCGTGATATCATCGAGTCAGAGTGTTTCCATGTGGTAAAGCTAACCCGGATTTTCCGGCAGGCGGCGCAGAGCGATATTATCGTCAACGCCCACCGCATCAATGCCGGAGAGCGCATTCCGATCGGAAAGTCAAGCAGGGATTTCCTCTTTATAAAGCGTGATGATCCGAATGCGATCATCAATGCAATGATCACGCTGGTACGTGAAAAACTGCCGAATTACGTCCATGCCGATTTGTTTGAGGTACAGGTCATGACGCCGATGCGGAAGGGAGTGCTGGGATCGATACGGTTAAATTCCATTTTGCAGGAATTTTTAAATCCGCCATCGGCAGAAAAGGCGGAAAAAGAGTATGGCGAGACGACGTTTCGTGTGGGCGACAAGGTCATGCAGATCAAGAACAATTACCAGATTGAGTGGACTTCCTACAACCGCAGCGGCATCCCGGTAGACAAGGGAGCCGGCGTGTTCAACGGGGATCTTGGGGGCATCCGCGAGATCAATACCTTTGCGGAGCTGGTAACCGTGGAGTATGATGAGGGAAAACGTGTCGAGTACAGCTTCAAGCAGCTGGAGGAGCTGGAACTGGCATATGCGATCACGATCCACAAGTCGCAGGGAAGCGAGTATCCGGCGGTCGTGATTCCGGTCTGGAGCGGACCGCAGATGCTGATGACGCGGAATCTGATTTACACGGCGGTTACAAGGGCAAGAGCCTGTGTCTGCCTGGTCGGTGTCCCGTATGTGTTTCAGCAGATGGTGGACAATGCGATGGAACAGAAGCGCTATTCGGGACTGCGCGACCGCATTGAAGAAATTATGGAGACATTGTGATAAAAAATATAAAATGGAATCAATTCCCCCGCGCCGCTCTGGATGCGCTATATCCAAGGCGCTGCCCGGTCTGCGGGGAGATCGTGACGCCGAAGGGCAGGCTTATCTGTCCTTCGTGTCTTTTGAGGCTTTCGCCTGTTAAATCGCCGGTTTGTCAGAAATGTGGAAAAGAAGTTTGGAGTGAAGAAATCGAATATTGTCCAGACTGTGTGAAACACCGCCGGTCATTTGCACGTGGGATGGCACTCTTTAACTATACGGAGGAAGCTGCGCGCTCGATGGCAGCGGTTAAATATAAAAATAAGAGGGAATATCTCGATTTTTATGCCGAAGCTGCAGCGGAAAAGCTGAGGCAGTATGAAAATCGGGAGGAGTGGCAGTTTGACGGCCTGGTTCCCGTTCCGGTCCACCCGGCGCGGAAACGGAAACGCGGTTTCAATCAGGCGGAGGTTCTGGCAAAGCGGATGGGCGAGCGGCTGGAAATGCCGGTGTGCCCGGAATTTTTATATCGGATACGAAATACAGAACCCCTGAAAGAGCTGGATCCAGATGAACGGCTCCGGAATTTACAGCAGGCGTTTCAGGCAGATGCGGAGGCAATCCGGGCAAGTGGTGTGCAAAACGTGCTTCTCGTGGATGATATTTATACGACCGGAAGCACGGCGGAAGCGTGTACCCGGGCGCTTCTGTCTGTGGGGATCGAAAAAGTCTGTTTTTTTGCCGTTTGTATTGGACAAGGACGCTAAAGTGGGATATGATAGAGAAGATAGGCAGAGGGAAGCCTTATAAGTGGAAATACTCCGGCATTTCTGGATGAAAAGAATAGTAGAAAGCATTTGAATCTAAAAGTTTGCGGGAGAGGCAAAAAAAGGTTCAGGAGACGGAAGAAATGCGGGGGAGATTTCAAGTAAGAAAGAAAAGGAGTAAAAAGAATGCAGGAATTTGAATATCGCCTGGAAAAGGAAGATTATAAAAACTGGATTCACTGGAACGTGCTTAAGCATGAGTCCAAGAAAATGAAGATGGTGTCGGCACTCTTATATGTCGCATTTTTAGCTCTCTTTCTGGGAAAAAATGTGATGCAGGCAAAGGGCAATCTGGTTCTTCTTGTACCGTCCATCGTGATAGCGGTGCTGGTCGGCATCGGCATGTTTTACATGATTTCAAACCAGAACCAGGAGCGGATGATCTGGAAACGGAGCGGACTTAAAAATTTGGAAAAGACGGGCAATTTCCCAGTCGTACATTTGACGCTGGATGAGAAGACACTGACCATGACGGTTGCGGCACAGGAGATGACCAAGACTTACAGCTACAGCGACATTGAGCAGATGGTTGAGATTGAGCGGATGTATCTGCTTGAGACGAACGAGAAAACCTGGCAGTTTATCGCCAAGTCGGCATTTTCCAGCGAGGAAGAGCAAAAGCAGTTTGAGACATTCATGAATGAAAAGCTTGCGGATGCCAAGGAAAACCCGGAAGAATATCCATCCGTGACAAAAAATCCGGAAAATGCGGAGAATCAGGAGGGCGGCGCCCTGCATCAGAACGCCGCGCTTGAGGATGATGTTGTGGAAGCTGATGAGCCGGAGATCACCCGCGTGGATACAAGCCATATGGGTAAGATTGGAAAAATGGCGCATTTTATCGGAAGCCAGGCGGCGGATGAGGAAGAAACCGATGAGTAAACCTTTCTGATTGTTTTATAGCATCATTGTAAGTCCTGATAATGTGAAATACGAGGCGCGGGCAGAATCTGGTTCCAGCCTGCACTAAGTGAAAACGATATCTATAATATAAAAGAGGCGGCGAATGTCGGCAAGTTATTGCTTGACGCGCCGCTTCTTTTATGATATAGTAGACGGGCGAATGGAAGAACATAGGTCTTTTTTTATGCTCAAAAACCAGATTTCCGGTTGGAGAGTGGAAAGATCGCATACTAAGAAAAATGGAGGTGGAAGTTGTGCGTACAAGAATTACACTGGCATGCACAGAATGCAAGCAGCGCAATTACAACATGACTAAGGATAAGAAAACTCATCCGGACAGAATGGAAACCAAAAAGTACTGCAGATTCTGTAAGACACACACGTTACACAAAGAGACGAAGTAAGAGTAACTGGTTGGTTCTGCGCGATCGGGCATCTGCCTGAGCGCTTTGGAGGACAAAAATGGGTGATACAGAAAATACCAAAAAAGCTCCTAAAAAGAGTTTCTGGAAAGGTCTAAAAGCTGAGTACAAAAGGATCATCTGGCCTGACAAAGAGACAGTTACGAAGCAGACTGGAGCGGTCATCGCCGTTTCCGTTGCGCTGGGACTTATCATTGCGGCTCTTGACACGGCAATCGTATTTGGACTGCACTTCGTTATGTAAAGGCAAAGGTGAGAAATATGGCAGAAGCAAATTGGTATGTAGTGCATACTTATTCCGGCTATGAAAACAAAGTAAAGGTTGACATCGAAAAGACGATCGAGAACCGGAACCTTCAGGATCAGATCTTAGAGGTTTCCGTGCCGATGCAGGAAGTTATCGAAGTCAAGAATGGAGCCAATAAACAGGTTGCCAAGAAGATGTTTCCCGGATACGTACTGATCAACATGGTTATGAATGATGATACCTGGTACGTAGTACGCAACACCCGCGGAGTGACCGGGTTTGTTGGTCCGGGCTCCAAACCGGTTCCTTTGACGGAAGAGGAGATGGCCGGTCTCGGATTTAAGGAAACCGGCGTTGTCGTTGACTTTGAGGTCGGCGACACGGTTGTTGTAACGACAGGGGCATGGAAAGATACCGTTGGTGTTATCGAGTCCATCAACGAGGAAAGACAGACCCTGACGATTCGTGTAGAACTGTTTGGCCGTGAGACACCGGTTGAACTGAACTTCACAGAGATCAAGAAGATGATGTAAAGAGGTTCATTTATGAGCCTGTGGGAGGGAAATCCCCGCAATTACCACAATTTATAGGAGGTGCCAACAATGGCAAAGAAAGTTACAGGATATATTAAATTACAGATTCCTGCTGGAAAGGCTACACCAGCTCCGCCAGTAGGTCCGGCTCTTGGACAGCACGGTGTAAACATCGTACAGTTCACGAAAGAGTTCAACGCTAAGACAGCAGACCAGGGCGATATGATCATCCCGGTTGTTATTACTGTATATGCTGACAGAAGCTTCAGCTTCATCACAAAGACTCCGCCGGCTGCCGTTTTGTTAAAGAAAGCTTGCAAGATTAAATCCGGTTCCGCTACACCGAACAAGACTAAGGTAGCTAGCATCTCGAAAGAGGATCTGCAGAAGATCGCAGAATTAAAGATGCCTGACTTAAATGCAGCAAGCCTTGAAGCTGCTATGAGCATGATCGCTGGTACAGCAAGAAGTATGGGTATCACAGTTGCCGAGTAATTTTCGGGATGTTTATCAGTAACGTGGGAGGGAATTCCCCGACAATACCACTAGGAGGTTTTTTATAATGAAAAGAGGAAAAAGATACGTAGAGGCTGCTAAATTAGTAGATCGCGCAAGCCTTTATGAAGCTGCAGATGCCATCTCCATCGTGAAGAAGGCTGCAGGTGCTAAATTCGATGAAACCGTAGAACTTCATATCAGAACTGGTTGTGACGGCCGTCATGCTGATCAGCAGATCCGTGGTGCAGTTGTACTGCCGCACGGAACTGGTAAGACCGTTCGTATCCTTGTATTTGCTAAGGGACCGAAGGCAGAAGAGGCTCAGGCTGCAGGCGCAGATTTCGTAGGCGCTGAGGAGCTGATCCCGAAGATCCAGAACGAGGGATGGTTAGACTTCGACGTAGTAGTAGCTACTCCGGACATGATGGGCGTTGTAGGACGTCTTGGTCGTGTACTTGGACCGAAGGGCTTAATGCCGAACCCGAAGGCTGGTACTGTTACTATGGATGTAACCAAAGCTATCAATGATATCAAAGCCGGTAAGATCGAGTACAGACTTGATAAGACTAACATTATCCACGTGCCAGTAGGTAAAGCTTCCTTCACAGAGGAGCAGTTAGCGGACAACTTCCAGACGCTTATTGACGCTATCCTGAAGGCAAAACCAGCTACCTTAAAGGGTGCTTACTTAAAGAGCGTAACCATGACTTCTACCATGGGCCCGGGCGTTAAGCTGAACGTAGGTAAGCTGATTGGCTAATCAGAAGACGTTATAGAATCAAGAGGATGAGGGACTTTTGGGTCTTTCGTCCTCTTTTTTTCGATTGTCGAAAAAATATAAATAAAGTCAAAAAAACAGTTGACTTTATACTTTAGTAGTGATAGAATATATTCTGTTGCCGCTGAGAAAGCGGAAACAAAAATTAAAGAGTCAAGACGCACAGGTGATTGTGAAAACTTTCAAAAAGAAAGTGAAAAAGTCATTGACAAAAATGAATATCCATTATATAATGGTTAAGCACATTTTTGGAGAGATATCGAAGCGGTCATAACGAGGCGGTCTTGAAAACCGTTTGTCCG
>ERZ780223.3723-NODE-3723-length-11107-cov-2.896399_pt1 | contig 11107 bp, 7 predicted proteins | sample MGYA00511016_ERZ780223 | MGnify/ENA primary metagenome ERZ780223 (study PRJEB29588, sample SAMEA2159032) | human gut metagenome | biome: human gut; feature: human-associated habitat; material: faeces | place: Denmark | collected 2008/2010 ... | reverse complement strand
TGGCGGTATATGCTGACCCTCAAGTGGGAAAAGCTCCCTGCCCGGGACCTGGATACGCCTCAGGCGTGATCCACCAATTTCTTTTGTGAACTCCGGGCTTCTGCCCGCGTTCAAAAATATTTAAGGAGGATTCCAATGAAGAAAGCTACCCGTATCTTGGCTCTGGTACTTTGCGCTGTCATGTGCCTGGGCCTGTTCGTTGGCTGCGGCAACAAAGGCAAGCAGAACAGCGACACCCCGTTGGTCGTGGGTTATTCCCCGTTCAACAGCAAGTTCTCCCCCTTCTTCTCCGAGACCGCTTATGACCAGGACGTCTGGGTCATGACCGCTATCAGCCTGCTGAACAGCGATCGCCAGGGCGCCATCATCATGAAGGGTATCGAAGGCGAAACCAAGGCCTACAATGGCACCGACTACACCTACTATGGTCCCGCTGACTGCGAGATCGTGGAGAACACCGATGGCACTGTGGACTACAACTTCAAGCTGCGCGAGGACCTGAAGTTCTCCGACGGCGAGCCTATCACCATCGATGACGTCATCTTCTCCATGTACGTCCTGTGCGATCCTACCTACGACGGCAACAGCACCCTGTTTGCTCTGCCCATCGAGGGCATGGATGCTTACCGTTCCGGTATGGACACCCTGTACAACCTGATGCTGGCTGCCGGCCGCGACAACACCGACTTCACCAACAACAAGTGGACCGAGGAAGAGCAGACTGCCTTCTGGGCTGACGTGGATCAGGCCGGCGTGAAGTTCGTCCAGGCCATCATGCAGTACTGCATTGCCCAGGGCGCTAACGCCGAGGGCGATTCCGTTTCCGCCTGCATGAAGAACTGGGGCTATGATCTGCCCGCCGATGCTACCGAGGCGGATGCCTTCAACGCCATCCTGGCTAAGTACGACACCCTGGCCGAGGCTGTCGACGCTGAGAAGCCCGAAGGCACCACCTTCACCAGCCTGCTGAACGACTACGAGACCAAGTACACCAAGGGTATCGAGACCGGCACCTCCGCTGCCAACATCTCCGGCATCAAGAAGACCGGCGACTACAGCATGACCGTCTCCCTGACCCAGGTCGACGCCACCGCCATCTATCAGCTGGGTGTGACCATCGCCCCCATGCACTACTATGGCGACAAGACCAAGTACAACTACGAGAACAACCAGTTCGGCTTCGACAAGGGCGATCTGAGCACCGTCCGTGCCAAGACCACCACCCCCCTGGGTGCTGGCCCCTACAAGTTCATCAAGTTCGAGAATGGTACCGTGAACTTCGAGGCTAACGATTCCTACTATCTGGGCGCCCCCAAGACCAAGTATGTCAACTTCCTGCAGACTCAGGAAGACGATAAGCTGAACGGCGTCGTCACCGGCACCGTGGATATCACCGATCCTTCCTTCAGCTCCACCACCGTGGACGCCATCAAGGCTGCCAACAAGAATGACGATGTCAACGGCCCCGCCATCACCACCGATACCGTGGATAACCTGGGCTATGGTTACCTCGGCATGAGCGCCAACACCATGAACGTCAACAATGAGCCCGGCTCCGATGCCTCCAAGGCTTATCGTAAGGCTTTCGCCACCGTTCTGGCTGCTTACCGCACCGTCGCCATCGAGTCCTACTATGGCGAGCGCGCTTCCGTCATCAACTACCCCATCTCCAACACCTCTTGGGCTGCTCCTCAGGCTGCCGATCCTGGCTACAAGGTCGCTTTCTCTGTGGATGCTCAGGGTAAGGACATCTATACCTCCGACATGACCGACGAGCAGAAGTATGAGGCCGCCCTGCAGGCTGCCCTGACCTTCTTCGAGGCCGCCGGCTGCAAGGTCGAGAACGGCAAGGTCGTCTCCAACCCCGAGGGTGGTATGGATACCGCTAACTACGCCATCGAGCGCGAGGCCCTGATCCCCGCCGACGGCAAGGGCGATCACCCCTCCTTCATGATCCTCACCGAGGCCTCCAAGGCTCTGGAGAAGATCGGCGTGCACCTGATCGTCACCGACCTGTCCGACAGCACGCAGCTGTGGGATACCATCGAGGCCGACCAGGCTGACATGTGGGCTGCCGCTTGGAGCGCCACCGTGGATCCTGATATGTATCAGATCTACTTCTCCGGCATGGACGGCAAGGCTGCCGGCGGCTCCAACTACATGTACGACATCAACGATGCCGAGCTGAACCAGCTGATCCTGGATGCCCGCGCTTCTCTGGACCAGAGCTATCGTAAGACTCTGTACAAGTCCTGCCTGGACATCATCGTTGACTGGGCCGTTGAGGTTCCTGTCTATCAGCGTCAGAACGCCATCATCTTCTCCACCCAGCGTGTCAACATGAACACTGTTACCCCCGACATCACCACCTTCTATGGCTGGCTGAGCGAGGTCGAGAAGATCGAGCTGAACTGACAAAGTTCCGCACCCAAGACCTGTACGACAACATAGGTTAAGTCACAAGGTACGCCCCCGGCGGCTCCGGCCGCCGGGGGGTGCCCCGACTGCATATCAAGGAGCGACCCGGGCGGGGCCGGGGGTGTTGCTTGATGTGCAGTGGGTAGTCTATAGGGAGGGGCGGAACAGACGTGTTCCGCCAATCTGCATCACTGTATCATCAGATCGGAGGGTTATCAGTGCGCAAATACATCATCAAAAGAATTCTAATCTCAATCGTCATCCTGTTCCTTGTCGCATTCGTCATCTACGCATTGATGCGCTGTCTCCCCACGTCCTACGTGGAGGCTATGGCGCGTCAGAAGTCCATGCAGCCCAACTCCAAGTCCTTTGAGGAGTGGATGGAGCAGCTCACCAGAATGTACAATCTGGACGTGGGCATTGTTCCCGGCTTCTTCAAATGGCTGGGTCAGATGCTGACCTTCAACTTCGGCGACAGCTGGCTGTGGACCAAACCCGTCACGGAAGTATTCAACAACTGTGTGTGGATCTCCTTCTTCATGGGCCTGATCGCCTTCGTGCTGGAGATCATCATCGCGATCCCCCTGGGCGTCATTGCCGCCACCAAGCAGTACAGCAAGACAGACTATGTCATTTCGGTGCTGGCTTTGGCCGGTATTTCGCTGCCCACTTTCTTCTTTGCTTCTCTGCTGAAGCTGTTTTTCTCCGTGAAGCTGGGCTGGTTCGACCTGTATGGTCTCACCGGCCGTAATCACGAGCAGCTTTCTGCCTTCGGGAAGCTCCTGGACATGGGACATCATCTGGTTCTGCCCATCGTCACCCTGGTGGTTATCAGTGTCGGTTCCCTCATGCGTTACACCCGCACCAACATGCTGGAGGTGCTCAACGCTGACTTCATCCGCACGGCCCGGGCCAAGGGTCTGTCCGAGCGCAAGGTCATCTATCACCATGCGTTCCGCAACACCCTGATCCCCCTGGTCACCATCATCGGCGGTTCTCTGCCCGGCCTGTTCTCCGGTGCACTGATCACCGAGACGCTGTTCTCCATCCCCGGCATCGGCTACATTTCCTACCAGTCCATGGTGGGCGGCGACATTCCGTTCTCCATGTTCTACCTGGTCTTTATGGCCGTGCTGACCCTGTTGGGTAACCTGATTTCTGATATTCTGTACGCCGTGGTGGATCCGCGGGTACGCATCGCTTAAGAAGGGAGGAGGAAATAAAATGGCAGATCGCAAAGATAAGATCAATGAGCAGCAGGTCGAGCAGGAGATCCGTGAGGAGATCCGCGAGGAAATGAAGCACGCCGACCAGGAGCCTGCTCAGGAGCAGTATTCTCTGAACGATGACCGTCGTGTTAAGGTCCTTTCTCCCGGTATGCTGGTGGCCAAGCGCTTCATCCGCAACCGCATGGCCGTCACCGGTCTGGTCATCCTGGTTTTCATGTTCGTGTTTTCCTTCATCGGCGGCCTGATCTCCCCCTATGGTCAGGACCAGTTCTTCTACACCGATAAGACCATCCGCCGTAACTTTGGCGCAGCCAAGGAAAACACCGAGTTCCAGTACGCCAGCAACAACGACGAGGTGTTCGGCCTCACCGCCCAGGCCAGAGCTATGCTGGCCATCCAGCAGGGGAAGACCACCTTCTCCAACAAGAGCGACAACTTCACCCTGACCAAGGTTTCCGACGACTTCTATTCCGTGGAATACAACGGTCAGGTGGTGGGCTACGCCGGCAAGGAGCTGGTGAACGCCTCCGCCAAGGACAGCACCCTGTCTTTCGACTTCAACTATCAGGCCCTGCTGGCCTCCGCCTCCGGCGCTAAGGAATTCACCGCCGACGGCGTAGCCTACACCCTGGCTGAGGATGGCAGCATCACCTCCCAGGACGGCGCCGATGTGGCCTATGTCAGCAACATCATCGTCAACGCCATTTCCCCCGACGTGTTCCTGAGCCGCGACTTCAAGGAGAAGCTGTATGCCGCCATTGCCACCGCTGAAAACGGCAAGGCTGCCTTCAGCTACACCGACGAGTCCCTGATCGTCGCCGAGGAGCCTAAGGAGGACCCCGACACCGAGGAGCCGTCCTCCGGCATCAACACCGAGGACCCCAACGCTCCCACACAGGAGGAGACTCCCACCAGCGCCACCGCTGAGTACGATCTGGAGTATGATCCCGCCACCATGAGCTGGAAGATCCTCCAGGAGAAGCCCAGCCGTCAGTACGATCAGTATTCCTTCCCCAGCAAGGACCACTGGCTGGGCACCGATATGTACGGTATGGATATGCTGACCCGCCTGATGTACGGCGGCCGTGTTTCCCTAATCATCGGCTTCATTGTTGTTGCGATTGAAGGCTCCATCGGTATTGTCATGGGCGGTATCTCCGGCTACTTCGGCGGCTGGGTGGATAACCTCATCATGCGTATCGTGGACGTGTTCTACTGCCTGCCCTCCATGCCCATCATCATCATTCTGGGCGCTGCCATGGACGCCATGCGCATTGATTCCTGGACCCGTATGATGTACCTGATGCTGATCCTCGGCTTCCTGGGCTGGCCCGGCATTGCCCGCCTGGTCCGCGGCCAGATTTTGTCCCTGCGCGAGCAGGAGTTCATGACGGCAGCCGAAGCCTGCGGCATCAGCGCATGGCACCGCATCTTCCGCCACCTGATCCCCAACGTTATCCCGCAGCTGATTGTTACCTGCACCATGAGCCTTGGCTCCACCATCCTGACGGAAGCCACCCTGTCTTTCCTGGGTCTGGGCGTTAAGTACCCGTTTGCATCCTGGGGCAACATCATCAACGATGTCAACAACGCTTATGTTATGACCAACTATCTGTTCATCTGGGTCCCGGCCGGCATCTGCCTGCTGATCACGGTTCTGGGCTTCAACTTTGTGGGCGATGGCCTGCGCGATGCCTTTGACCCCAAGATGAAACGCTGATGAAAGGAGACACACACGATGGCTAAACAACAGGACGGTTACCTTTCCGCCAAGGAGTCGCGGCGTATCTCCAAAGAAAACCGCCGCATTACGGACCAGTACGAAAAACAGCGCAAACGCAAGAATGTGCCGGAATCTGAGTACCTGACCCAGATGAAGAACCCGGAAAACGCTGTTGAGTTTGATAACCTGCACACCTATTTCTTTACCGATACCGGCGTGGTAAAAAGCGTGGACGGTGTTTCGTTTGAAGTTCCCGTGGGCAAAACTGTGGGCGTTGTGGGCGAATCCGGCTGCGGCAAATCCGTTACCAGCCTTTCGCTGATGCAGCTGCTGCAGCGCCCCCAGGGCCAGATCGTTCAGGGCGAGATCCGCCTGAACCTGGGTAATGGCAAAGCCTATGATGTTGCCAAAACTCCCGGCACGGTCATGCAGCACCTGCGCGGCAACTATATTTCGATGATCTTTCAGGAGCCGATGACCAGCCTGAACCCGGTGTTCCGCATCGGTGCTCAGATTGATGAAGTCATTGCTCTGCATGACGGCGAAGGCAAGAGCAAAGAGGACATCAAAAAGCGCACCGTTGAAATGCTGGAGATGGTTGGCATCGCCAACAGCCAGGGTGTATATGAGATGTACCCGCATGAGTTGTCCGGCGGTATGCGCCAGCGTGTCATGATCGCCATGGCATTGGCCTGCAACCCCAAGGTTATCATCGCCGACGAACCCACCACCGCACTGGACGTGACGATTCAGGCCCAGATCCTGGACCTGCTGCGCAGCCTGAAGGATCGCATTAACTCCTCCATCATGCTGATCACCCATGACCTGGGTGTGATTGCCGAGATGGCAGATTACGTTGTTGTCATGTACGCAGGCCGCGTGGTGGAAAAGGGCACCGCTCAGGAGATTTTCGCAAACCCGGCTCACCCCTATACCATCGGCCTGATGGCTTCCAAACCGATCGTGGGCAAAAAGGTGGACCGACTGTACTCCATCCCCGGCAAGGTGCCCAACCCGGTCAATATGCCCAACTACTGTTACTTTAAGGATCGCTGCGAGATGGCTCTGCCCTGCTGCGATGGTGAATACCCCTGCGAGATCAGCCTGTCCCCCACGCACAAGGTCAGCTGCTACCGCTACTATGAAAATAATCGAAAGGCGGGTGAGTGACGATGGCACAGGCAGAAAACGCAAAAAAGCTGGACTATACCCCCGTCACCTATGATGATCAGTATATTCTGATGGTCAACCAGCTTAAAAAATACTTCCCCATCAAGGGCGGCCTGATGTCCCAGACCGTGGGTCATGTCAAGGCTGTCGATGGCGTTACCTTCAACCTCAAGCGCGGCCATACCATGGGTCTGGTCGGCGAATCCGGCTGCGGCAAATCCACCACCGGCCGTACAATCCTGCGCCTTGCCGGCGAAAAAACCGGCGGTCAGGTACTGTTCAACGGCAAAGAAGTGTACGATATGACCGGCAGGGAGTTGCGTAACCTGCGTACCAAGATGCAGATCATCTTCCAGGACCCGTTCTCCAGCCTGTCCCCGCGTCTGCCGGTTGGTGAGATCATCGGTGAGGCTGTGCGCGAGCATAACCTGGTGCCCAAGGCAGAGTTCAATGATTATATTGACCAGGTCATGGATAACTGCGGCCTGCAGCCCTACCACAAAACCCGCTATCCGCACGAATTTTCCGGCGGCCAGCGCCAGCGCATCTGCATTGCCCGCGCCCTGGCCCTGAACCCGGAGTTTGTTGTGTGCGACGAACCGGTCTCTGCACTGGACGTTTCCATTCAGGCGCAGATCATCAATCTGCTGAAAGAATTGCAGGATAAATATAACCTGACCTACCTGTTCATCTCCCACGATCTTTCTGTTGTTGAGCATATTTCGGATACGGTCGGCGTTATGTACCTGGGCAACCTGGTGGAGTACGGTGCAACGCCGGATATCTTCAGCCATCCGCTGCATCCCTACACCAAGGCACTGTTCAGCGCCATTCCTATCCCGGACCCGACCATTCGCCGCGAGCGCATTGTGCTGCAGGGCTCCATTCCGTCCCCGGCCAACCCGCCCAAGGGCTGCAAGTTCCATACCCGCTGCCCCTATGCGACCGAGCGCTGCAAGACCGAAGCGCCGCAGCAGCGTGAGGTGGAACCCGGCCACTATGTTGTGTGCCACCTGTACGAAAAATGAAGCATAACGAACCCTTTGAGGATGACGGCCGCACCGTGGCCGATATGAGTGGCATTGAGCACGACAGTATCTGGCTGCCGCGCCGCCGCAATCAGGGCCATACCCCCGCGCAGCAGCCCCAACAGGCTGCTGACCGTCCCTGGGAGGAAGACCCCCAGCTGACCGGTAAGGAGCGCCTGTGGGCAATCCTGGGTGCGCTGAAAGCTACCCTGCTGATTTGTGGCGTCTACCTGCTTGGCCTGCTGGCCCTGCTGGCGCTGCTGTTTACCCTCTGGCATTAAAAAATACCCCCGCCTTTGTTTTGGCTGCGTGACAGCTGGAATAAGGACGGGGGTGTTTTGTTTTGTGGGGGAAGGGCAACTTGCCCGGTAAGGTGGGGGCACCCGACCCCGCCGAGAAACGTAAATATTTGCTGCAAACCTACAAACATTTGTAGGGGACGATGCTTGCATCGTCCCGCGGATGAGCCTATGCGGTGAATTTTGTTAATGGTATTCGGGACAAGGTTTCGGAACGGTCAAGACTGTTCCCTACAGAAGCTTTTTTAGCATGTGGTGGATGATTTATTGTTCCTCAAGGACGGGATGAGGGCATCCCACCCTACAGTGCCTAAATAAAAATACAACACAAAAGCGCACCGCACACCCTATCCAAGGGGTTGCGATGCGCCTTTTATTATTCATTGCTTTCTTGATGGAAAATAATATTATTAAAGCTTCTGCTTCCTTCTTTTCAAAGAAGGAACAAAAACCCCCGTAAATCAATGCAGATGCAGATGGCGGGGCACGCCGTCGATGTAGATGGGGGTCAGCTCGGCCTGGATGAGGGGGCGGGCATAGTGATGGAATGCTTCGGTCACATGCATGCCGTCTGGGCTGATCCAGTCATCCGGCACGCGCTTTTCCAGGTTGGCAACCTTCTGCACATCTACCATCTCGGTTTCGGTGCGGTACGGCATATCCGAAATGCGGCGGATGGCGCACATCTTACCGGTTTCGCCGCGGTAAGCAGCTTCCACCGAAGCACCGCCCACTTGGTATGCCTCGGTAATGTCGGTGCGGCTTGCCAGATGGGAGGCACAGCGCTGCAGGGTAGAGAACTCGATCGCGCGGGTCTTGCAGCCCAGGCGCACATGGATCAAATCCGCCAGGTAGCGGCTGGTGCCGGACAAAATGGCTTTATGGCCAAAAGCATCCAGCTGGCCTGCTGTGGATACCAAATCACACAGGAAAACGCCGTCCTTGTTTTTTACGCCCTCGCTGGCCGCAATGATGACATTGTGGCGGTCTTTTTCCAGCTGGGCTACTTTTTCCAGGAACACATTCTCGTCAAAGGGGCGCTCCGGCAGCAGAATGATGTCCGGGCCGTTGCAGTCATCGCCGCCGGCCAGACAGGCCGCACCGGCCAGCCAGCCCGCGTGGCGGCCCATGATCTCGGCCACCGTTACGCTGCGGATGTTATACACGCTGGAATCACAGATGACCTCTTTCAGGATGGTGGCAATGTACTTGGCGGCACTGCCGTAACCGGGGGTGTGGTCGGTATACATCAGGTCGTTGTCAATGGTTTTGGGCACGCCGATAAAGCGGATCTCGCTGCCCTTGGCAGCCCCGTAAGCGGAAAGCTTGGCAATGGTGTCCATCGAATCATTGCCGCCAATGTAGAACACGGCCCCAATGCAGTACTTGGCAAACAGCTCAAACAGCTGCACAAAGGGACGTTCGTCCGTGGCGGGGTTGGGCAGCTTGAACCGGCAGCTGCCCAGGTAACTGGACGGCGTGCGCTTGAGCAGCTCAATTTCCATCTTGTCGTCAAGGCGGTCATCCAGGTCCACAATCTTGCCCTGCAAAAGCCCTTGAATGCCATACTCCATGCCGTATACATGGGCGGCGCCCAGAGCTTTGGCAGCTTCATACACACCGGCCAGGCTGGAATTGATCACAGCAGTCGGCCCGCCGGACTGGCCGACCAGTACATTTGTTCCCCAAGACATAAGAAAGCCCTCCTTATTTTGCAGCCATCATGCTATCTTAATATGATACACCCTAGTGTACACGAAAGTACGACTTAAAGCAAGTACTTTGCGCACCGGAGGTTTTACAGCTTTACGCCCATTTTTTCCAGCGCAAACAGCGCTGCGCCCAGGCTGCCGCACAGTTGGCTGTACTCGCTGACCTCCACCGGGGCTTTCAGGGCGGTTTCCAGCTCTTTCACAACGCCGCGGTTGCGGGCTACACCGCCTGTCATCATAAAGGGGGCCACGCCGCCGGTGCGGCGGGCCAGGGCAGCGGTTTTGCCCGCAACAGATTTGTTCAGGCCGTGGATGATATCCGCCGGTGCGGTGCTGCGGGCAATCAGGCTGACGACCTCACTTTCCGCAAACACGGTACACATGCTGGAAATGGTCACATCGTTGTGCCAGTCCAGGCCAAGCTCGCTCATCTCCGGCAGCTTCATCTGCAGGGTGCGGGCCATCATCTCCAAAAAACGGCCGGTACCGGCGGCGCATTTGTCGTTCATCGCAAAGGTTTCAACAGCGCCGCTTTCGCTCAGGCGGATCACCTTGGAATCCTGCCCGCCAATGTCGATCACGGTGCGCACGGCGGGGTCTAGATGATGAGCCCCGCGGGCATGGCAGGTGATCTCGGTCACGGCTGCGCCGTCATCGCCCAGGAACTCGCGCCCGTAGCCGGTGTATACCTTGGAACCCAGGTCGCTTTCGGTAATGCCTGCCATCGTCAGGGCCTGTTCCAGTGCCTGGCGGGCGCCGGTTGCAGCCCCGGCGCCGGTGGGAACAATGGCCCAGCCGCAGATCTTTCCGCTGCGATCCAGGATCACGGCATCGGTGCTGGCAGAGCCGCTGTCGATGCCGGCGGCATATTGTGCGTTGGTGTTCATGGCGGGAGCCTCCTTGTTTTCGGTATCGGGAACGGCGTTCAGGCTTTCGGCAAATGCGCCCAGGCGGGTGCTCAGCTGCCCGCCGCCGCTGGTAAAGGTCTGGCGGGAACAGTCGGTTTCAATTTTTAATACCGGCAGATGGAACTGCTCCGGCGCGGTCAGGCCGGGGGCGTAATAATCACAGAACTGCACGGTGTGGTACACAATGCCAACGGTCTGGCCGTCCACCAGGGCGGCGCGCTCACTGACCGGGGCATCCATCCGCATGCAGGGTATCTGGCCCAGCAGGGCGGCGGCGTAACCGGGCAAAAAGTCCTCCAGTGCGGCGGGGGGAACATCGGCAAGCTCACGGTTGCCGGTGCAGGTAGCATCCACCACGGGCAGGGCAAAGGCTTTCTGCACGGTATCATACAGCACGCTGCCGCCATGGGCACCCAGCAGGGTCAAATGCGGACCCTCGGCGTGTGGTTTGTGCACAAAAAAGGCGTGGGCGCGCTGGGCGTCGAATTCCTGCCCAGTGTACCGCTGCAGGGCATCCGCCAACCTGCGCAGGTCCCGCGCAAAGCGGGCGCGGGTGGCCGGGGTGCTCTGGTGGGGAACGGGCAGCAGCTGCAAAAATTCCATCTTACCACTGGCAGCCA
>ERZ780223.3722-NODE-3722-length-11110-cov-3.001628_pt1 | contig 11110 bp, 11 predicted proteins | sample MGYA00511016_ERZ780223 | MGnify/ENA primary metagenome ERZ780223 (study PRJEB29588, sample SAMEA2159032) | human gut metagenome | biome: human gut; feature: human-associated habitat; material: faeces | place: Denmark | collected 2008/2010 ... | reverse complement strand
CTCCAGGAGCCTGTCCGCCTTTTCCCGGCTTTCCTGCTCCATCCGGCGGCAGATCATTTCACTGCGCTCGTTCAGCAGATTGATGTTCTGCACATACTGGTCGCAGGCCGCCTGGGCGGCCTCGAAAACCCCGTTCAGCCGCAGAGCCGCCTCGGCGATGGAACCGGCGGAATTGATTTCAATTACCCGGCTGGCCAGAGCTTCCTCTGCCGCCGCCAGCTTTTTCTTGACCGTCTCCAGCTCCACGCTCTGGTCAACCAGCATTTCCAGCAAATCCGCCCGGGAAAGCCGTCTGAGTTCCTTTTCCGTCATGGTATCTAACCTCTTCTGTCTCCAGCGGCAGTAAAAGAGCCCCTTCCTCCGGAGGCTGTCTCCGCGGAAGCCTGCCCTGTGCTGCCCTGGTTGTATTGTAAGCCATTTTCATTTTGTTTCATTATAGCATGTGTTATTTCGAATGTGACGGATTAAGGGGGATATTTGTTACTCCTTACCGATATTGTTTTTCAATTTTTCTGCAATTTTCACAAATTTGCCGTTTCGTAATCGTTTAATATGCCCCTTGATTTTTCTAGATTGGCTGTTTCCAGGGTAAAAATTGCGAAAAGTTTTCGTAATTTTCTACTTCTTTATCCTCCCGGATAGTCCGCAATATCCAAATCCCGGTAGGGGTATTCTCTCTGCCAGCCCTCCCCTGTTCGAATCAGACTGCTTCGGTGGGCGGACAGCAGCCGCACAAGAGGATAGACGTTTACCCAAATTTCCGAATCGCACTCCTTCCGGCTCTCGTCGAAGACCAGCTCCATGCCGAAATGCAGGTGCACCGTCTCGATATTATTCACGTTTTCCCGGTCGGAGTAGCCGGTTCTGCCCATAAAGCCCAGCAAGTCTCCCGCCTGGACCATATCCCCCTCCCCCAGGTTCGGGGCAAAGGGCGTGTCCTTTTTCAGATGGGCATAATAATAGTAGCGGCGGCTGTCAAAGGAGCGAATGCCAATTCGCCAGCCCCCGTACCGGTTCCAGCCCATGGCCTCCACCAGGCCGCCCTCCACCGCCACCACCGGCGTTCCCAGGGTGCCCATCAGGTCATTTCCCAGATGCTTCCGGCGAAAGCCGAAGGAACGGGTCGCTCCGAAATCGTTATAGTGACTGTAACCATAGCCTGCGGCAATGGGCGAAAAGGCCTTCAGGCCGTAGGTGGGAACCCACTTTCCGTCCTTTTCGATGGCGTAGCTGCCCACCAGACCGCCCAGAACCCCTTCGTAGGCCTGGTGATAATAATCATAATAACGCTCATTGCTTCCCAGCAGCTCCTCCGGGGACTTGTCCCCTTTCAGCTCGGAAACCGCCTTTTTCACCGAAGACAGGCCGCATTTTCCCCCGGTGCGGCAGCCCGCCAGAGCCAGGCTGTCGATCCAGGAAATGTGCTTTTCCTGCTGCGCCGTCAGAATGTCCTGGCTCAGGGCGTATTCCAGGGATTCATAGGGCACGTCAAAATCCACCCAGCGGACGGTCTCCCCCGCCGCCGGAACCGCCATGGCAAAAATCAGCAAAATCGCCGTAAAAAACCGCCTCATATCCTCACCTCTCGGCTTAGGATATGAAGCGGCCTTCCATATTATACATGATTATGACAAATCCCGAACCACGTCCTTGGCCACCCGATAGATATCCTCCATGGTGTTCAGGGATGTGATCTGATTTTTATAGTAGCTGCTGTGGGGCACCCCCCGCAGATACCAGGCGAAGTGCTTTCTGGCCTCCAGGCAGGCGATGTGCTCCCCGTGATCCTGCTCCGACAGCCGGAACTGTTCCAGCGCCACGGCCACCCGGTCAGCAAGACTCGGTCTTCCCGGATATGCCTCCCCACGAAGAGCCGCCTGAACCTCCCCGAAAATCCAGGGGTCGCCGAAGGTGCTTCTTCCGATCATCAGGCCGTCGGCTCCCGTGCGCTTCAAGCACCGCACCGCCGCCTGGCCGTCGGTAATGTCCCCATTGGCAATCACCGGAACGGACAGCTGCTCCTTGACCTTATGAATCATGTCCCAGTCCGCGGTGCCGGAATAGAGCATACTCCGGGTTCTGCCGTGGACGGCCACCATGGCCGCTCCCGCGTCCTCCATGCGTTTGGTAAAATCCAGCACGTTGATGCTGCCCTTGTCCCAGCCCCGGCGCATTTTCACCGTCACGGGTACGGGGCTGGCCTTGACCACCGCCTCGGCCAGTCGGGCAGCCTTCTCCGGATCCTTCATCAGGGCAGAGCCGTCGCCGTTGGCCACTACCTTGCCCACCGGGCAGCCCATGTTGATGTCGATAATGTCTGCGCCGGATATCTCGGCGGCGATGACGGCGGCTTCAGCCATGCAGGGGATATCGCTGCCGAAGATCTGGGCAGCGGCGGGCTTTTCGTTGGGGGCCAGCTTCAAAAGGCCCCGGCTTTTCTTGTCCTGATAGCACAGAGCCTTGGCGCTGACCAGTTCCGTGCAGCTCATGCCGGCGCCCAGCTCACGGCAGATCTGGCGAAAGGCCAGATCCGTAACACCGGCCATGGGTGCCAGGTACAGCTTGGAGTGTATTTCTACGTTTCCGATATACATGAAGGGCTCCTTTGTGCGTACTGCGTTTCTGCCGGATATTGTACCACAGAAATTTCCTATTGACAATCGGAATTAACTGTATATACTGTTCATATACAGTTTGCACAAGGAGGCCTCTTATGCAGCTATACATCGACAACCGCAGCGGCGCGCCCATTTACGACCAGATATACAGTCAGATCAAGGACGCCATATTGTCCGGACAGGTGACCGAGGGCGAGGCGCTGCCCAGCATACGGGCGCTGGCCAAGGATCTGCGTATCAGCGTCATCACCACCAAGCGGGCCTATGACGAACTGGAGAGCGAGGGGTTCATCTACACGCTGCCCGGCAAGGGATGCTTCGTGGCGGAGCGTAGCACGGAGCTGCTGCGGGAGGAAAATCTCAGGAAAATAGAGAGCCACATGCAGGAGATACGGCGGCTGGCCAACGCCTGCCGCCTGACGGAGCAGGAGCTGGACGACATGTGGCGCTTGCAGAAGGAGGAAGCAGAATGAACGCATTGGAGATACGCGGCCTGACGAAGCGGCGGGGCGATTTTGCCTTACAGGGGCTTGACCTGACGCTGCCCGCCGGCTGCATCATGGGACTGATCGGCGAGAACGGTGCAGGCAAGTCCACCACCATACGGCTGATCCTGAACGCTCTCAGCCGGGACGGGGGCACCGTCGCCGTTTACGGCAAGGACAACCGGGCGCTGACCCCGTTGGAGCGGGAGGACATCGGCGCGGTGCTGGACGAGGTAGGGCTGCCGGAGTACATGACCGCCGCGCAGATCGGCCGCATGATGGCTGGCATTTTCACCCGCTGGCAGCCGGAGGTGTACAGAGACTATCTGCGGCGGCTGGCGCTGCCGGAGGATAAGCCCTTCAGGGACTTTTCACGGGGCATGAAGATGAAGCTGGGGCTGGCGGCGGCGCTGAGCCATCAGCCGAAGCTGCTGCTGCTGGACGAGGCCACCAGCGGCCTTGACCCGGTGGTACGGGACGAGATACTGACCATCTTCGCGGACTTCACCCGGGACGAGGAGCACGCCGTGCTGATCTCCAGCCACATCGTCAGCGATCTGGAGAAGATCTGCGACTACATTGCGTTCCTGCACAAGGGGCGGCTGCTGCTGTGCGAGGAAAAGGATCGGCTGACGGAGGAGTACGGCATCCTGCGGGGCGATACGGACGGTATCGCTCCGGCGGCGGTGTGCGGACGGCACGCCACGCCCTATGGCACGGAGTATCTGGTGCGGCGTGATGCGGTGCCTGCCGGCATGGTGCTGGGACAGGTGAATATTGAGGATCTGTTCGTGTTCATGGCAAAGGAGGTGTGAGATGAAGGGATTGTTTTATAAGGAGGGCCGCTGCCTATGGCAGTACGGCAAGTCATATATCCTGCTGGTGGTCATATTTTTCGGACTCACCTTTCTGAACAAGGGCGGTGGAGGTGCGAACCCGCTATGGCTGCTGTATCCGGTGTTTTTTGTGGGATCTCTGCCGGCATCACTGCTGAGTGCCGACGAGAGGGACGGCTGGCTGGCCTATTGTGATACGCTGCCGATAGGTCGGCGGCAGCTTGTAGCGGCGAAGTATGTTACCAGCGCTGTGCTGACGGCGCTCATCATCACGTTGGTGCTGCTTATCAGCGCGCTTACCGGGCAGCCTACTGTGGCCGGCGGCACAGCCGTGCCGCTGTCGATACTGATTCCGCTGCTGCTGGCGGTGGGGCTGGGCGTTCCGGCACTGATGTTTCCGGTTATGTTCAAATTCGGCGCCACAAAAGGGCGCGCGGTGTATATCGCTGTGGTGATGATCGCGTCGGCGACCTGCGGGGTGCTGATGGCATCCGAATCGGTAAGAGGGGTGCTGACCGTACTTCCGATTTTGCCGGTCATCATCATTACACTGGCGATATTCGTCGGCAGCTGGGCGCTGTCCGTAAAGTGGTTCAAGGCCCGGGAGCTGTAAATAGAGCAGAGGGCGGCGATTACCCGCCGCCCTCTGAAAAAATTGCAGGAAAAACAGGAAATGGGTGTTGACATTCTGCGCGGTACTTGCTATAATAAGCAAGCTTGAGTTCCAAGACGAAAGCGCACATGGCCAAGTAGTTCAGTTGGTTAGAACGCCAGCCTGTCACGCTGGAGGTCGAGGGTTCGAGCCCCTTCTTGGTCGCCATATGCCTCGGTAGCTCAGTTGGTAGAGCAGCGGACTGAAAATCCGCGTGTCGCCAGTTCGATTCTGGCCTGAGGCACCATTTGCGGGCGTAGCTCATCTGGTAGAGCGCCACCTTGCCAAGGTGGAGGTAGCGAGTTCGAGCCTCGTCGCCCGCTCCACAAATGAAAAAGGAGCAATGATTTTGCTCCTTTTTCCATACGGTGACATAGCCAAGTGGTAAGGCAAGGGTCTGCAAAACCCTCATTCCCCAGTTCAAATCTGGGTGTCACCTCCAGAAGTTAGGATTTCAAGCAGAAATGTTTGGAATCCTAACTTTTTGTCTTGATTTGGTTGCATTTTCAAGTTTTTTGAATCTTGGTTTTTCTCTGAAAATCGCCCGAAATACCCGTTTAGGGGAAAGGGTCTGCATTTTTTGCTCTGTTTTCCCTTTGATTTTCCCTTTACAGCAAATCGATCAAGGCCTGTGCCGCTTGGCACAGGCCTTGTTTGTTTTCTTCAGAATCCCGCCGTCAGCAGCACATAATAGCCGCAAGCGATGAGGACGGTGAGCAGAAACAGCGGCAGGAGCTTTTTGACCGTGGCGAAGAATGTGACGCCGAAATAGTCCGAGATGATCGCCGTGCAGATGTGCGTGGGGCTCAGCTGACTCGAGGCGAAGCTGACGCTCATCAGCAGCGCCAGCAAAAACGCGCCGCCGTTCGGGATCATGGTGTAGGCCAGCGGGATAAAGGCCGCGGCCGCGGCGCTCGATCCCGCGACCAGCGTGCCGAACGCGTACAGGATCACGAGCACCAGAAACGCCGGAATGGGCAGATGCTCGAAATACGTCGGCAGCACATCGATCACGCCGCCGAGGATCAAAAGATCCTTGAAGACATACGTCATCGTAATACCGAGCAGCGACTTCAGGTCAAAGCCCTTGATGAGCGCATCGCGCACCTCCTGCGCGGAGAATTTTTCGACCAGCGCGTTGACAGCCGCGACGACGGCTACAACTGCCCACGTCGGCAGCGAAAACACGATGATCACCGCGATTGCCAGCAGCAGCGACCACAGGCTCCGCAAGAGCAGACGTACGCATTCTTTCTTACTGCGTCCCGTCTCACCGACTGTGCGCGGCACGCGGCGCAGATAGACAAGATAAATCGTCAGAAGCGTCAGCAGCGCCATCGGGAGCATCCATACGAAAAAGGATGAAATGGAAATGCCGCTGATGCTGCACGCCACGATAACGCCCGTGAACGTCGGCACCATAGCCTCGGGAATGTGGCGGAGGTACGTGGCGACCGCCGCCTTTTCATCGTTTTTGAGGTGGTCGCCCGCCATCGTGTCCACCATGCCGCCGCAGATCGTCACGGTGGCAGGACCCTGCATCAGGCCGATGAACATGCAGGCAAGCGACGTGTTGAGCCTCGGGTCGCGCATTAGTCCATTCATCGCCCGCTGTGCATCCTCGAACCGATGGCGCAGGTCAAGCTCGTAGACAAGTACCGAGATCACGTACATCGCAAGGTTCACTGACCAGACATCCCAGCCCGTGATCGTGTGCAGCGCCGTCTGCCCCGCCGTGGCGATCGGCAGACGGAACATTACGATCATCAGGAGTGAACCAAAAATCATCGCAAGATAAAGGGGCAGGCGTTTGTTGAGCAGGGCGAGGATCACCACAAAGATGATCAGAACTTTGATAAGTGCCATGGTGCTGACTTCCTCTCTCCATTTCTCGCGCAAAGCAAGAAAAAGGCCGGGCGGCCACTTTTAGGGTACCGTCCGGCCAAAATGCTATTACGTAGTGCCTTAGTGCTTCTCTCAGGCCTTCTGCTCTCTCGGCAGCAGGTGGATAGCGTGCTTCGGGCAGTTGGGCGCGCAGATGGTGCAGCCCCAGCACTTATCCACATCGTAGTGCACCTTGCGGTTGTCGTCCTTGTAGAACGCACCGAAGTTGCAAATCTTCGTGCACTTGCCGCAGTTGACGCACTCGTCCTCGTGCCAGTCGATCTTCCAGTTGGATTCGGGATAGATCAGGCGGGAGCCGGCCTTATAGGCCATCTGCATCGGGAAGCAGCACAGACCGTCGCAGTTGCAGATGAAGCCGTCCTCGCCGTTCTGCATGAGTCCGCTGGCGTTGAACTCGCGCACCTTCTTTTTCATGTCCTCAGGGCTGATGGGCTCGCCCATGCCGCGGTCGACCGCGCTGTTCGGCCCGTCGTTCATGTTGACGCACACATTGAGCTTGCGGTCGTGGAAATACTTCTGGCTCTTGCAGTTGCAGGGCACAAGATGGATGCTGCCGTGATGCCCGTCGATGATCTTATCGAACTCCTCGAGCGTCAGATACGTCTGGTTGTGGACATAGACGCCCTCACCGGCGACCTTGGCCTTCACTTGCGGCAGATAGATCGACTGATAAATCTCTGTCTGCCAGTCGTAGAGCGCCTCGATGAGCTCTCTCGGCAGACAGCCGAACTCATAGTACTCAAACTGCGCATAGTAGGAATAGCGGCTGTAGAAGTCGCTGATCTTCCAGGTCGGCTCGTCCGCATCCGTGACCTTGTTGAGTACGTTGCGGGAGTACATGCGGTTGATAAGCACGTAGGGCGACGCGGCCAGGCGGTTCTTCTCCATGAGCTTACGCAGCTCCTTTTCCGTCATGGGCTCCTTGCCCATCAGAAGAATGACCTGCCATTCCTCCTCGTGCACCATCAGGTCGGCCACTTCGTCGAACTGCTCGGGCACTCCAAAAAGCTCGTGCGCTTTCTTGCGATCTTCGTCGCTCAGCTTGCTGGTCAGTAAAGACATATTGCTATCTCCTCTTTTTATTGCTTGCCTGATTTCTTATTATATCTGCATTGCCTTTTCGGGGGCGCTATCCTCCGCCCTCCACAGCAATGATACAACGATGCTATGAAGCATTCTTATTTTATCATAATGCTTCGCCGACGAATTATCGTTGAATCCGCGGCGCATCGCCGCCCGCTTCGCCATGCGGGCCGCCCAACGGATTCAACGCTTTTTTCAACGGTAGCTTAGTATAATCTTTTCATGCCAAACGGTCAATCGTTTCTGCGTTATGCACAAAAGTGGCATGAACCGGCAAGCGGCTGTTTCTTTCGCAAAAAAGCGGCTTTTCAGTTTCCGCTTGCCGAAAAAATGTGTAAACTCTTCCGTTTTTGCCACAAAACGTGCTAAAAGCGGCTTGTCATTCCCCCAGCGTTGGCGTATGATGAAAAGGTAGGCTGATTCCCTCGCGGAATCTGTCTTTCTCGTATTTGCTTTTTTTACTCTCCCATTCCGTTTCAAGGAGGTTCCCGCACAGTGGACGTTTTAATCACCCAAAAGAAAATGACCGACTCCGAAGCCTTTGTCAAGGCCCGCGGCGGCGGCAACCTGATCGGCAAGGCCATGTACGGCGGCGGCAAGATCACGATGAAGCAGCTCTACTTGCAGAGCTTTGAAGTCGTGTTCGACGCCTATTTCAAGCCCGGCCTTGTGGAGCGCTTTTTCACCCGCAAGGGCCAGATGGGCGGCAACTCGCAGAAGATCTGCATGATCGTCGAGGGCACGCGCTGCACGGCGAGCTATCACGAGCAGCCGCTCCCGCTTTACGAAGCCGACCTCGATCCCGACATGTGCCAGGATTCCACCTTCGACAAAGAGAAGATCATCGCCCAGGCCAAGCGCGTCGCCATGCGCATCATGCGCCGCCATTCGGGTCACATCATCACCTCGATGGAGGTCGCGTCCTACCGCCCCTTCTACCGCCCGTACTACGTCGCGTTCTACGGCGAGATGGAGATGGGCAAAAAGGTGCGCTACATCGCCATCGAGGCCGACGGCTACAAGACCGACAGCTCCCTGTAAGAGAGCGAGCCCCACATTTCAAGAGGTACGATCCGATATGAACACTGTTACGCTTGGCGGCACCGCCACCATCAACGACCTTGTCAGCGTCGCGCGCTTTGGCGCAAAGGTTGCATTTTCCAAAGAATATGAAGAGCGCGTCAACCACTGCCGCGCCCATGTCGACCGCTTCAGCCACGAGGGCAAGGCCATCTATGGTCTGACCACGGGCCTTGGCGACAACTGGAAGAAGTTCATCCCCGAAAAGGACCGCGAAACGATCCAGCGCAACAACATCTACGCCCATACCTGCGCCGTCGGCGAGCCCATCGCCGAGGAGTGCACGCGCGCAATGATGTTTGTCATGCTCTGCCACTTCGGCTCCGGCCATACGGGCATCCGTTTTGAAACGCTCGCGCTGATCCGCGACATGCTCAACGCGGGCATCAGCCCCATCGTCCCCGGTCATGGCTCCGTCGGCTATCTGACGCTCGAGGGCCACATCGGCATGGTGATGATCGGCGAGGGCAGGGCCACCTATCAGGGCGAAACGCTTGACGGCGCAGAGGTGCTCAAGCGCGCGGGCCTCAAGCCCGTCGTGCTTTCTTCCAAAGAAGGCCTTATCCTGCTCTCCGGCACCACGTCCGTCACCGCGTTCGCGTCGCTTGCGATCTATGACGCGCAGACGCTCAGCCTGACGGCAGACATTGCGGGCTCTTTCACGCTCGAGGTGCTCAAGGGTACACTGATGGCTATGGACGAGCGCCTGATGGCCGTGCGTCCGCACCCCGACCAGATCAACACCGCGGCCAACATCCGCGCCATTTTGAAGGACAGCCCCATGCTTGAGCGCTACCGCGGCCACCGCGTGCAGGACGCGCTGTCCATCCGCTGCATGCCGCAGCTCCACGGCCCGGTCAAAAAGGCCGTCAAGGACGCACAGACGACTCTCGCCATCGAGCTCAACTCGTCCGTCGACAACCCGCTCATCTTCGATGAGGAGGACGGCGGTGCGGTCGCGCTGATGGGCTGCAATGCCGACGGCACCTATGCTGGTATGGCGTCCGACAACCTCTGCATCGCGATCACAGATCTGTGCAAAATGAGCAACAGCCGCATCGACCGCCTGCTCAACAGCTTGGTGAGCGAGCTGCCGGCGTTCCTCAACAAGAACGCCGACTTCAACAATGGCCTTATGATGATCCAGTACGCCTCCGCGGGCCTTCAGGGTGAACTGCGCATCCTTGCGCACCCTGCCGTGGTCGACAACCTGACCACCTGCGCCAACCAGGAGGACTACGTCAACATGGGCTACAACGCCGCCAAGAAGGCCTACGACTCGATGCACCTCGCCAAGTATATCCTCGCCGCCGAGCTCATCTGCGACGGTCAGGCGCTCGACTGCTACGAGGACAAGCGCTGCGCCAAGGGCACGCAGGCCATCTACGATCTGCTCCGCACCAAAGTCCCCGAGATGGACAACGACATGCCCCTCACGCCGTATCTCGAGGCCGTCGCCCAGCAGATCATCGACCGCGCGTATATCCGCACCGTGGAAGCAAGCGTCGGCGAGTTGAAGTTCTAAAGGAGAATGCCATGAGCGAGCACGAACACGTCCATGAGCACGGCCACGAGCACCCCCATGTGCACGGGCATGTCCATGACCCCGAGCAGACGAAAAAGATCAGCAACCGCCTTGCGCGCGCCATCGGGCACCTCGAATCCATCAAAAAGATGGTGGAGGACGACCGCGACTGCTCCGAGGTGCTGATCCAGCTCGCCGCGGTGGAGTCCGCCATCCGCTCGACCAGCCGCCAGATTTTGCGCAACCACATGGATACCTGCGTCACCGCCGCCATCCAGCAAAATGACGAGGAGACGCTCTCCGAACTTTACCGCGCGATCGACGAGCTTCTAAAATGACAAGTGAAAAAACGTCCGGCTGAATATCAGCCGGACGTTTTTTATTGGAATGTTCTTCCTTTTGCATAGCGGGCAAAAATGCGCGCAAACTAAGCGCGGCAAACGCCAAAACAACTTTTTCAGGAGGACAAATCCATGACCGATCATACCAATAACGGCTGCTCCTGCACGCCCAACACCTCTATTCGCTGCGCCGTGACCAACTGCGCCAACCACTGCAAGGACGCCCAGTACTGCGGTCTGAACGCCATCCAGGTCGGCACGCACGAGGCCAACCCCACCATGGACCAGTGCACCGACTGCCAGAGCTTCAAGAAGCAGTAATTTTTGCAGCCGCCCCTTAAGGCGGCCGCTACATAGCATCAAAAAGGCGGTGACAGCATGACGGAAAAGGGCAAATACCGCGTCTGTGGCGCGCTCGCAGGCACGGTGAACGGCTTATTCGGCGGAGGCGGCGGCATCCCGCTCGCGTTTTTGCTGCGCTCGTGGGCAAAGCTCTCCGACAAGACGGCGCTTGCGACCTGCGTGGCTGTCATCTTCCCGTTTTGCCTTGTGTCGGTGCTCGTGTACGCCCTCCGCGGCGCGCTG
>ERZ780223.3712-NODE-3712-length-11136-cov-6.716722_pt1 | contig 11136 bp, 6 predicted proteins | sample MGYA00511016_ERZ780223 | MGnify/ENA primary metagenome ERZ780223 (study PRJEB29588, sample SAMEA2159032) | human gut metagenome | biome: human gut; feature: human-associated habitat; material: faeces | place: Denmark | collected 2008/2010 ... | reverse complement strand
TTAGCTGATTTTTTCAATTATGACTATTTTGAAGATATTGAATTTATTAAACAATATGCTCAAAAAGAATTAGAAACAATGAATGAAAAGCAATTACGCACAATATTCAAATATATGAAAAATATTATTTAAACATATATGCATTTTACTTACTAAGGAGTTACCTCCTGTGCTTGAGGTGCAGGCATTTGCTTTTGCGAATTTATAATTGCATTTTTGAACAAATTTTTCAAATTTTCTGAATTATTTTTTGAATTTTCTTTTGAAGCTTCAAAACCAGATTTTACTTGCTCAATATCATTTTTAAAGCTTTCAATCCTATTTTTATGAGTTTCAACAATATTATTTACATTCTGTTGTACTGTCTGAGCATTTGTTTTTGCATTTTCAACACGTTCAGTAATATTATTTTTCATAGATTCAGCAGCATTTTCTAACTCTCTATTCACATCAACCGGAGTAGTATCACATTTTGAAAGCCATTTAAAACTTCGCACAGATGATGCTGAATCTGCAGGACCTATAAATAAGACTTTAAAATCTTTATAAGATTTACTTCCACTCGTCAATGCTGGAATCAATGACACGTTTTCACCAGCAGGATCAGAAGTTAATTGTTTTAATATATTGGAAGTTAAGACCCCAAACTTTGGAATATTTGCAAGTAATTTTTCAACAGACAAGTCTCCCAATATACCCAAACTTGATACAACTTTTGAATCTAAACGTCCTAAAATTGTCAAATTTGCACTGTTAGGAATAATATCGTAGAACCCTGACACGTGATAAGACATCAACGGGCCAAGAACCTTTATTCCGGAAATATTAGCAGCACCGCCTGCTAGAGATATATCACCCGCTATAGATTTAAACTTATTAGTTTCCTGAATTGTCGACAGCGTGGACAATGAAGATATTGCAGCTTTTAAAATAGAATTTGAAGAGACATTTTGAGCAGCAACAAGGTTTTCTAAACGTCCAATACCCATAAAGCGCCCGTCTTCAATATTAAAATTAACATTACCTTTCATTGATTGAATAATCTCTTTGTCGGTAACTCCCTGCATAACAAGTTTTGTGCTAAAACCCATTCGACCTGTCAATGCATTTTTTATCCCAACAGCACCATAAACAGCGTCTGTAGAATTGAGGCCAGCCCCCTTTAATTCTACCCCGATAGCTGAATTATTTACTGAATATGAAATTTTTCCATCAATCTTACCTGAAAAAGCTTCTGCTTTTAAATTAGATAAGTAAAAATTATTATAGTCAATTAATGCAAAATCTGAAGAAATATTATTTGCTACAATTCCGCCAAACTTAAACTCATCTGCCGTAGCAACACCATTTAAAATTTGACCTTGAAGATTTGCTTTCAGATTTTTAATTACAAAATCCAAATCTTTAATAGAAATATCAGAAACATTCACAGAACCTTTTAACTGAGGATTAAAAACATTTCCAAGGATAGAGACGACACCATGTGCGGTAATATTTGAAGCTTTCATACCCCAAATCGGAAAAGATATAGCTGCTGGAACTGAGACATCAACATTTAATTTAGGTTCAGAATACAATTTAGTAATTCCACCATTAAAAGAAATTATTTTTTTGTCATTAGCAAATATTCCTGAGTCGGAAAAACTCAATGTATCTCCTGATATTCTAATATCTGTATGTATTTTAGTTTTTTTATTTTTTAACAAATCAATATCTGCAAGCGTTATATAATTCAAATTATCAGCAGTTAAATTAAAACATATATCCTGAACTTTTGAGTTACCTTTGATATTCACAGAAAGAGGCAACTTTCCTGCATAAGGAAACATTGAACGCATTTCTTGAGGTATAAATCCTGCAATATCAGAAGATTCAATATTCCCATTTGCAAAAAGACTAATATTTAATTTATCTGTTAAATATTGAGATACAGAACCTGTTATATCAATTTTAGAACCATTCAAAAGCAAATAAGATTTTTTTATTTTTATGTCATTTGAATCCATAACAATTTTAGTTTCAGGTATAGAAATTGTAGCAGACGGATGTTTTAAAACAAGTGAGCTAAGATTAATATCTCCTGTCAAAGATTTCTTTTCACTCAAAAATCTTATTAAAGAATCTGATAACAATATTCTCACATTTGAAGACTTATTTAATATATCAATATCAGCCAAATCTGCATTAATTTCAGGCTTTAAGTCCTTTAATTTTCCTTTCAATATAGCATTTAAAGAAAATGTACCACTGTTAAAAAGATTATCTTTTAATAAAGCTACCTGTCCGGAAGCTGCAAGTAAGCCTTTTATAGGAAGTTTATCCGCAACAAGACGTAAATCCGTGCCTGAATCCTGTTTAATTGAGCCTGTCAATTTTAGCGGATGACCTAAGATTGAAAACCCTGCATTTTTGATATTTATATTGTTATTCATTAAATCGATATCAGCTGAAATTTTATCAATTACAACATTATATAGACCATAAGTAATTTTTGACGGATTAATTTTCAAATAACCCGTTGATGATACATTTTTCAAATCAGAATTGATATTAAAATCCGCATCTAACCCGCCGGTTGCCGACAAAGTACTGAAATCTTTAACACCAAAAGATTGTGCAATACTATCAGCCAATCTGATTAAATTATTAAACTTAGCATTTGAACGAAAAGTCAAATCTATATGAGCTTTTTTACCAACTTTAGCATCCCCAATAATTTGAGTTTTTTCATTCACATCCTGTGAAGAAAATAATATTGAATCAATATCAACCTCATTACCTTTAAACATCAAATTCATATAACTTTCAGGTAACTTTTTACCATTAACAGCTACACTAAGTGCATCAATAGATATGTTACCATTTGCATGCAAATTTTTTAATGAGCCCGAAGCTTTTACATCTGCCATTAAATCTGCAGTCAACTCATTTTTCTTTATTGACTTAAAAACATCTATAATATTAAAATTATTTTCATTTTTGACTACAGAATTTAGATTATCCTGAATCTGAATAGTACGCTTTGGAAATACAAGTTCATTTAACACTAAATCAGGCATTATATTATTTGCAACTTTAATATCATAATTTGATACAACAAAATCATCCAGTATAACTTTACCAGCGGCAGAAACTTTAACTTTCTTATCTAAAATAAAATCATTAATTTTAAGTTTATCTCCCACAATGCAGTATTTATCATTATCAATAGCATCCACAAAGGCAAAATTATAATTATCCATTTTTATATTCGGCAGATGATTAGATAATTTAAACCCGTATGGTAAACCATCCATTGGTTCTGAGCTTTGAGATTCTTTTGATACAAAATAATCCAGAACTGAAAAAGAACCATCTTTTTTAACAACTAAATTTGCATTTAAAGATTTTGCACTCACCTCATCAAGCTGAATCTTTTTGGAGATAATCGGTACCAAAGCTAACTTAACTCTAAAATCAGAAGCTGCAAACACCGGATCTTCCGAAGCAGGAACAGATATTGAGATATTCTTTATTTTTATACCGGCAGACAAATTAGGAGAGGTAACAATCCCCAGCCCATCAACCTGAGCATCCAGCCCTGTTGTAGACTTTATAATATCTGCCAGATGCTGACTATAAGAATTTGCAATCGGAGACAATACAACAGGTAAAATCAAAAACAAAAGATATATAACACCTATTGTATAAGCAAAAATAATACTGAATCTTTTCAGCTTATCATTATCAAAATGTAATTTCATATCCCTACCTCATATTTATCTAATAAAATTTATTTTAACATAAAACACATAAATTGAACTAACCCATTCTCCAATTCTTTATGAATACAAGTGCATCCTCTTTTGATACCACATCACCCGAAATCTGAGCTTCGTGCAACGCTTTCATGACTTGCCCGAGAAGAGGAGAAGGTGATATTTTTAAAATTTGCATCACTTCATTACCATCGAGAAGCTTTGGTAAAGGTTTGAGAGTTTTTAAAGACTCAAGGTAGAAAGCCAACAGCTTATTTAATGAGGAAATATTTTCGTCCACAATGTCTTGAGTAATCTCAGGTCCTCTTGCCGACAATCTATCTGCCTGCGCAATTAAAATATTATCAATTACATTATCTTCCATCTTTCTAACAAAACGCATCATTACCTTTTCACTCAATTCAGGTGAAGAGACTACAGCCGTAGGATACATGTGTTTTTTTATCATCAAAGTCAAATACTCTATCTGCTTGTTAGAAAAACACAACTTTCTTAATATTGGTTTTGCAAGTTTTGCACCAACATCATCGTGCTTTATAAATCTGTGCCTTCCAGTATCTTCTTCAATTGTCCAGGTTGAGAATTTTCCAATATCATGCATAAAACAAGCCAGTTTTAGATGAGCTAATCTGGAAGCTCCTCCAAAATCAACGCAATCCATATGCTGTCTAACCTTTTCAGAAGAGGTATCATACAACAACTGAACCTGACGAATAGTTTCTACACTATGATGAAACAAATCTAAATGATGATGAAGATTGGGTGGTACTTGTTTTAATTCTTGAACAAATGGGAAAAGCAATTCCAGAATGCCGCACTCGTCCATCTTTAACAGGGCGGAATCCGCATGTTTTCCACCAAACAGTTTCATAAGCTCATATTCAACACGTTCTTTTGCAGGCTTTAGAATCAAAGCTTTATTTTCTTTTACAACATCAATTAAATGCGTGTCAATTTCAAACCCGAAAAGAGAATAAAACCGAAAAATTCTTAATATCCGCAAAGGGTCATCCATAAAATTAGAATCTCTTACCCCTCGAATTTTTTTATTTAAAATATCATCAAGCCCACCTGCTAAATCCAGAATTTGCGTAGATTTAATATCTATAGCTACAGAATTAATAGTTAAATCTCTTCTGTAAATATCCTGTTCCATTGAATCTTCTATAGGATTTGTAATATCCAGATAATTTAGTTTATCAGGCAGTACAACACGATAGATTTTATTTTCAACATCAAGAGGAATCCATTTACCTTGAAAAAAATCAGCAATTTTTTTGGAAAAGCTTCCGGCATCTTCATCAACAACTATCAAATCTCTATCATAGACTACTTTTCCGAGAATATAATCACGAACCGAACCTCCAACCAAATATATTTTATTTGGAAAGAAACTTGCAATATTATTTAAAATTTCATCATTTTTAATTTTATCTGTTAAAATTTGAATATTCATAAACAATATTTCCCAAAGCTACAACAACGGCAGTATCTGCTTTTAATATCAAGTTTCCAAGAGTAAGCATTTCAAAATTTTGTTTTTCAAAATACTCAAATTCTTTTTGCGAAAAACCTCCCTCTGGACCAACAATAACAAGAACTTTATCCCCATTTTTCACAGGATGTTCCAAAAACGAATCGCGTATAGTTTTTTCAGCAATACGTTCACAAAAAACAATTATTTTATCAAAATGATAATCTGAGATAACACTATCTATTTTAGAAATATCAAAACATTCAGGAACAAATGCTCTTTCACATTGCTTTGAGGCTTCATACATTATCTTTTGCCATTTTTGAACTTTTTTTTCTGCTACAGATTTATTAATCGCACAATTATCTGTTAATACTGGAAAAATTCCGTTAATACCTAGCTCTGTAGCTTTTTCAATTAAAAGAGATTGAGCATCACTACGCAATGGACTTTGCGCCAGATATAACTCAAAATCCAAAAATCTTTTTGACGGATATGAACTATTAATTTCTACTAAAATTTCAGAATTAGTAATCTGCAAAATTGTTGTTTCATATTGAATTTGCTTTTCATCAATCAACAAAAGTTTTTCACCTGCTCTTGCTCGCAAAGCTCTTGCTATATGAACATAATTATCCTTATCTGATATTTCAATTTTATTATTAATAATTTGAGAAGATTCTATAAAAAAATGCGGCATAACTAAACCTCTTTATTAAAACTATTATATCATAAGATTTTCATAAACTATGAAATTCCCGTACGCAACTTAAAGAAAGGTTAGAAAACAGAGTATCTAATAACTCAAGCAATCTATTAAAGCAAGTTTTCCTTGATAAAAAATAAATCACTACAATATCTGGACTTGAGATACTTGCCATTCAAAAATTGCTACGGAATCATCTTACAACAATTTTTAAATTAGAGAATAAATAAATTCAATATGATATTTATCTCAATCTACTAATCTACAACAATTTCTTTTTCGTTCCTATATGTAACATATCCTAACGGTGCTGCCGGAGGCTTTCTCAAATATTTACGTTTTGTATAGATAACTCCGGCTTTTGTTGAATTATTTGCAGTTGAATACTCTTTTGCATATTTTGCACATTTATAAATCAATTCATCAGTAATATTCTGTGTCTTTAACAATACATGCGACCCTGCGCAATCCTTAACATGAAACCACAAATCATCATCTGACGATAATTTTGAAACTATCATATCATTTTGCTTATTATTTCTGCCAATATAAATCCTTGTTTCATTTTCCAAATCTATTTTTATCGGCTCAGAATGAGTTTTATTTGTTTTTTCAGAAAGCCTTACATCTTCTACCTCACTTGAAATTTCCAGTAAATTTTCCATATTTTTACAAAGATCTATTGAATACAAAAGACTTTCATAAAAAGATTTTTTTTGCTTAAGCTCGTCCATAAGCTCTGCCATTTTAAGATTAGAAGTCTTCGCCTTGTTATACAATTTGTAAAACTTGTTAGCATTGTCTTTTAAGGACTTGGTCTCATCTAAATTTATAACTATTTGCCTATCATTTTCATAATCATAAACAGAAATTGAAGCCTCATAATCTTTTAAATTATATAAATTTGCTAAAATCAAATCACCGTACAAACGGTACACATCTGCATTTTGATTTTGCATAACCTGATATCCCATCTGCTTTAACGATTTAACTATTTTCTTTAACTTTTGATTAACCGAACTTACATAGTAATTTTTTAAAGAATTAAACTTGTATTGAGAAATATAAAAAGAATAATACTCATCAATCATTTCGTTAACAGAATCATATTTAGTCGCGTCTCCCAACAATTCTTCAAAAAGAGAATATTGCGAAAAGTTTTTTGATATAGCCGGAGTAACATTTTTCAATTGGACATAATTTTTTAGGAAATCTATATCTTTACCATAACATAAATTTGCAAAAGATTTCGAAAACCAATAAAAATCCTGCGACAAATCATCATAGTTAACCTCACCGCTATATTGCAAAATATCAGCTTTCGCCTGGGCTGGAGGATAAACATAAGGAATGCCGCCATACATTTCACGTTCTCTACTTTTTTCCGAACCAACATTATGCGCACATCCTAAAATAATATTTGTGTCATAATTATACAAAATAACATTAGAATATTTACCCATAAGTTCAAATGCCAAGCATAAATATATCTTATCACCCATTTCATTATATGCCTCTATGTAAAATTCCAGAATTCTCTCATAAGCAGGCTGCTTAATTTTTGAAATTCTTGAATTTAATAAATACTTTCTCAAAAGCATACAAAACATTGGGGGATTCTGCGGAATCTCAATACACTTTTTATGAAGATTCTCTTTAGATGTAAAACACAAATGATAAAACTGGGGATTTATATTTACATAAAAATGTCGAGATACTCCATTATTGCGCAAAACAAATAACAATTCACGCCTCGTCGGCTGCTGAATTTTTGTAATTCTAGCTCCGGATAGGAAATCTAATTCCTCAGCAACTAAAGCTTTTAGGGTTAAACTATCAAAAGTAATCATAATTTAAGCTTACTAAAAAACATATATATTGTCCATTAACTATTTTTATGCTAAAATAATTAGTTGAAAAGAGGGTAAAAAATGGCAACAAAAAAAGATAACAAATTTCAAAACATTCAACTTTCAACATCGAAAGATTATGTAACAATTTTAATTACAACAGCTGAACACATAATAAAAGGAAAATTATATTTACCAATTCCTTCAGTTGTTGAAAATCCAACTACAGAAAACTTATTATTTTATGCATTAAACTGCGGTAATATGTTTATATCACTACACGACTGTTTTATTATGAACAAGGTAAATCTAGAGTATCAACCTGAACGTGTAAAATACTATAACATAAACTTGAACGTTGTTCATTCTTGTCAAATTATAGAAAATGAGGATTAATATTCCAGAAAAAGATTACAAATGTTACATATTGTAGTCTTTTTTTTGTGTTTTTGTTAATATAAAAAGTGCAATATAAATAGATTATTAAAGGAAATAAGAAAAGATGATTAAAACAAAGTTTAAAGACCATGAATGTGGAAAACTTAACTTGACAAACATTGACGAACAGATTACATTGTCAGGCTGGGTTTCTTGTATCAGAGATTTAGGCGGAATTCTATTTGTAGAATTAAGAGACAGAAGCGGATTTTTCCAAATTGTTGCCAATCCTCAAATAAATCCTAATGTTCATAAAACACTAGAACATGTTAGATCAGAATATGTCATAAAAGTATCAGGAAAAGTGACAAAAAGACCAGAAGAAACATACAATGAAAAATATCCTACAGGTCAAGTTGAAATGTATCCTGATTCTATTGAAGTTTTATCAGAATCAAAAGTTTTACCTTTTGTTCTTGATGATGATAATGTATCAGAAGATATAAGATTAAAATACAGATACTTAGACTTAAGACGCGAACCAATGTTATCCAAACTCGTAATGCGTCACAATATAGTTCAAGCTATCCGTAATTACATGAATAACCTTGACTTCTTAGAAGTTGAAACGCCTATTCTATGTAAAACCACTCCGGAAGGTGCAAGAGACTACCTGGTACCATCTCGTGTTCAAGAAGGCAAATTCTATGCACTCCCTCAATCTCCGCAAATATTCAAACAATTGCTTATGGTTGGCGGAATTGAAAGATACTATCAAATCGCAAAATGCTTCAGAGATGAAGACTTGCGAGCAGATAGGCAACCAGAATTTACACAAGTTGACATTGAAATGTCATTTGTTGAACAACAAGATGTAATCAAAGTTGTTGAAGGCCTGATTGTCGATGCATTTAAAGCTGCAGGCGTTGACGTAAAACCTCCATTCATCCAAATGCCTTGGCAAGAAGCAATGGATAGATATGGTTCAGACAAACCTGATACAAGATTTGGTCTGGAATTATTTGACATTGGAGATATTATTCTTCAATCTGAGTTCCAGATTGTTAAAAATACTCTAGAAAACGGCGGTATTGTTCGTGGTATCAGAATACCCGGCGGTGCTAAATATTCCAGAAAAGAAATTGATGATATTACAAAACTTGCAGTATCATTCGGAGCCAAAGCTCTGGCAAATATTATTTACAACGAAGACGGAACAGCTAAATCTCCAGTATTGAAATTTGTTACAGAAGAACAGGCTAAAGCTATCCAGGAAAGAGCTCAAGCTCAAGCCGGAGATATAATCTTCTTTGTTGCAGATAAACCAAAATTAGTTTATGACATTATGGGAAGATTAAGATTACACTTCGGTAAATCTCTAAACTTAATTGATGAATCAAAACATGCACTGCTTTGGGTTGTAGACTTCCCTATGTTTGAATGGTCTGATGAAGAAGGAAGATTCAAAGCTATGCATCACCCATTCACATCACCTTGCATTGAAGATTTAGAAAAACTTAAATCTGGTGATTTAGGTAGCGTTAAATCTATTGCGTATGATATTGTTTATAATGGTACAGAATTAGGCGGCGGTTCAGTAAGAATCCACTCTTCTGAAGTTCAATCCGCAATCTTCAATGCATTGGGATTAACTCAAGAAGAAGCACAAGAAAAATTCGGATTTATGGTTAATGCACTACAATACGGAACACCTCCACATGCTGGATTGGCAATAGGTTTAGACAGATTAGTAGCTTTACTGGCAAGAACTGAATCTATCCGTGATGTTATCGCATTCCCTAAAAACGCAGGCGCTAAAGACTTGATGAGCGATGCTCCTGGCGAAGCTTCACTACAACAACTAAGAGAATTGCATATCAAAAGCACTGTAAATTTAGGTAAATAATAGGAATAAATAAAAAAAATAGAGCCTTGAGAAATATCAGGGCTCTATTTTTTTCTAAAAACTCACTATTACAATTGTTTTCTCTTTGGAATTAAACATTCAAACTTGATTACACGTACAGCTCGCATTATTTACTTTTAAATCCAAAGAATGCTTTTAGACGTCTAATTCTCAAATCTTTATTCTCCTTTTTAACTTGCTTCAAAGCCTCATCATACAACAAGGCTATCATCTCTGAACCATTTGCGTTAGCATCATTTACACCATTTATTTTGTTCCAATAACGTTCAACAGCACCTCCGGATTTGTAAGCTCTTGATTCGTCTCTTAACATAAATTTGCACATTGCTAATATCTTATTATCTGTCTTGAAATTATTTACCAGCAAAGATGTAATTTGCGTTCTTAAATTTTGAGCCAATGCACTTTCATTAAAAAAAACCAAATGTTTAACTAAACCTTGAACAGATAGCGGCTGCGTAGTACTCGTTCCAATCGCACACCCTTTATCACCATAAAGCTTTGACATATACAATAATGAACTTTGTAAATCCATGTTCTTTTCATTTAATAATTGTCCGTACTTATTGATGATCTTTTCTAAATATTTCTTTCCAAAAAGCCTTGCACATAATAATTGGAACTTTACTTTGAAAGAAAGTGACTGATTTAATGCATGTTCCAATTCGTGTGTAATTAAATTTAAAGATTCTTTAAGATTATACCCCTGCAGTCTCAAAGAAAGAAGAACAGATTTATCTTTAGGATTGGATAATACTGTAGAAGCAGTACCCGAATAAACAGCTTTTATTAAACATTCGTCATTTATCCCTATTGATTTCATATAACGTTCTAAATCTTCAAACTTGTCAGATATAATAATTTTCCTAGCCTTTTTTTTACCAATAGAGTCAGATAAAAGTTCACCAACTCTTTCATTAGTAATAGCCTTACCATCTTTTGCTTCATTAGCAAGAGTAAATCCAATATTTTTACAAGTTTTAACAACCCTTTTACTAGGCATAACTCCAGTTACCCTAAAAATTACATTTGAAATATTTACC
>ERZ780223.3696-NODE-3696-length-11177-cov-8.742942_pt1 | contig 11177 bp, 10 predicted proteins | sample MGYA00511016_ERZ780223 | MGnify/ENA primary metagenome ERZ780223 (study PRJEB29588, sample SAMEA2159032) | human gut metagenome | biome: human gut; feature: human-associated habitat; material: faeces | place: Denmark | collected 2008/2010 ... | reverse complement strand
CGGCATCGGCGTAGCGGCCGGTGCGCAGTTCTTCCAGAAGCGCCGCGACGACACGGTCACTGATGACCGCACCGCCCAGGCGGATGGATGACGAAGAGCTGGATTCTTTCATGGGCTGTTCCTCCGGTTCGCGGGCGGGGCAGTGCCCGCCTGGACTTGGGAAAACCTGCCCTGCATCCCAAAAGCTGCGCCGGACAGATTTTCTTGCTTTCATTATAGCATGATTTGACTTTATTTTGAATGGTAATTATACTGGAATCCAGCAGAAAGTATGATTTTATTTTTGGAGGGTTCACAAAATGGAACTGATACTGCAAAAAGTGTGTGGCCGGCCTGCACAGCTTCCCATTCGCCTGCGCCGGTGCGGCCCTGCGGATGCCGCCGCATTCTTTGCTTTGCAGAACGAAGTGCGGGCCGCTATGCCCCACCCGGAGCAGTTTGTGCCGGACACGCTGGAAAACATCACGGCCTACCTGAGGGAGGACCTGTGCATCGGGGCATACGACGGCGAACGGCTGGGGGCGTACTTTATCCTGCGCTACTGCGGCCGGAGCGCACACAACTATGCAGCCTTTCTGGGGGTGCCCCGGGAGGAGTGGGAGCACTGGGCCAATGCAGACAGCGCGGTGGTTCACCCGGACTGGCGGGGCAACGGCCTGCAGCGGAAGCTGCTGGAAGCAGCCCTGACCCGGCTCCGCCCCGGCATCGTGGGCATCGGGGCCACCGTCAGTCCGGAGAATCAATACAGCCTGAACAATGCCCTTGCCTGCGGTTTTGTCATTGCCGACCGCCGTGAGATGTACGGCGGGTATGACCGATATCTGTTAAAGAAGATGCTGTAAACAAAAAATGCCCTCCTGCTGAGCACAGGAGAGCATTTTTTATTATGCGGCCAGGTGGGCCTCTTCCTTCAGCTGATCGTTCATCTTTTTGCGCACGACCAGCAGGCAGATGAGATGCACCCCTGCGGTCAGGGCCCAGCTGATGGGATAGCTGATGTACAGCGTGCCGGTGGAGCGGAACATCCGGAAGATAGTTGCGATCCAGACCAGACGGAGCAGGCAGCTGCCCACCAGACTGACGATCATGGGGATCACCGAGTAGCCGCGGCCGCGCAGGCAGCTGGCCAGAGTGTCCATTATGCCGCACAGGAAGTAGGCAGTGCAGATGATCTGCATCCGGGACAGGCCGGCAGCCACCACGGCTTCATCCGTGGAGTAGAAGTGCAGCAGGACCTCACCGCCAAAGTAAGCGCCGCAGCCCAGGAACAGGCCCGCCACAGTGACGCAGAGCAGACAGTTGCGCATGACGCGGTCGAGGTTGTCGTACCGGCGGGCACCCACGTTCTGGCTGGTAAAGGTCACGGCCGCCTGCGCAAAGGCATTCATGCCGGTGTAGATGAAGCCCTCGAGGTTGGATGCGGCAGAGTTTCCGGCCACGACCGTGGAGCCAAAGGAATTGATAGCCGACTGGATCACCACGTTGGACAGGCTGAACACGGTGCTCTGCAGACCGGCGGGCAGGCCGATCTGGATGATCTGCAGCAGGGCTTTCTTGTGGAAGCCCAGATGCCGCAGGTCAAGGTGCATGGCACCCTCTTCCTTGACCAGCAGCACCGTGACCATAATGGCGGATACCGTCTGGCTGAGGATGGTGGCCAGCGCAACACCCGCCACGCTCATCTGGAACACGATGACGAACAGCAGGTTCAGCACCACATTGATGACACCTGCCACCGCCAGACAGACCAGCGGGCGGCGAGTGTCGCCCACGGCACGCAGCAGGGAGGCGTTGAAGTTGTACAGCATGGTCATCGGCATTCCGATGAAGTAGATCTTCAGGTAAAGGGTGGCAAGGTCAATGACATCCTCGGGGCTGGACATCAGTTCCAGCAGGCCGTGGGCTGCAAAAAAGCCCACAAAAGCCATCAGTACGCCGCCCACAAGGCTCAGGGTAACAGCGGTCTGCACCGCTTCGTGCACGCCCTGGTCATCCTTTGCGCCATAGCAGCGGGCAGCCACAACGTTTGCACCCAGCGCAAGGCCGACAAACAGGTTGACCAGCAGGTTGATGAGCGCACCGTTGGAACCAACTGCTGCCAGCGCGGCGCTGCCGACGAACCGGCCCACCACGACCACATCGGCAGCATTGAACAGCAGCTGCAAAAAGCTGGATGCCGCCAGCGGTAGGGAAAACAGGATGATCTTTTTCAGCATCGGGCCGCTGGTCAGATCACCGGCCTGGGACATTTGTGCCATGAAAGCTCCGCCTCCTTTGAAACTTCTCTCATACTCTTGCACCAAAATTGAAGCGTAAAAAATGCGCCGTGCCGTTTTGCGGCACAACGCAATTTGTAAAGAACATCTATATTATAATACAGTTTTCTGTAAAATACAAGATGCCGTGCAGGGGAGATCCTGCCTTTCCGGGGCACTTCGATCAGGAATGATGGATCTGCAGCGTTTTCCAGTGCTCTTTCTTCTCATATTCTGTTGTCACACCGTCATCCCGGTACATCCGGTACTCCGCAGATTCGCCGTCGGGCAGGAAGCTCCACAGGGTCAGGCTGGCATCATCCAGCTCAGAGGTGTTGTTGGCGGGCTGTGCCACGGGAATGATGTGACCCGGACGGAGGAACAACAGCACTTCGTCCAGCGCACAGCGGATATAGTGGTGTCCGGCGGGCAGGATCTCTTCATCGTAGTCGTCCACAGCCCGCAGGCGCAGGAGCTTCATGGATTCGGGCAGGTAGACATGCCGCCCGTGGGCATTCTGGACATAGACGGGAGCGGCCATCAGGCCCTCGCCCAGCAGAAGCTGATCTTCCACCTCCCGGGCATCGGGGTCATCCGGGTAGTCGAAGGCCAACGGCCGGAAGTAGCTGGTGTTTTCCAGCGCGGCCTTCATAAATTCGCTGTACAGGTAGGGCAGCAGGGCGTAGCGCAGACGGATCATATTGCGCACAGCGGGCAGCACCTCGGGGAAGCGGTAGTATTCCTGCATCCGGGTGCCAACTGCGGAGTGGTTGCGCATCAGCGGGGTGAGCAGACCGAACTCAAGCCAGCGCAGGGCAAGATCCGGCGTGGTATCGGAGGAGAAGCCGCAGAGGTCGGCACCGCTGTACAGGAAACCGCACATCTGGACACTGGGCATCATCTGGATGTTGGCCAGCAGCTGGGCCCAGCTGGAATTGTTGTCGCCCAGCCAGATGCCGCCATAGCGGTGGCTGCCAATGAAGCTGGAGCGGCTGTAAAGCAGGGTGCGCTGGCCCGGGCGCAGGTCGGCAAAGGCTTCGCCAGCGGCGCGGGTCATGCTGCCGCCGTAGAGGTTGTGGACCTGATCGTGGCGCACCTTCTGGCCGTCCACCTCGTGGTAGAAGCTGGCGTAGTCTGCCGGGCTGTTCATCAGTCCCATGGCACCGCCTATCACGCGCGGGAAGAACTCCTCCTGCTCAATGTTGTCCTTCTCCCGCAGGGCGGCCATGTCGTTCAGAAAAGCGCGCAGCCGCTCGGGTGAGTAGAAGAGGGAGGGCTCATTCATATCGTTCCAAAAGCCCTCGATGCCGCAGTCGGTCAGGGCCTTGTATTTGTGGCCGAACCACTCCCGCACTTCAGGGCGCAGGAAGTCGGCAAAGTAGGCCTTGCCGGGCCAGACTGCCGCCACAAAGGGAGTTCCGTCGGCCTTTTTGCAGAAGTATCCTTTTTCCAGCCCCTCAGTGCAAGTGGAGTCGTTGGGGTCGACGCGCACGCCGGCATCGATGATGGGCACCAGCCGGATGCCCTGCGCTTTCAGGTCTGCGGAGAGCTTTGTAAGGTCTGGAAAACGTTCCTTGTTTACGGTGAAATCGGCATAGTCCTGCATATACTCGATGTCCATGCAGATCATATCCAGCGGCAGGTCGTGCTCCTTGTACTGGCGTGCAACCTCCCGCACGTCCTCCTCGGTCTTGTAGCCCCAGCGGCTCTGTGCCAGACCGAATGCCCACTTGGGTGGGATATAGCTGCGGCCGATGAGGGTGCGGAACTCCTTGCAGATCGCATTCTCGTTCCCGCCGGAGAGGAGATACAGATCATAGTCGGGGGTCTCGGTGTGGAAAGAGAAAAGATCGTGGCGGGTATAGCCGATGTCGTAATACACCTTGCCCGGGAAATCCACGAACAGGCCAAAGCAGGTGCTGCCGTCCCGCACCAGCAGGAAATTGTGCGCACCATAGAAGGAAAGCTTATCCTCGCTGTGGCGGGATTCATCGGTGTTGTTGGTGATGTAGTGCCAGCCGCGCTTGTTGATGCCGCGGGGCATTTCGCCCAGACCGTAGACCGCAGCCTGCTCACTGAGGGTGAACCGCCAGCCGGTGCTATCGGGAGTCAGAAAGGGAACGGGGCCGCTTTCCGCGGGAAGAGACAGCACAACGCTCTGGGTGGGGAAGGGATGCCCGAAAGAAAAACGCTGGATCACAGAATAGACCTCCTGTTTCAGATAGAGTTGTTACTGTAATGATACGGCAGAAATCGTTCCGGAACAAGAGAGAAAACAGGATAAATAATGCAACAAAACAGGCGTTTTGTGGTCTGCGCAACAGCCAATACTTCTGCTGCGCCTGCCTGAGCCCCTCGGGCGTGAAACTGCACGGAATGGATTGCAAACTGTCGAAGGGCTTGCTATAATAAAAGGTACTCTGAAAAGGGAGGATCTTCCATGTATCGAAACGGCATCAAGCGGCTGCTGGCGGTCATTCTGTCCCTCTGCGGCATGATCGTGCTCTCGCCGCTGCTGCTCATCCTCTGCCTTGCCATCAAGATCGATTCCCCGGGACCGATCTTTTTCAGGCAGAAGCGGGTGGGCATCCACAAACAGCATTTCAATATCCTCAAGTTCCGCACCATGCGCATCGACACCCCCCACGATATGCCTACCCACATGCTCAAGGACCCGGATCAGTATATCACCCGGGTGGGGCACTTCCTGCGCAAGACCAGTCTGGACGAGCTGCCCCAGCTCTGGAACATCTTTGTGGGCGATATGGCAGTCATCGGCCCGCGCCCGGCGCTGTGGAACCAGTATGACCTGCTGGCCGAGCGGGACAAGTACGGTGCCAACGATGTCCGCCCCGGCCTGACCGGCTGGGCTCAGATCCATGGGCGGGATGAGCTGGAGATCGTGGACAAGGCCCGGCTGGACGGCTACTATGTGGAGCACCTGAGCTTTGGCATGGACGTAAAGTGCTTCTTTGGCACCATCAGGGCGGTGCTCGACCACGACGGTGTGGTAGAGGGCGGCACCGGCACTTTGCACGAAGAGGAAAACCACAAGAAGTAAGACTGGCCCGGGCAGAATACTTGATTTATCCCCTGAAAAGCGTATAATAAAACGGTATAAGACATCAAAGGAGGATTTCCATGAATCGCACCTACATCAACGAGGTACAAAAGGAAATTGGCAATACGGTCAAGGTACAGGGCTTTATTGAAAACCTGCGCAACAGCAAGTATATGGCCTTTATCGTACTGAAGGATATCACCGGCAAGCTGCAGATCACGGTTGAAAAAGAGGATCATCCTGATCTGGTGAACACCATCGATCAGCTGACCCCTGATTCTGTCATCACTGTCACCGGCAAGGTGGTCGAGAACGACTACGTAAAGATGGGCGGCATCGAGATGATCCCCGAGGCCATCGAGGTGGAGAGCATTGCGGATGCACTGCCCATTGCCCGTAAGGCCATTGCCGCCACCAAGAAGAAAAAGGCGGTGGAGCGTTCCAGCATCGACCAGCGCATTGATTACCGCTGGGTCGATCTGCGCACCGACGAGAACCAGCTGATGTTCAAGGCCCAGAGCTGCATGGTCAACGCCATGCGCAAGTTCCTGCTGGACCAGAACTTCATCGAGATCCACACCCCCAAGCTGATCGCTGCTGCCAGCGAGAGCGGCTCTGAGGTGTTCAAGGTGGATTACTTCGACCGCAATGCCTATCTGGCACAGAGCCCCCAGTTCTACAAGCAGATGGCAATGGCTGCAGGCTTTGAGCGCATCTTCGAGACCGGCCCTGTGTTCCGCGCCGAGAAGAGCTATACCAACAAGCACGCCACGGAGTTCTCCGGCTTCGATCTGGAGTTCAGCTACATCACCTCTTACAAGGATGTCATGGCCATGGAGGAGCAGCTGCTCAAGGCTGGCCTGCAGGCTGTGAAGGACGCTTACGGCGATCAGATCCAGGAACTGTTCGGCAAGGAAGTCATCGTGCCCGAGACCCCGTTCCCCGTGGTCAAGCTGGCTGACCTGTACAAGGGTCTGGAAGAGGACTTCGGCTATGTGGTGGACGATTCCGAGAAGGGCGACCTGACCACTGAGGCCGAGCGCCTGAGCTACGACTGGGTGAAGAAGCACTATAACCACGAGTTCCTCTTCGTCACGGATTACGATGCTGAGAAGCGCGCTTTCTACCACATGCGCGACGAGAACGGCGTGCCTCAGGGCTACGACCTGATCTGGCGCGGTGTGGAGATCACCACCGGTGCCCAGCGTGAGCACCGCTATGAGGTGCTGAAGAAGCAGGCTGAGGAAAAGGGTCTGGCTGAGGATGTCAAGTTCTATCTGGAGTTCTTCCAGTATGGCTGCCCCCCGCACGGCGGCTTCGGTCTGGGCATCGACCGCCTGACCATGCTGCTGGTGGGCGAGAGCATCAAGGACGCGGAGTTCCTGTTCCGCGGCCCCAACCGTCTGACCCCGTAAGGACGGGGGTGTTCGTATGAACGCCGCAGACCATTATCTGACCCGTTATCTGGAAGCGAAGGATCTGGATCAGTACAACGCACTGCTCCGCTACACCTTTCAGGTCACGGAAGAAGAGCTGACTGCCACAGGCTGGAAGGACGATGAAATCAAGCAGTCCAAGTTCCCGGTGCTGGAACGTGCCGATGTGCTGGGCTGCTTTGATGGAGACACGCTGGTGTCCCAGTTTGCCGTCTATCCGCTGAAAATGAACATCTACGATACGGTCTACCATGTGGGCTTTGTTACCAGTGTCTGCACCTACCCGGAGTACACCGGGCAGGGCATTATGAAGCACCTGATGATCAAGGGCCTGACCCAGATGCACGAGGAGGGCAAATCCTTCGCCCTACTCTACCCGTACAGCATTCCGCTGTACCATCATCTGGGCTGGGAGATCGTTTCCAACAAGATCTCGTTCAACATCAAGGACCGGCAGATCCCCACCAAGGTCAAGGCCCCTGGCTATGTCCGGCGCGTCAGCTGGGATAACACCGAGTTCCATGAGCTGCACTCTCACTTTGCGTCCATCACCCATGGCTGTCTGTTCCGCAACAGTCTGGCCTGGGAGGAATACTGGCGCTGGGACGAGGACGATACCAATGTTGCGGTCTACTACAACGTCAAGGATAAGCCCTGCGGCTACATGGTCTACCTCATCAAAAACGACATCATGCACATCAAGGAGATGGTCTACCTCAACCGCGAGGCCCAGAAAGGCCTGTGGGAGTATATCCATGCCCATGATTCCATGATCGATGAGGTGCACGGCAGCACCTATTTCAGCGAACCCATCGCCTTTGAGATGGACGATGGCGACATCAAGGAGAGCATCCGCCCCTATGCCATGGGACGCATCATCGACGTGGAGGATTTCCTCGCCGATTACCCCTGTGATCCGGACGGCGGCACCCTGTGTATCGAGCTGGAGATCGAGGACTCGCTTCTGCCATGGAACGACCGGACGTTCAACGTTCGCTTTGCGGATGGGCACTGCACCATGACCCGTGAACCTGCCGAGTATCACCTGAAAATGGGCATCGGCACCTTTACCACCCTGCTGCTGGGCTACAAGACCGCAGAGCGTCTGTATGAGCTGGAGCGCATCGAGGGCAGGGAAGAGGCTGTGGAACGGCTGGATGACGTGCTCTTCCATAAGATTCCGTATATTTCGGATTACATCTGACAAAAGAAAACAACCCTCTCCGTCAAAGCCTTTTGCTTTGCCTGCTTCCCCCGAAAGGGTGAGGCGGCATTGCGAGGCAATGACGGAGAGGGTTGTTCTTTTTGACTCAGAGCAGCGTCGGCACCAGCTCGGCCAGCTTTTCGGCCAGCTGTGCGTGGCCCTTACGGGTCAGGTGCATGAAGTCGATCTGGTTGAACTCGCAGCCTTCAGCATCCAGGAAATGGACGTTGTTGCGCTCTGTGATGATCTTGTACCAGCCGGCAATGCCTTTGGACTTCTCCACACAGTCGTCGCCCATGACCTCATCGTGGAAGCCCTCCTTGATGCGCGGAGGAGCAACTACAAGAATGTTGGGTTCCTTGCCGCCCCAGCAGTCCACGGTCTTGCACTTCTGGATCAGGCGCTCCATGCCAGCGCCAATGCAGGCGGCGTTTGCGTTGAAGCGCTCTTTCACATCGTTGGTGCCCAGCATGATGATGAGCAGGTCGATGACTTCATGGCTCTTGAGCAGGGGATAGGCCACGCTCAGAGCATCCATGGACTCGTGGATGGGGTCTACAAAAACGGTGGTGCGGCCGGAAAGGCCCTCTTCGGTTACCAGATACTTGTTGCCCAGAGCAGTCTGCAGGCGGCAGGGCCACCGCTCGTCCTCGTTGAAGCGGATGCCGCCGTCGGCGTTATCCTTGGGGTCGGCACAATAACCGTGGGTGTTGGAATCGCCCAGGCAGAGAATATGTGTTTTCATCTCAATACACTCCTTTGATCGTTCAGATGATCAGGCTTCGCCGTGCTGCTGGCGGAAGTAATAGACTGCGCCTACCATACCGGCATCATTGTGCAGCTGGGCGGCGCGGATCTCCAGCCCCTCGGCAAAGGCGGGCATAACGGAGGCCCTGACTTTGGCGGCAATGGGCTCGATGAGCAGCTTCTGCTGGGCACTCACGCCGCCGCCGATGAGAATGAGCTGCGGGTTAAAGATGTGCACCATGCCTGCAAGGCCCTGTGCGATCTCATCCGTCCAGGCATCCAGCAGGGCCAGAACGGTCTCGTTGCCAGCCTCCGCGGCAGCAAAAATGGCGCGGCCGTCTTTCCAGGCCGGGTCCTTTTCCTGTGCGGCCCGTACCAGAGCCGTGGTGGCGGCGTAGCGCTCCCAGCAGCCGGTGGCACCGCAGGTGCAGGGAACACCGTCCAGTGCATGGGTGCGGTAGTGGCCCAGCTCACCGCCCAGTCCGCGGGCACCCTCCAAAAGGCGGCCGCCGGTCAGGATGCCGCCGCCCACGCCGGTGCCCAGGGTCACGCCGATGACATCGGTATAACCCTTTGCGCCGCCGACCCAGACCTCGCCCAGCGTCATGCAGTTGGCATCGTTGGCAACGGTGACGGGCAGGCCGAAGAGCCGTTCCAGTTCGGCCTGGATGGGGCTGTTGATGTAGTTGGGAAAGTTGCCGCAGGTACCGGCCACGATACCTTTGCGGCTGTCGATCTGGCCGGTGGCCGAAACGCCCACGCCTTCCAGTGTGTTCACGTCGATGTTCTGGGTCTCCACAAAGGCTTTGGCGGCTTTGAGCACGGTGGTCAGCACCGGGGTCTGGTAGCCGTCAAAGTTGACGCTCTCCTCGGCCTTGGGGCCTACCGCGCCGGTTTCATCCACGATGCCCAGCTTGACGGCAGTGCCGCCGATATCGATCGCAAGATACTGTTTCATCTCAGTGTCTCCGTTTTACTTGTTCATGGCGTTGATGGCACCGGTGAAGCGGGCCGTGATCTCGGCAGGGCGGGGGATGGCACCGCCCACCACCAGTGCAAAAGCACCGGCTTCCAGTGCCTTGACGGCCTGCTCGGGGTAGTGGATGTGGCCCTCGGCAATGACTTTGGCGGGGCACTCGGTGGCCAGCTTGTGGACGAAATCAAAATCGATGTCGTCAATGCCCTGGGTCTCAGGGGTGTAGCCGCGCATGGTGGTGCCCACAAAGTCGGCACCGGCCTCGGCACAGGCCATGGCGTTCTCAAAGTTGTCGCAGTCGGCCATCACCAGCTGATCCGGGTACTTTGCCTTGATGGCGCGGATAAACTCAGCGGAGGTGGAACCGTCCGGGCGGAGAGCTCCCGTGCCCTGCACCGCCAAAATATCCACACCGCAGGCCACCAGCTCGTCCACTTCCTTCATGGTCACAGTGATGTACATGGGGGTGCCGGGGTAGTCCTTTTTGATGATGCCGATCACGGGCAGGTCCACGACCTCCTTGATCTGAGTGATGTCCCGCACGGTGTTGGCACGGATGCCCACCGCGCCGCTCATGGCGGCAGCCTTGGCCATCAGGGGCATCACGCCGCCCTCCTTGGTGTACAGGGGCTCGTGCTCCAATGCCTGGCAGGAGACGATCAGCCCGCCCTTGATCTGAGCAAACAGTTTTTCCTTATCCATGATACTTATCCTCCATCTTGATCTTGACAACAGCTTTGCGGACACGATCGCAGCCGGGCATTTCCACGCCGGGGCGGTGCAGCTCACCGGGGAAGAAGAGGACGAACCGCCCCTCGCCCAGAGCGCCGAAAACGGCATCCTCGCTGTCCTTTTTGCCGATATCCGGCTGGTAGGGCTCCACCTCGGTGCCGGGGGCGGTCTCGTAGCCCCAGCCCTCGCCGCCGGTCAGGTCGATCTGCAGATCGGCGTAGAGCCGGTGATATTCGGCGTGGGAACCGGTGTGGGGTTTGAGATCGGCATCCATCACATTGATGAACACCTCGTCGCCGTCCACTTCGGTACGGCCCAGCGGCAGGGTATCCAGCGGGTGTGCGGCCAGAAACTCAATGGCCGTGTCGAGGTTTTTGTGGAACCCCTTGTACAGATGCAGTTGATCCAGGGTATCGCAGATCATACGCTTTCCCTCCAAAAAAGAAGCGCCCGCCTCCCCTCTGAAAAGAGACGGAGAGGGGGCGCTTGTTCAGCTTACAGTTTTGCGATGGCGGCTTCGATCATGGCCTGTGCTTCGACCACGATGGCCTCATCCTCGGGAATCAGGCTGGGCATGGGCTCACGCACGCCGCCCAGCTCCAGACCGTACATCCGGCGCAGGATCTCCTTCTGCACGGCGTACAGGTTGCCGTGGGCTTCGCACATTTTGTAGATGATGCGGTCGGCCTCGTACTGGATCTCCTGAGCCTGCTTGATCTCGCCCTTGTTGATGTGGTCGTTCATGGCCAGATACAGCTCGGGCATG
>ERZ780223.3695-NODE-3695-length-11179-cov-10.191837_pt1 | contig 11179 bp, 7 predicted proteins | sample MGYA00511016_ERZ780223 | MGnify/ENA primary metagenome ERZ780223 (study PRJEB29588, sample SAMEA2159032) | human gut metagenome | biome: human gut; feature: human-associated habitat; material: faeces | place: Denmark | collected 2008/2010 ... | reverse complement strand
CGAGCCGCAGCGCATCCTGCCGGGCGTCGATACCGCCGCGTGGGACAAGTCCGAGGCCGTCGCGGCCACGATCGACACCGAGTACCGCAACACCGATCACCGCATGGTGGCCGTCCCGATGCTGGGCACCGTGACGAACGACTATTTCAACACCGTCACCTTCGCGGGTGACAGCATCGCGTCGGGTCTTGGCATTTACGATACGGGCTACCACAATGCCCACTACGCCACCTACGTCAGCGCGGGCGTGCAGACCTTTGTCAACAATGTCAGCGTCAAGAACGCCGTCACCGGTGCGAACGAGACCCCGATGGAAACCATTGCCGCCAGCCAGCCGGATTATCTCTATATCCTTGTCGGCACGAACAACCTCGTCGTGCAGGGCAGTGAGGACAGCTTTATTGCCTACTACGAGCGCCTCATTGATATGCTGCGTGAGCAGCTGAACCCCGGCGTGACGATTTATATCCAGTCCATCCCCGGCGTACAGGAGGATGTGGTCGCCTCCAAGCCCGGTCTGGACAACACCCGCATTGCCACGGTCAACGACCTGCTGGCCAACATGGCGCTGCGCAAGGGCTGCTACTATATCAACATCCGCGAGGCCCTGACCAACCCCGCCGACGGCAGCCAGATCGACGACTACGCCACGAAGGACGGCGTCCACTTCAATGCCGCGGGCTACCATGCCTGGGCCGAATATCTGGCCACCCACACGGTCTGGAACCGCCGCAGCGTCTACAGCGGCGAGAACCCGTACTACATCTACGGGACCTGAAAATAATTTCCGGATTGCACAAATCCCCTGCAAAGTGTAAAAAGAACCTTGCAGGGGACTTTTTTTGTACGTTTGTCTGAAAAAACGCCCGATTTATGTCGAACTTGTACAAAACGAATAGGCAACATACGAAAATTTTAGCAGAATATTACACAAAAGACCTTGCATTTCCCGTAAGAAACAGGTAATATAGAGACAGAGATTATATAGAGTCGGTGTACTGTATCTACTACAGCACCGCTCAAAAGGGGAGATTACGTTGAAACAGCGCAAAGAAACGCCCAAAAGCTCCGATCTGCCCATTTATCTGTTCAAGCAGGGCAACAATCAGGAGGCCTATCGCTATTTCGGTGCGCATCTGTGCGAGGAAAACGGCGAGGCCGGCGCAGTGTTCCGTGTCTGGGCACCGCACGCCAAGGCCGTTTCCATTGTGGGTGACTTCAACAGCTGGACGCCCGGCGAGCACCCCATGGAAAAGGTGACGGACGGTATCTGGGAGCGCTTCGTTCCCGGCATCAAACAATTTGATGTCTACAAATACTGCATCACCACCCCGGCGGATGAGCTGGTCTATAAGGCTGACCCGTATGCCTTCCATACCGAGACCCGCCCGTCCAACGGCAGCAAGGTCTATGATATTGAGGGCTACACCTGGGGGGATGCCGCTTGGGTCAGTGACGAGGAAAAGCGGGATGTCATCAACAGCCCGATGTCCATTTACGAGATGCAGGCCGGCAGCTGGAAGATGAAGGACCCCGAAAACGGCGTGCCCTACAACTATGCCGAGCTGGCCGACGAGCTGATCCCGTACATAAAGGAAATGGGCTACACCCACGTGGAGCTGCTGCCCATCACCGAGTATCCCTTCGACGGCAGCTGGGGCTATCAGGTCACGGGCTATTTTGCCCCGACAAGCCGCTACGGCACGCCGAAGGACTTCATGGCCTTCGTCGACAAGCTGCATCAGGCGGGTATCGGCGTCATTCTGGACTGGGTCCCGGCCCACTTCCCGAAGGATGGCTACGGCCTGTACATGTTCGACGGCGCCCCCTGCTATGAGGACCCCAACCCCCGCCGCGGTGAGCACAAGGAATGGGGCACGATGGTCTTTAACTACGGCATGAAGGAGGTCGAGAGCTTCCTGATCTCCAGCGCCATGTTCTGGGTGGACCGCTATCATGTGGACGGTCTGCGCGTCGATGCTGTTGCCAGCATGCTCTACCTCGACTACAACCGCAAGGACGGCGAGTGGGAGCAGAACGTCAACGGCGGCAAGGAAAATCTCGAGGCCATCGCCTTCCTGCAGAAGCTGAACACGGCTATCCTGGGCCGCTATCCGCATAAAATGATGATCGCCGAGGAATCCACCGCCTGGCCGCTGGTCACAAAGCCCGCGTCCGACGGGGGCTTGGGCTTCAATTTCAAGTGGAACATGGGCTGGATGAACGACATGCTCAGCTACATGAAGACTGACCCGCTCTTCCGTTCGGGTAACCACAACAAGGTCACGTTCAGCTTCTTCTACGCCTTCAGCGAGAACTTCGTGCTGCCCATCAGCCACGACGAAGTCGTCCACGGCAAGGGCAGCCTCATCAACAAGATGCCCGGTGACTATGAGGCCAAGTTTGCAAACCTGCGCACCTTCTTTGGCTACATGATGGCTCACCCCGGCAAGAAGCTGCTGTTCATGGGTCAGGAGTTCGGCCAGTTCACCGAGTGGAACGAGACCAAGTCTCTGGACTGGATGCTGCTGGGCTACGACAAGCACACCGAGCTGCAGACCTACGTCAAGACCCTGAATAAATTCTACAAGGACAATCCCGCCTTCTGGCAGATCGATTACAGCTGGGAGGGCTTCCAGTGGATCGTCCCCGACGACTCACGGCAGAGCGTCGTGGCCTTCCTGCGCAAGGACGCCAGCGGCAAGCAGATCCTCGTGGTCTGCAACTTCAACCCCGTCCTGCGCGAGGGCTATACGCTGGGCGCACCGAACTCCGGCACCTACAAGGAGATCCTGAACAGCGACGACGAGGCGTTCGGCGGCTCCGGCAGCGTCCACAACAAGGCTGTCCGCACCAAGAAGAAGCCGCTCCACGGCTTTGAGCAGAGCATCACCATCACGCTGCCCCCCATGAGCGTGCTCTACTTTGAGGTGCCTGCAAAGCGCACCCGCAAGACGGCGGAGGACAAGGCTGAGGCCAAGACCGAAAAGGCCGCATCCAAGAAGACCGCGAAGACCGCCAAGGCCGAAAAGGCAGAGGAGAAGACCCCTGCAAAGCGCACCCGCAAGCCCAAGGCAGCCCCGGCGGCGGAAGAGAAAGCTCCTGCCAAGCGGGGCCGCAAGCCCAAGGCCGAGGCCGCCCCGGCAGAGGAAAAGGCTCCGGCAAAGCGGGGCCGGAAGCCCAAGGCCGAGAAGGCAGAGGAGGCAAAGCCTGCCCGCAAGCCCCGCGCCAAAAAGGCGGATAAGGCCGAAAAATAAGGCAGACGGACCGACCAACATTGTTGAACCATTTCCACCAAATATCAGGAAATGTTTAAAGGGGAGAATAAAGCTATGGCTAAAGAAATCGTGGCAATGATCCTTGCCGGCGGACGTGGCTCGCGCTTGTACGCGCTGACACAGAAAACGGCAAAACCGGCGGTGTCCTTCGGCGGCAAATACCGCATCGTGGACTTCCCGCTGTCCAACTGCGTAAACTCCAGCATCGATACCGTTGGTATTGCGACCCAGTATCAGCCCCAGAAGCTGAACGAGTACATCGGCAACGGCCAGCCTTGGGATCTGGACCGCCTGTACGGCGGCGTGCACACCCTGCCCCCCTACGAGCAGGCAAAGGGCACCGACTGGTACAAGGGCACTGCAAACGCCATCTACCAGAACATCAGCTTCATCGACAGCTATGATCCCGAGTACGTCATCATCCTGTCCGGTGACCAGATCTGCAAGCAGGACTATGCCGACTTCCTGCGCTTCCACAAGGAAAAGGGCGCGGAGTTCTCCGTGGCTGTCATGGAGGTCGATTGGAAGGAAGCTTCCCGCTTCGGCCTGATGGTGGCAGACGAGAACGATAAGATCACCGAGTTCCAGGAGAAGCCCCCGGTTCCCAAGTCCAACCTGGCTTCCATGGGCATCTACATCTTCAACTGGGATGTGCTGAAGAAGTACCTGGAAGAGGACGAGGCTGATCCCAACTCCAAGAACGACTTTGGCATGAACATCATCCCCGCTCTGCTGCGGGATGGTCGCAAGATGTATGCTTACCACTTCAACGGCTACTGGCGTGACGTGGGCACCATCGACAGCCTGTGGGAAGCCAACATGGAAGTGCTGGACCCCGAGAACTCCGGCATTGATATCTTCGACAAGAAGTGGAAGATCTACAGCCGCAACCCCGTGCTGCCCGCCCAGAAGATCGGCCCCCGCGCCGTGGTGCAGGATTCCCTCATCACCGAGGGCTGCCAGATCTATGGCCGCGTCCAGCACTCTGTCCTGAGCGCAGGCGTTACCGTGGAAGAGGGCGCTACCGTTGAGGACGCTGTCCTGATGGATGGCGTTGTGGTCAAGGCAGGTGCCGTGGTCAAGCGCTGCATCCTGGCTGAGGACGTTGTGGTGGGTGCCGGTGCCAAGATCGGCGGCGAGGGCCCCATTGCACATGTGGGTACCGGCCTTACCGTTGGCGCAGGCGCTACCGTAAAAGAGGGTGCCAAAGTATTTGATTCCGTCAAGGAGGGCGAGGAAGTATGCTGAGCCAGAACAACAATGCGTTGGGCATCATTTTCCCCAACAGCTATGATAACACCGTACCGGAGCTTGTGACTGAGCGCACCATGGCTTCGATCCCCTTTGCAGGCCGTTACCGCATGGTGGACTTTATGCTGTCCAGCATGGCAAACTGCGGCATCTCCAATGTCTCCATCGTGGTGCGCAAGAACTACCACTCCCTGATGGATCATCTGGGCACCGGCCGTGAGTGGGATATGGCCCGCCGTCACGGCGGCCTGAACATTGTGCCTCCCTTTGCAGAAAAGGGCGTGCGCATTTATTCCGGCCGTGTGGAGGCTCTGGGCTCCATCCTGAGCTACCTGGAGAACCAGAAGGAGAAGTACGTTGTGATGAGCGATGCCAACATCGCCATCAACTACGATTTCAACGCCCTGCTGGCTGCCCATCAGGCAAGCGGCGCGGATGTGACCATCGCCTACCAGAAGACTGAGATCCCCGAGGGCCGCAAGAACGACAACTACACCCTGACTGTGGATGCCGATGGCCGTGTGACTGAACTGCTGTTCAACGATTACCGCCCCGGTGTCCAGAACCTGGACCTGAACATCTACGTTCTGGAGCGCGAGACCCTGATCAAGCTGGTCAAGGATGCGACCTCCCGCGGCCTGATCTACTTTGAGCGTGACATCCTGGCCCACAACGTCAACATCCTGAACATCCGTGCGCTGGAGTACACCGGCTATGTGGCCCATGTCTGCGACATGAAGAGCTACTTTGATGAGAACCTCAAGCTCATCGATGAGAAGAACCTGAACGCTCTGTTCCCCAAGGAGAGCCCTGTCTACACCAAGATCCGTGATGACAACCCCGTGCGCTACGTCAACGGCTCTTCCGTCAGCAATTCCCTGCTGGCCGATGGCTGTGTCATCGAGGGCACCGTGGAGAACTGCGTGCTGTTCCGCGGCGTTCGCGTCAAGAAGGGTGCTGTGGTCAGAAACTGTGTCCTGATGCAGGATACCGTTGTGGAACCAGGCGCTCAGCTGGACTGCGTTGTCACCGATAAGAATGTGCGTGTGACCGCCGACAAGAAGCTCTCCGGTACCGAGAGCTTCCCGGTCTATGTTCAGAAGAACCACACCGTCTGAGCCTGATACACTGAAACTTTCACAGGGGCGGCTCCCCTCCCCGGTAGCCCCTCTCAAAGAGGGGCGGGGGCCTTTGCGCCCCCGCCCGCTCTTTGTGTATCCGCCCTTTTTTCTGGAAAGGAGAAATACTATGAAGATCCTGTATGCCGCTTCGGAAGCGACCCCCTTTGCCAAGTCCGGCGGTCTGGCCGACGTGGCAGGCTCCCTGCCCAAGGCTCTGGTCAAGGACGGCGTGGATGCCCGCGTCATCATGCCGCTGTACGGCGACCTGAAAATGCGCGACAAGCTGGAGTATGTCACCAACTACTCGGTGCCCGTGGGCTGGCGCAGCCAGTACTGCGGCCTGTTCAAGGCTGAGGTCAACGGCGTGACCTACTACTTCCTGGACAACGAGTATTACTTCAAGCGCCGCGGCCTGTACGGCTTCTACGATGACGGCGAGCGCTTTGCCTTCTTCTCCCGCGCTGTGCTGGAGACCCTGTTCTACATCGACTTCACCCCCGATATCATCAACTGCAACGACTGGCAGACCGCACTGGTTCCCGTTTACCTGAACCTGTACTACCGCCATCTGGATAAGTTCAACCGGATCAAGACCATCTTCACCATCCACAACATCGCATATCAGGGCAAGTACGGCACCGATATCCTGGAGGATACCTGCGGCATCGGCCACCGCGACCAGCACATCGTGGAGTACGATGGCTGCGCCAACTTTATGAAGGGTGCCTTTGAGACGGCAGATAAGATCACCACCGTCAGCCCCACCTACGCACAGGAGATCCTGGACCCCTGGTTCAGCTACGGTCTGGATGCCCTGCTGCGGGAAAAGCAGTATAAGCTCTGCGGCATCCTGAACGGCATCGATATGGAGGCCAATAACCCCGCCACCGACCCCCAGATCCCCTTCAACTACGATGTGACCAACGTTGAAGAGGGCAAGGCAAAGTGCAAGGAGGCCCTGCAGGACAAGTTTGGCCTGCACAAGGATGGCAGCCCCGTTTTTGCCATGGTCAGCCGCATGGTCGGCATGAAGGGCTTTGACCTGGTGCAGAGCATTGCCGACGGTCTGGTGGACCGCGGTATCGAGCTGGTCATTCTGGGCAGCGGCGAGAACCAGTACGAGACCTTCTTCTCTGACCTGTGCGCCCGTCATCCGGGCCGCGTGGGCACCTACATCGGCTTTGAGCCGGCACTGTCTCAGGAGATCTACGCCGGTGCAGACGTGTTCATCATGCCTTCCAAGAGTGAGCCCTGCGGCCTGGCACAGATGGTGGCCTGCCGCTACGGCACGCCTCCCATCGTCCGCGAGACCGGCGGCCTGCGGGATTCCATCCATGACTGCACGCTGGGCGAGGGCAACGGCTTTACCTTTGCCGGTTACAGCGCCCATGAGCTGTACGATGCCTGCTGCCGTGCACAGGATCGCTACTACAACAAAGAGGACTGGAACAACCTCGTCAAGCACGACATGGAATGCGATTTCAGCTGGGATCTCTCTGCCAAGAGCTACGAGGGCCTGTACAACGAGACCGCAAACCTCTGGTAAATCATTTTCATAAGTCTGCCTTTTGCCGCCCGGTTCGCAGGAGCCGGGCGGCTTTTTTTGCGGACTTCCACACAAATTTTACAAGAATCATCCGCAAAAAGCAGCAAGGCACCTTTGCACTTCCGACAGGACTGTGCTACAATGAAAAACATTGACAGCTCTTTCCTGTTTTTGAAAAAATGGCAGAGTAGATAAGGAGAACGATATGAACTGGAAACGTGTCATCAGCGGCGTGCTGGCAGCAGCGATGCTGTCCGCTCTGCCGGTGCAGCTTCTGGTGTCGGCAGAAGGCACGGAGGCGGTCGGGCAGGCCGATGGCTGGCAGGAACTGACCACTCTGGAATCTCTTGACGAAAGCAATACTTTCTTTTACAGCAAGGACGACCAGACATTTGAGAAGATCACCCACCCGGAAAAGGATGTCAAAACCGCAGACGGCATCGTGGATTATCTGGGAGACGGTGCGGTGGCGGTGGTGACTGACCCGGAGGATGCCGCCTACAACGCCGGTGACCGGGGTCAGAACTACGCATGGTCAGCGGTCGGCTACGGCGACTGGCTGTATGTGGGCACCTGCTACGCCGCCATCGGCAACACCCTCTCCCTGATGAAGAGCAGTCTGGGCGACGAATACGACGACAAGGTGCTTGCCGCCACCTTTGATGCCCTTTACAACGGCACTTTCTTTCTGACCGAGGAGGATGGCGGCCGGCCCAAGGGCGTGCTGGTGAAGATCAACACCAAGACCGGCGAGACCAAGGTGTTGATGTCCGGCTCCTACAACGGTTACACACCCCTGTTCCGCAACGCATTGGAGTATAACGGCAAACTGTACTTCTGCGGCAGTGTGGGCGGCGGCGGCATCGGCTTTCTGCCCAGCATCTGGCAGGTGGACCCGGCCACCGACGAGTGCAAGCCGGTGTATATCGGTCTGAACAGTGTGCAGGATTATGCTGCAGCCTACCAGCAGGGCATCTCCGTGGGCATCCGCGGTATGTGCGTCTACAAGGATCAGCTGGTCGTCAGCAACGTGACCATGGATGCCGCCACCGGCAAGAGCAGCGCCGCCCTGCTGATCTCCTCCGACCCGGAAAAGGGCTTTACCCAGATCGCGGATTCCGACAGCCTGTTCAACTACCCCGCCTATCACTACGCCGACAGCATCTACGGCGGCAGCATCTGGGATATGGCTGAGTTCAACGGCCGCCTGTATGTTTCCATCTGCACCGGAACCGAGGACAATATGCCGGACGACAACACCATGCAGTCCTTTGCACTGGTGCGGGGTGATCAGAACTCTGACGGCACCTTCACATGGACACCCGTGGCAGGCGATCAGGAAAAGGATGGTGCCCGCTACACCTTCGGCATCGACCCGGAACGCACCCGCTCCGGTGCGGCGAACCTGATCGTGTACAACGACCACCTCTATATTGGTGAGTACAACGATGAAGAGATCGCACTGGAGCGCATCCTCTTTGCCAAGACCGGCAAGAACGCCGACGGTCAGTTTGGCGGCGGACTGGACTGCCGGTTCATCAACGCCAATCTGGAACAGTCGGTGAACCTGTACCGCATGGACAGGGACGAGAACATGGAGCTTGTGGTGGGCAATGCCACCAAAATGTTCCCCAACGGCAGCCTTTCTGGTTTAAAGTCCGGCTTTGGGCGCAACGAGAACCAGTACATCTGGCGGATGCAGGTGTACGATGGCAAGCTGTATGTGGGTACCTTTGACACCAGCAGCATGCTGGAGTGCGTTGGTCAGTTCGTCAACGGCAACCTGCTGACGCGCACCCCCGCGCAGTGGAAGACCCAGTGGGAATACCTCAAGACCCTGATGAAGGCACTGCAGGCGACGGACCCCGACGGCAACGGGAACCCCGACACGCTGGCCCAGACCATCAAGTTTTCCTACAAATTCGTGTTCGAGAACATCACGGTCAGCAACATCGCCAGTGCCATCCGGCTGCTCAACTACATGCGCAAGGCAAAGCAGGGCTTTGACCTGTATGTTTCGGAGGACGGCGTGAACTTCCAGACCATCACCGTGGACGGTTTTGGAGACCCCTACAACCATGGTCTGCGGGTATTCGCCACCACCGACCAGGGCCTGTGCCTTGGCACTGCCAATCCCTTCTACGGCACGCAGGTGTGGATCAAGCGCAAGGACAGCTGACCCCCGTACTTCCAGGATAACGCCGCCCGGCTCTCAAATGAGCTGGGCGGTTTTTTGTGTTTTGCACAAGAAACCTATCATATTTTTGGTATGGATGCTGCCAGAGACGGACATACTCCACCGTGGACGTACAATTATGGCGTTAGTGTGAACGAACTATGAAGTTTTACCAAAAATCGGTGGAAAATTGATTGAAAAGTTCAGTGAATTGAATTATACTATCCATATGAGCTTCTTAACCGGAGCGAAACCATTGCGAAAGGGTGCGGCGGGCTGCTGGTTCGGGCCTGCGCACAGAGGGAGGGCGACACCGCATGAAGGGCTGGTACAAGGCGCTGGAAGATCTTGTCTGGCTGACCCAGCTGGGCCTGAATATGCTGCTGCCGCTGGTCATGTGCCTGGGCGGTGCCTGGTGGGCGGTGAACAGCTGGAGCTGGCCGGAATGGGTGTTCCTGCCGGCCATCCTGCTGGGCCTTGCCTCCGGGGCGCAGAACTTCTGGTATTTTGCCAAGGAGCACCTGGACCGCGCCAAAAAGGAAAAACCGAAGCGGGTGGGGTTCAACTCACATCAGTAAACATCACAGGAGGTTCCCCTTTATGAAACTACAGCCGGAATCCAAAAAGGAGCTGACGCGCATCGCCTGCGGCACGGCCATCTGCACCGCTGCCCTGTGGGTGGCCTTTGCGGCGCTGCACCTGGTTGGCTGGGTGAAATTTGATTACACTGTCGTTCTGGGCAGTCTCATCGGCGCTGCCGTGGCCATCGGCAACTTTGCGGGCATCTGCATCGTGTGTCAGAAGGTCATCGACGAGCAGGATGAGAAACGGCGCAAAGCCACATTACAAGCTTCCTACAACGTCAGAATGCTTTTGCAGGCGGTGTGGATCATCGTGTCCATCGGGGCACCCTGCTTCCAGCCCTTTGCCAGCGTTCTGCCCTTGCTGTTCCCGCGTGTTACGATCTACTACCTGCAAATAACCGGCAAGTACAAGCCCCTTGCACCGGCCGGGCCCTCGGTGGATGTCTCTGTGGAGGACGACCCCGAACCCGCCCCGGAGCCGGAGGCTGCACCCCGTGACGAAGGGGGTGAAACGTAACAAATGGAACTGAACGGCGCAAAGATCCTGTATACCATCCATACCGATATCCCCCTGCTGGGCGATCTCAAGATCACCCAGACCCTAGTCACTACCTGGATCGTCATGGCGCTGCTTTCGGGCCTGGCCATCTGGCTGGGCAGCAACCTCAAGCTGGAAAATGTCTCAAAGCGACAGGCCGCAGCCGAGTTCATCGTGGAGCGGCTGGATCAGTTCGTGCACGACAACATGGGGTATCACTTTGACAAGTATATCCCCCTGATCGGCTCGATCTTCGCTCTGAGCATCGGCTGCAACCTCATCAGTGTCATTGGCCTGTGGAGCCCCACGGCCGACCTGAACACCGAGGCTGCGTGGGCCATTGTGGTGTTTGTGCTGATCATGTACTACAAGATCAAGACCAACGGCATCTTTTCCTATCTGAAGGGCCTGCTGGACCCGATCTTCATCATGGCACCCATCAATGTGCTGTCGGAGATCTCGACCCCCGTCAGCATGGCGTTCCGTCACTTTGGCAACATCCTGTCCGGTACTGTCATTTCCACACTGCTGTACTGGGCGCTGGCAAGCCTGAGCCATGTCATCTTCGGCTGGCTGCCCGGCTTCCTGAGCCAGATCCAGCTGTTCCAGATCGGCATCCCGGCCTTTACGGGCCTGTATTTCGACTGGTTCGGCGGCTGCATTCAGGCGTTCATCTTCTGTACCC
>ERZ780223.3693-NODE-3693-length-11188-cov-2.645738_pt1 | contig 11188 bp, 7 predicted proteins | sample MGYA00511016_ERZ780223 | MGnify/ENA primary metagenome ERZ780223 (study PRJEB29588, sample SAMEA2159032) | human gut metagenome | biome: human gut; feature: human-associated habitat; material: faeces | place: Denmark | collected 2008/2010 ... | reverse complement strand
GCCATCATAGCTCTAGGCTATACGATGGTCTACGGCATTGCCAAAATGCTGAACTTCGCCCATGGAGATATCATCATGGTCGGAAGCTATACCGTATTTATCACAACGCGCTACCTGGGAATGCCGACTTTCTTAAGCGTGCTCCTGGCCGTTGTCGTGTGCACGCTCCTCGGTATCGTCATCGAGCGCGTTGCCTACAAACCACTGCGTGACGCCTCCCCGCTGTCCGTCCTGATCACGGCGATCGGTGTCAGCTACTTATTACAGAACATCGCTCTCCTCTTATTCGGAGCCGACACAAAGTCCTTTACATCCGTTGTGACATTCCCGGCGATCAAGCTCGCAGACGGAGCCATCACGATCACCGGAGAGACGACCGTTACGATCCTCTCCTGTATCGTCATCATGATCGGACTTACCGCATTTATCAACAAGACAAAAGCAGGTCAGGCAATGCTCGCTGTCTCTGAGGACCGCGGCGCTGCAACCTTAATGGGTGTAAACGTAAACGGTACGATCGCCTTAACATTCGCGATCGGTTCTGCTCTCGCTGCGATCGCAGGCGTGCTGCTCTGCTCCGCTTACCCGTCCCTGACACCGTACACGGGATCTATGCCAGGTATCAAAGCATTCGTGGCAGCAGTCTTCGGTGGTATCGGATCCATTCCAGGAGCTTTTATCGGAGGTATTCTGCTTGGAATTATTGAGATTCTGGGTAAGGCATATATTTCCTCCCAGCTGGCAGATGCCATCGTATTTGCTGTGCTGATTGTAGTGCTGGTAGTAAAGCCGACAGGACTTCTTGGAAAACAGATCCAGGAAAAGGTATAAGGGAGGCTGCAAACGATGAAAAATATGTCAAAGACAACAAAAAGCAGTCTGATTACATATGGTCTGGTCGTACTGGCTTATGTAGTGGCTGAGATCTTTATGAAAACTGGTCACATGACCAGCCTGTTAAAAGGACTTCTGGTTCCGTTGTGCGTATATGCGATTCTCGCAGTATCTCTGAATCTGACCGTAGGTATCTTAGGAGAGTTAAGCCTTGGCCATGCAGGATTTATGTGTGTGGGTGCATTTACCAGTGCAGTATTTACCAAATGTATGATGCATACGATCACAGTTCCGACGGTCCGTTTTCTTCTGGCTCTGCTGGTAGGTGTTGTATGTGCAGGCATCTGCGGTGTGCTGATCGGTATTCCTGTTCTTCGTCTGAGAGGCGACTATCTGGCAATCGTAACCCTGGCATTTGGCGAGATCATCAAGAACCTGGTCAATGTTATTTATCTTGGAAGAGACAGCGCAGGATTTCATTTTTCCATGAAAGATATCATGGCTTTGAATATGGAGCCTGATGGGGAAGTGATCATTAAAGGAGCACAGGGTATCACCGGTGCACCGACAGATTCCAACTTTACACTGGGAATCATTCTGCTGCTGATTACGTTATTTATTGTACTGAACCTGATCCATTCCAGAGCAGGACGTGCGATCATGTCGATCCGTGATAATCGGATTGCAGCAGAATCTATCGGAATCAACATCACCAAATATAAGATCCTTGCATTCAGTATTTCTGCAGCACTGGCAGGAGCCGCAGGTGTCCTGTATGCACACAATCTGTCTACGCTGACTGCACTGCCAAAGAACTTCGGATACAACATGTCCATTACGGTTCTTGTATTTGTGGTACTGGGTGGAATCGGAAATATCCGTGGATCCATCATTGCAGCTGTGGTACTGACATTGCTTCCGGAGCTGCTGCGTTTCCTGAGTGACTATCGTATGCTGATCTATGCAGTGGTTCTGATCGTGACTATGATCCTGGTATGGAGCCCGGGCGGAATCGCATTTCGTGAAAAACTGGGAACCCTCAGCATCTTCAAGAAGAAAGAGAAGGAGGTACAGTAATCATGGCAATGCTTGAAGTAAAAAACCTTGGTATTTCTTTTGGAGGTCTGCGTGCAGTAGACGATTTCAATCTGTCCATTGAACAGGGACAGCTTTACGGTCTGATCGGGCCAAACGGAGCTGGTAAGACTACTGTATTCAATATGCTGACCGGTGTCTATAAGCCGACCGATGGCAAGATTTTCCTGGACGGTGAGGATATCACCGGAAAGAGCACCATTGAGATCAACAAAGAAGGTATTGCGAGAACCTTCCAGAATATCCGTCTGTTCTCTGATCTGTCTGTACTTGATAATGTAAAGGCAGGTCTGCACAATCAGAAAGAATATGAGTATTCCACTCTGACCGGAATCCTTCGTCTGCCCCGGTATCATCAGGCAGAAAAAGCTATGAATGAAAAGGCTATGGAGCTTCTGAAGGTATTTGAACTGGATGGAGAGGCTGATTATAAAGCATCCAACCTTCCCTATGGTAAACAGAGAAAGCTGGAGATCGCCAGAGCACTGGCAACCAATCCAAAACTTTTGCTTCTGGATGAGCCGGCAGCCGGTATGAACCCACAGGAGTCCCACGAATTGATGGAATTCATCAGACTTTTGAAAAAGCAGGGTTACACTGTTCTTATGATCGAGCATGATATGAGTGTAGTTATGAATATTTCAGACCGTATTTATGTAATCGACCATGGAAAACCGATCGCGGAAGGACTTCCGGAAGAGATCGCAAAGAATCAGAAGGTTATCGATGTATATCTGGGAGGTTCGAATAATGCTGCTAAAAATTGAGGATCTGCACACCAACTACGGCGCGATCCACGCCTTAAAGGGAATCAGCCTGGAAGTAAATGAGGGAGAGATCGTCTGCCTGATCGGCAGTAACGGCGCCGGAAAAACAACGCTTGTAAACTCTATCGTTGGTATCGTAAAATCGAGCAGCGGTACGATTACATTTGATGGAAAAGATATTACGCATGTACCTGCGCATGCAATGACAAAAGCAGGAATCGGTATTTCTCCTGAGGGACGTGAGGTGTTCCCAGAGCTTACCGTAGAAGAAAACCTGCGTATTGGCGCGTTCATCGTAAAAGACCAGAATCAGATCAAGGAATCCTACGAGAGAGTTTACGCATTATTCCCGCGTCTGAAAGAACGTACCACGCAGCTGGCTGGTACCTTATCCGGTGGCGAGCAGCAGATGCTGGCTGTAGGAAGGGCGCTGATGTCAAACCCGAAGATGATCCTGCTTGACGAGCCGTCCTTAGGACTTGCTCCGAACTTCGTAGAGATGATCTTCAGCATGATCAAAGAGATCAATAAACAGGGGGTTACGGTTCTTCTGATCGAGCAGAACGCAAATATGGCGCTTCAGGTTTCGCAGAGGGCCTATGTATTGGAGAACGGTCTCGTGAGCATGTCTGGCAAAGCCAGTGACATTGCAAATGATCCGATGGTAAAGAAGGCTTACCTCGGACTGGCATAAAACTATGAAAGGATGTATGTTATGAAAAAGATTATCAACAATCCGACTGATGTAGTAAGTGAGGCACTGATGGGCATGCAGGCAGCTTATCCGGATAAGCTGGTTTACACACCAAAGATGGAGGTCATCAGCAGAAAAGAGAAAAAGACGGATAAGGTGGCAGTGATCTCCGGAGGTGGAGCAGGCCATGAGCCGCTGCATGCAGGCTTTGTAGGAAAGGGCATGCTGGATGCTGCTATTTCCGGCAACGTATTCTCTTCCCCGAGCCCGGACCGTATCGGAAGTGCCATCGAGCAGGTTTCCTGCGGCAAAGGCGTACTGATGGTAATCAAGAACTACTCCGGTGATATCATGAACTTCGGTCTTTCTGCAGACCTTGCTGAGATGGATGACATCGAGGTTGCGCAGGTTGTCGTAAAAGACGATGTCGCAGTTCCGGATAGAGAAGAGGGAACCGGCAGAAGAGGTATTGCAGGAACCGTTTTTGTACATAAGATCGCAGGCGCTAAGGCTGAGCAGGGGGCAAGCCTGGCTGAGGTAAAAGCAGCTGCTGAGAAGGCAATCCGCAACATCCGCACCATGGGTGTTGCCATGACTCCGTGTATCCTTCCGGCAGTCGGCAAACCTGGATTCCAGATTGCGGATGATGAGATTGAGATTGGCATGGGAATCCATGGTGAAAAGGGAATTGAGACCACCAAGATCAAGACTGCAAAAGAGATCGCAGAGATCCTGGTAGGCCGCATCCTGGACGATTACGATTATTCCGGCAGCGAAGTTGCAGTTTTAGTAAACGGACTTGGCGGAACTCCGCTGATGGAGCTTTACATCCTGAACATGGAAGTACAGAAGATTCTGGAAGAGAAGGGCATCAAGGCATACCGTACCTTCGTAGGCAACTACTGCACTTCCATTGATATGACCGGTGCATCGGTTACCCTGATGAAACTGGATGATGAACTGAAAGAACTGCTGGATGCTCCGTGTGACACCCCGGCACTGAAGATCTGAGGGAGGGAATAAAAGATGAGCTTTACTTTAACCGCAAAGGATTACGCAGAATATATCAAACTGGCATACGACCTGATCCATTCCAAGGGTGATTACATCACCGAGCTGGACAGTGTTACCGGAGACGGAGATCACTGGACCAACATCAACATGGGTTTTGAGAATCTGGTAAAGAACATTGACCGTCTGGAAGTTATGGGACTTTCCGATGAGTTCAAGGAAATCGGCAAGATCATGATGTCTGTTATCGGCGGTTCTTCAGGTGTTTTGTACGGCAGTGCTTACATTGCCGCAGCAAAGGTATTAAAGGAGAAGGATGCTCTTCATGATGCTGATCTGTGCGCAGTCCTGAAGGCAATGCTGGATGCCATTGTCGCAAGAGGGCAGGCAAAGGAAGGCTACAAGACCATGATCGATTCCCTGGCACCGGCTGTTAAGAAATATGAGGAGTGCCTGGCAAACGGAACCCCGTCTGCAGAGTTATGTGAGCTGGTTAAGAAGGCTGCAGAGGATGGCGCAGAGAATACCAAGAATATGGAAGCAATCAGAGGACGCGCAAGCTATCAGGCAAACCGCGGACTGGGTCATCTGGATCCGGGCGCTGTTACCATGTCCTATCAGATCGCTACTCTGATGGATTACGCAGCAGGAAAAATTACCGAATAATAAAAGTAAGGAGTCGCAGTATATATGAGCGAGAATAGAAGGCAGCTTCTGAAAGATGCCATGGACAATAAAGAGACATACCGGATCCCGATGGGATTCTGGCATCACTTTGTACTTGGAAAGGATCAGTTCCAGGGACTGGAGCGTCCGGAGCTTCTGGACAAGATCGTAGAAGGCCACAAACGTTATTTTGAGACCATTGAGCCGGATATGATGAAGCTTATGAATGAGGGCTTTATGGGATATCCGCCGGTTATGAACAACAACCTGGAGACCGCGGAGGATCTTCTTGCCATCAAGAGCATCGGCCCGGATCATCCGTGGATCACGGAGCAGGTGAAGCATGTTCGCCGTCTGGTGGATCTGTTTGGCGATAAGGTTATGACCTTCTACAATGTGTTTGCGCCGCTGCAGGTCATCCGTATCCGTCTGGACTTTTATGACCTGAAATATGACCGCTTTGTATATCTTGCAGAGCATTTCCCGGAGGAGCTTCATAAGGCCGGCATGGAGATCCAGAAAGATATTACGACCCTGGTATCTAAGCTTCTGACAGAAACAAAGCTGGATGGTATTTACTACTGTGTCCAGAATATTCAGAGCAAGATGTATGACCGGGAGACCTATGACCGCCTGATCCGCCCGACGGAAATTGGCGTGCTGGAGACCGCAAATAAGCTGAGTGATTACAATATTCTTCATATCTGCGGATACGCGCATCACAAAAACAACTTAAGCTGGTATCAGGATTACGAGGCTAAGGCTTACAACTGGGCAACCTTTACAGAGGGCGTTACCATTGAGGAAGGTCGCAGGCTGTTCCCGGGCAAGTGCGTTCTGGGCGGCTTTGATAATAACCCACAGACCCTGATCGACAGCGGAAGCGAAGAGGAAGTCTGCAAGTTTGTAGACCAGCTTATTAAGGAAAACGGACACCGCGGTTACATCATGGGCGCTGACTGTTCCATTCCGAATAACATCAATGACGGAAGAATCCACTGGATTTCCAGACAGGTGAAAGAGAAGGAGAATTGTATGAAAGACGATAGAAAAGCGGTAATTGACGCATTTTTAAATAACGAGACCGAGGAGAGAGTACCGGCTGCTTTCTGGCATCATTTCGTATCCTTCCATAATCATTACAGCGGTTCTGATCCGGAGATCTTCAATACCGTAGTGGCTGAGCAGAAGAGATATATTGATGAAGTAAAGCCGGATATGTTAAAGATCATGTCCGATGGCTTCTTTGGCCATCCGTCTGTATGCCGCAAAACCATCACTTCCGTTGAGGATCTCGATAAGGTGGACTCCGTGGGCCCGGATCATCCGTGGATTACAAAACAGGTAGAGTATGTCAAGGAAATCTGCGAGTATGCAGGAGATGACGTATATAAATATTACAATCTGTTCTCTCCGCTTCAGTACATTCGTCTGCGTTTTGAGGAATATGATGAAGATTTCAAGAAATTTGTCAGATTATTCCATGAGAATCCGCAGGTAATGGAAAAGGCAGCAAGATGCATTGCTGAGGATACCAAGATTCTTGTAAAGAAGCTGTTTGAGGAGACTTCCATTGACGGTATCTATTACAGCGTTCAGTGCGTACAGGATAAAATGCTGACGCATGACGGCCACAAGAAGCTGGTAGAACCGCTTGATCTGGATGTTCTGAATTACATTAATCAGTTTGCAGATAATACCATTCTCCATATCTGCGGATATGGAAAATATACCAATCATTTAAGCTGGTATAAGGATTATCCTGTAAAGGCTTATAACTGGGCTGTTTATTCCGAGGGAATCACGCTTGGTGAAGGAAAGAAAATCTTAGGGGATAAGCCGGTACTTGGTGGATTCGATAATGCAGAGGGAAGTATTCTCTACACGGGAACAGAAGAGGAGCTGCGTGCTGAAATCAAAAAGATCCTGGATGAAGCAGGAACCAGAGGTGTGGCAATCGGTGCTGACTGTACCATCTCTTCCGATATTGCTCCGGAGAGATTAGAGCTGATCCGCCGGATTACAGCAGAATATACAAAACAGTAACGGAGATTGTCTGTTTACAACAGTATGATCGTGAAGGTCCGGAAAAAGCCAGTACAGGTTTTTTCCGGACCTGTTGTATTTGAGGAGAAAGAATGAGATTTGAGGGCGAGTTAAAAACAGAATTTGATGATTTTGCAAAAGCAATTTCAGATGTATTGGAAACGGATGTAATCATTGCAGATGCAAATATGAATGTGATAGGAAGCGCATTTCAGTATTTCTCTTTGTATCAGGATATTCAGATGGGCTCTCTGATGGCAGAAGTGTTTTATGACAACCGGGATGTGCTTCTGGAGCATAAGCGGGATAAGGCAAGCTGCCGACAGTGTGTGGAATATCATAACTGTAAGATGGAGTCCTTTGTGGGGGTACCGATTCGGAGAGAGTATCAGCCGATAGGTGTGATCGCTCTGGTGCTGCCTAAGGACCGGGGAAGAACCTTGTTTCGAAAAATAGAATCCACCGTAACCTTCATGCACAGCATGGCGGAGCTGATCGCAGCCAAGATTACAGACAGTCAGTATTCGAAAATCATAACAGAAAAAAATGAGGAGCTGAAAGGAATTCTGGATGCCAATGATGCAGCGCTGGCATATACGGATTTTTACGGAAACATCCTGTTTGTGAACGCTTCTTTCAGAAAGTTGTTTCGGATCACGGAGCCGGTCCTGGGAAAAAAAATCCAGGAATTGTTCCCATATGAGTCTCTAGAGGAAGCCTTCCGTACATCGGTGAGAAAACCCAAAATGATAAAAGCAACCATTGAGCGGAATCACTTTTTCGGAATTGTGAATATCAAACCGATTTATGAGAATGAGCGAGATACTTCGATGCTGTTTACTTTCCGTAAATACAGCGAGATCCAGAAGGAATCCGTGCAGTTTACGAACGGAAGCTATATTACCTTCGATTTCCTGGAGGATATCTGTGAAATGGAGCTGTTAAAGGCGGCAAGAAGCTATGCAGGGGAAAATAAAAATATCATCCTGGTGAATACTGATGACGGAGAAATCAACGAGCTTGTGGCAAAAGCGATACACAATGAATCCAGCCGGAAACTGAAGGATCTTCTGATCATGCACAGCTCCAGTATTTATCAGGATTATCTGTGTGAGTATCTGTTCGGAGAAGACGGGCTGCTGAAGAATATCCATGACGGAACCATCATCATCCATTATCCGGAGCGGATGCAGATCTATTATCAGGAGCGCCTGGCAGAGGTGATCAGGAACCGGCAAAAGCAGAGAGATCTGGAGCCGGTGCGGATTATCTTCTGTACGGACAAAAATCTGGAGGAGCGGTGTCAGGCCGGACTGTTCAGCCTGAGACTGTATGACATCATGAAGGAGAATAGTCTGCGGCCGGTACACACGGTTCACACAGACCGGGATCTTTTTGTGCGTTATACGGAAAATATGCTGGATTATTATTGCCGCATCCACAAAAGAACCAGGACGGCAGCAGCAATAGCTCCCGCAGATTATGAGCGGCTGATGGGGATGGAAATTAACGAACTGAATATTCAGCTGGAAATGGCGGTGATGCATGACGGATGTGTACATACAGCAATGGAACTTCCCAATATTTCCTCCAGAGAGTATGAACTGAAACAAATACGGGAATTGCTGGATGCAGGAAAGACCCAGAAGGAAATCTGCAGCAGACTCTCCATTTCCCGCAGTACTTTAAACCGTCGGATCGCGCTGCTGAGAAAATAATGCTTTTTCATTGCCTTTTCCATGTGTGGATGGTATGATGAGGACATATCGAAAATAGGACAGCAGGTGCCGGAATCGGATAGAAGGATTTCGGGTAAAAGGGAAGCAGGTGGAAAACCTGCGCGATCTCGTCACTGTAAGCAGGGAGCACCGGATTATGCACATGTCAAAACGGCATGGCAGCCACTGGTTTTTGGAGACTGGGAAGGTAATCTGAAGTGTGTGGAGCTGCGAGCCAGGAAACCTGCCTGCTGTTGGTACAGGAGCATTCCAGACCACGAGGACTTGGTCGTGCCGCAGGATCTTTTCAGAATTTTTCTCAGGGTTGTTCAGGCCATTGTTCGTGGTATGTTCCGGGTATTCCAAAATCGATAGTGTCAGTACGGATGGTTTTACACCATACCATTTTAGAGGAGGACGTATCATGAAGAAGAGAACACTGACAGCATTATTTGCAGTGACTGCGCTTTCTGCTGCGATGATGGCAGGCTGTGCGGGAAAGGCAGAGAAAGAAGCGGCAACCACAGCGGAGGAAACCACGACTGAGGCGGCAGAGGAAACTACCGAGGCTGAGACTAAAGAAGCTCCGGCTGAGGAGGAAGACGAAGAAAATTACGATACTGGAGATGCATCTATGGACAACACAAGAAATCAGGATGAGATCGGAGAACAGGAGCTGTTGGTAGTAAGCTTCGGAACCAGCTACAACGACAGCCGCCGTCTTACCATCGGAGCGATCGAGAACGCAATGGAAAAGGCATTTCCGGATTATTCTGTAAGACGTGGCTTTACCAGCCAGATCATCATTGATCATGTGAAATCCAGAGATGATGTAACGATCGATAACGTAGATGAGGCATTAAAGCGTGCCGTTGACAATAAAGTAAAGACCCTGGTCATCCAGCCGACCCATCTGATGAACGGCCTGGAGTACAACGATCTTGCAGACGAAGTGGCACAGTATTCTGACGCATTTGATAAAGTAGCCATCGGCCAGCCGCTGTTAACCAGTGATGATGATTTCAAGACAGTGATCAAGGCAATTACGGAGGCTACCGCTGAGTACGATGACGGTGAGACCGCGATCTGCTTCATGGGTCACGGTACTGAGGCTGATTCCAATGCTGTTTACGCAAAGATGCAGGATATGCTTGCTTCTGAGGGCTATGAGCATTACTATGTAGGTACCGTAGAGGCGGAGCCGAGCCTGGAAGATGTTATTGCTAAAGTGAAAGAGGGCGAGTACAAGAAGGTTGTTCTGGAGCCGCTCATGATCGTTGCCGGTGACCATGCAAATAACGATATGGCAGGCGATGAGGATGGTTCCTGGAAGAAGGAGTTTGAGAAAGCGGGTTACGATGTAACCTGTCTGGTTCGTGGCTTAGGTGAGTTAGAGCCGATCCAGCAGCTGTTTACAGAGCATGCGCAGGCAGCTATCGACAGCCTGAAGTAATCAAAATAGTATAAAAATAAGACAGAGAATGGGCGGCGGATGGAATTCCGGCCGCCCGTTTTGATAGGGATGAAAATATGAGAAAAAATATATACGGAATTATGGCAGCAGTATGCTTAAGCAGTGTACTGGCAGCAGGATGCGGTGGAAAAAATCAGGCAGAGACACTGCCGGCACAGAGCAGCGAGACAATGTCGGTACAGGTAAGTGAGACCGTGGAAGCGACGGAAGAGACTGCAGAGCAGCAGAGTGTTGGGACCGAAGGGATGACACCGGTTTTGGCGTCAGAATTAAGAGATGGAGTGTACCAGATTCAGGTGGATTCCAGCTCCAGCATGTTTCGGATCGAGGCATGCGAACTGACTGTGAAGGATGGCAGTATGACGGCCGATATGAAGATGGGAGGTACCGGTTATCTGAAGCTTTACATGGGAACCGGGGAAGAAGCGGCAAAGGCGCCGGAGGAGAAGATGATCCCATTTGAGGAAGCTGCGGATGGGAGCCATCATTTCACGGTTCCGGTGGAAGCATTGGATAAGGAACTTGATTGCGCCGCATTCAGCAAGAAGAAAGAAAAATGGTATGACCGTGTTCTGGTATTTCGGGCGGATTCTCTTCCGGCTGATGCGCTGACGGATGCGGCCCAGGTGACAGCAGAGAGTCTGGGACTGGCCGATGGCTGCTATACTGTGGAGGTGTCCATGGAGGGAGGATCCGGCAGGGTGAGCGTGGAATCTCCGGCGAAGCTGGTCGTAAAGGATCAGAAGGCGGTTGCAGAGGTTGTGTGGAGCAGTCCGAACTATGATTATATGAAGGTTGGAGAGGAAAAATTCCTTCCGGTCAATCAAGGCGGAGAAACTTCTGTGTTTGAAATCCCGGTAACAGTGTTTGACCGGAAGATGGC
>ERZ780223.3690-NODE-3690-length-11198-cov-21.757965_pt1 | contig 11198 bp, 10 predicted proteins | sample MGYA00511016_ERZ780223 | MGnify/ENA primary metagenome ERZ780223 (study PRJEB29588, sample SAMEA2159032) | human gut metagenome | biome: human gut; feature: human-associated habitat; material: faeces | place: Denmark | collected 2008/2010 ... | reverse complement strand
TAACGCGTCTGCCAATTCCGCCATATCCGCATATTCTGTTGTGTTCCTGCGCCGTAGCGCTGGGAACGATAGTTATTATACCAGATACAAAAGAAATGTCAAGGCTTAATTTCAAAATTATTCGACAAATTTTTGCAGCAAAGTTGGTGCACTCTGGATAGCGGCTGTGGGGCGCTTTTTAGGGCAGATTATGGTACAATAAACGATAGACAGTACCGCACAATTCCCGCCTGACGGCTTAAGCACCGTTCCGGCGGCTGCGGCACGGCATCTGCGTTGCCAAAATGCTCGATAATACACAAAGTATTATCTGCGCTTTTGGCTTAGCATCTGCCGCACCTCGCGCGCCGTATCGGCACTTAGAATTATGCGGTACTGTCTATACGTCCGGGCACCGCCCGGCGATTACGGAAAAACGAGGGAAAACAATGCTGAATGTGATTATTTTTCTGGTGGGCGCGCTGATCATGTTTTACATGGCGCTGCGCAGTGTGCGGGCGCGGCAGCAGCTGCGCACCAAGGGCGTCTGCGTACAGGCCACGGTAAGCGGCACGGTGCAGAGCCGGGACGGCGCTGCCTATGTGCTGGAGTTTACCACCGCAGGCGGCAGCCACCGGCTGCAGTACCCCAAGCCCGCCAAGGGCAAGCCCTTTGCCGAGGGCAGCGTGGTCACCCTGTACTACGACCCCGATGCCCCGGAGAAGATGTTCGTGGAGGGCGACAAGTCCGTGCTGGGTGCCGAGCTGCTGTACGCTGGCATCGGCGTGGCGCTGCTGGTGCTGATGGTCGGCATCATGAACCGCTGAGAAGGAGGGACACCGCATGAAATTGGAACATTTCGGCATGGCAGAGCCGGGAGACTGCCGGTTGGTATTCACGGCAAGCGCGGAGGAGCTGGCCGCTGCGCTGGCAAAGGAGCAGGCCGCCCCGGACGCCCCGCAGGACGAGGAAGAACTGCTGACGGCGGCGGTGAACCGCACCATTCTGGAAGGCTTTGACCCTCTTTACCGGCAGCTGGTGCAGGAGCAGCAGCTTGTACCGGTGACCGACCCGGATTTTGAGCTGCTGGCAGTCAACAAGGCCGAGGGCTTCCGGTCGGGGGCGCAGTTCTACGCCCTGCCGCCGCTGGAGCTGGGGCGGGACACCGGCTTTGTGCAAGCCATCGAGCCCCACCCGCTGCGCCGGTTGACCATTGAACTGGAGATCAACCGCAACTACGGCGATGAAGAGCGCGCCGCCGATGCCGCAGGCAAGGCCGCGCTGCGTGACCGGGTGACCCGGGAGCTCTACGCAAAACGCTGCGCACAGGCCAGAGACCGGGCTGAAAAGGAGCTGGTCTGGCAGCTGGGCGATGAGGTGACCGGCTCGGTGCCAAAACGGCTGGAAGCGGGCAACTACTTTGCCGAGCAGCGGCAGTTCAATCTGAGCTTGCAGGCAAACGGTATCAACTTTGACCAGTTCTTGGCCGTGCGCGGGCAGACGGTAGAACAGTTCCGGCAGTGGCTGCACCGGCAGGCAGAGCGCAAGCTGCGCAGCTGGCTGGGGCTTTTGCTGGTGGCTGAGCGGGATGGCTTACAGCCCACCGAAGCCGAGGTGAACGCTGCTCTTGCGCACTGGAACGAAAAGCTGGACGGAGAGCGCACCTTCCCCGCCAACGACACCCGCAAGGTGCGCCAGCGCCTTGCCCGGGCAAAGGCTGCGGCCTTTGTGGTGGCGCATTCCACCCTCACCCCACCGCCGTCCGAACCCCTTGTACAGGAACCGGAAGCAAAATAAAAATCATGTAATCTATGCTATGGCGGGCAGTCTGCGGGCTGCCCGCCATAGCTTTTTCTGCAAAAAAAGAGACAGCGGCACACCCGCAGGTGTTCCGCTGTCCCGAATGTTATTCTTTTATTCCAGATGATGCTTCCGGCAGAATCTTTTGCTCACCCAGTACATCCCGCCCCACAGCAGGACGGCGAGCACAAGGTAGACCGGGTTTTTCAGGGAGCTGACCAGTGACTGCCCAAAGACAGCCATCATGGCCACCATCAGCCCCTTGCCCAAAAGGACAGCGCGCAGGTAGCGCCTTTCGTCAAAGTCCGACATCCCGAAGGCAAAGTGCATGAAGGAGGTGGGGGTGAAGGGCAGCAGCGACAGCATAAACAGGGACGAGGTGTCGAAGCGGTTCACCCACTGCTGTGCCTTTTCCAGCTTGGGGGAGCGGCTGGCTACCTTCCAGAAAAAGCGCTTGATGAGCCGCCGCCAGAATAAAAACATGATGATGCCGCCCAGCGCCACGCCTGCCCAGCTGTACAAAAAGCCCAGCAGACCGCCGTGTGCGGCTACGTTCAGCGCCACAATGGCAATGAGCGGCAGCGGCGGAAAAAAGGACTCCACCATCGCCAGCAAAATGGGCACAAGGGGGCCAAGCCCCTCAAAGCCCGCCAGCAGCGCCTCCCAGTATTCCAGTGTTCCAAGCTGGTGCACCCAGCCCATCAGTGCGGTTTGCATCCTGTGTCCGATCCCTTTCTGTGCAGCGGCGCCGGGACGTTCCCGGGCAGGCTGCATCATGCTTAGTATATCCATTCTCTATGACAGAGCCATGAACAGAGTGTGCATTTTTCGACACGTTCTGTGCTCTGTTATCTATACTACGAAACGGAAGAGGATTTTCCTGCCTTTATTTTTCCGCAGCCTGCTTTTCAGCCTTGGCGCGCATCCGCTCCAGCTGGGCGGTGCGCAGTTTTTCCCAGCGGGCAAGGCTTTCGGCGTCCGGCATCTGGGCGCAGCGGGCAAAGCTCCAGTGCAGGCCGTCCCGGCGGGACAGCTTGTACCGCTGGAACACGCCCTGTCCGGCGGCGTTGCCGCTGCCGGTGCAGCTGGGGCACTGACACAGGGTATACCAGCTGTTGCTGCCCTTTTTCAGCCAAATCTCGTCCGGCTGCAGGGTGGTGCCGCACTCCGGGCAGGGCATCTGGCTGATCTTTGGGTCAGCCCGCCATGCGTACTGCTCCACATAGCCGTGGAACACCGTAAAGTCCCGGTAGTCGCCGGGGTTCTGGCACAGGCTCTGGCGCAGGGCCTCGTCCTCAGTGGGGTAGGCGGCAAGCCCGGCGCGCAGATCCAACAGACGGCAGACATCGGCGGTGTACAGCGTGTCCGAAAGTGCATCGTGGAAGGGGCGCTCCATGGGGATGCCCATGCGGGTGACCACACTTTCCAGCGTCATGCCCTCGCCCTCCTTGCGGGGATGCTCCCGCAGAAAGACCTGCTGCAAATCGTACCAGACGGTGGGCCTGGACTCGTCCAGATTGCACAGGAACAGGTTCTGCTTGAGCACCGGCACATCGTCCAGACCCCACTCGGCAAACTCGGCATCCGGGCCGCACCACTGCATAAAGCGGCGCAGCCCCTGTACGATGGGTTCACCCTTGTCCAGATCGGCCTGCGTCAGGCCGGTCACCTTGGCGATATGGTGCTGCAATTTGCGGAAGATGCGGGGACGCAGATGGATGGAAAAGGTGTCCAGCACGTTGGCATCCTCGTCGATCTTTACAGCGCCGATCTCCACGATCTCGCCCCGCAGGGTCTGCTGCACCCCATGGTAGTTAAAGGTATACGGCTGGTAGCCGATGTTCCATTCCAAATCAAATAAAACCAAGTTACGCGGCATTGCTTTGTTAGTCCTCTCGTAAAATAAACTTCTCCACGGCCTCGGCCACGCCGTCGTGGTTGTTGTCGGCGGTGGTCACATAGTCGGCGCAGTCCTTTACCGGCTGCTCGGCGTTCTGCATGGCCACGCCCACCCCGGCGTAGGCGATCATGGAGCGGTCGTTCAGGCCGTCGCCGCAGGCCATCAAATTCTCGCGGGTCAGGCCCATGCGGCGCAGAAGCTCCGCCAGACTGCCGTCCTTGGCTACGCCCAGCGGCACCGCCTCGATAAAGAAGGGGCTGGAGGGGTACAGGTCGGCGCGGCCCGCAAACTGCTGCTGTCCGGCGGCGCACACCGCGTCCCGGCGGGCAGGATCCAGCGTGATGAGCATCTTGCACACGGGGTAGTTCACATAGGATGCCAGATCGTCCACATGGATCATGGGCAGCTTGGTGGTAAAGCACTCCTTGTTGGCCCACTCGTCCTTGTCCCGCTCACAGACGATGCCCTCGCGGTTATAGGTCAGGATGGCAATATCCTGCGCGGCAGCAAAATCGCACAGCTCGGGCACAAGGGCAGGGTCCAGCGTCTTTTCCACCAGCGTCTCGCCGGTGCGGCAGTCCACGATCTTGCCGCCGTTATAGGACAGGATGCAGCCGCCCTTTTTGTCCAGACCCAGCTCCTCAGCCAGCGGCTGGATGCCGGCGGTGGGCCGACCGGACGCCAGCACGATGGTCACGCCCTTGGCGATGGCTGCGTCCAGCGCGGCGCGGGTGCGCGGGGTGACGAGCTTCTGGTCGTTGGTCAGGGTGCCATCCAGATCCAGCGCCAGCACTTTGATATCAGACATATTAAAGAAATCCTCTCGTTATAGAAGTGTAGCCCAGTTTGCTCTTTCTATTGTACAATGAAAAGCCCCCTGCTTGCAACCCTTGCGGGGCGGTTCGGCGCAAAAAGTGCCCCTTCGGCGGGCGTTACAGGCAGATTTTACCTGTTTTGCCCGCATTTTACACCGCCGCTCTTCCGTGCGCCAAAGGTTTACCTAAGTGTTACACGGGGCTGGTTTCGCCGCTGCGGGCGGTGCGCTACAATACAGGTGTTCCCACAAGAAATAGTAGAACCGCCCCAAGCCGGGCTGAAAAAAGAGAGGATATCTGTTATGAAGAATGCGAAAATTTCCCGCCGCAGCTTCCTGAAAGCCGGTGCCGTTGCATCGGCAGTGGGCATGCTGTCGGCTGCCCCCGTAGCCGCTCACGCTGCCGAGAGTGATGCTTCTGCCGCAGCAGACGAAGAGAACGGTCTGCTGGACGTGTTCAAAAAGCCCAAGTACGTTTTCCTGTTCATTGGCGATGGCATGGGCACTGCCCAGATCCAGTCTGCACGCTTCTACAAGGGCACTGTGGACAACAACGGCGCTGTAACCGAGGCTGACCTGAGTTTTACCGGCTTCCCGCAGGTGGGCAGCGTGACCACCTACGACAGTACCTCCTTCTGCCCGGACTCTGCTTCCACCGCTACTTCCATCGCCACCGGCCACAAGACCGAGAGCGGCGTCATCAATATGTGCCCCTGGACCCGCGATGTGCCCTACGAAACCATTGCCGAAAAGCTGCACGCCCAGAAGGGCTATAAGGTGGGCGTCATCTCCACCGTGAACATCGACCACGCCACCCCTGCTGCCTTCTATGCCCACCAGAAGACACGCAAGAACTACTACCAGATCGGCGTGGAGCTGGCAAACTCCGGCTTTGAGTACTTTGCCGGCGGCGAGTTCCAGAAGGTGAACGGCGATGGCACCGGCCCCGACAACCATACCGTGGCTGCCAACGCCGGTTACAACGTGGTCACCACGCAGGCCGGTGCCGCTGCCCTGACCGCCGGTGCTGGCAAGACCCTGATCATTGCCGAGAATCTGGGCGATGGCAAGGCCATGAACTACGCCATGGACGCTGCCAACGGCGAGTGGCAGCTGACCGACTATGTCAAAAAGGGCATTGAACTGCTGAACAACAAGAAGGGCTTCTTCCTGATGACCGAGTCCGGCAAGATCGACTGGGCCTGCCACGCCAACGATGCCGCTGCTTCCATCCATGATGTGCTGGAGATGAGCAACGCGGTGCAGGCTGCGGTGGACTTCTACAATGCCCACCCCAACGAGACTTTGATCCTTGTCACCGCCGACCACGAGACCGGCGGCATGGCCATCGGCTACAAAACCACCAACTACGACACCTTCCTGACCAATCTGGCACACCAGAAGATGTCCTACGCAAAGTTTGATTCCACCTATGTGCAGGGCTACATTGCCAACAAGACCCCCTTTGAGACTGCCATGCAGGATGTGAAGAACGTCTTTGGTCTGACCCTGCCCACCGACCCCGCTGCCGCCAGCGCAGGCAAGCTGCTGCTGACCGACTACGAGGTGGAGAACCTGCGCAAGGCCTACGAGCGCACCCTGCAGGTGGGTTCCTCCAGCCAGAGCAAGATGAGCCAGCAGGATTACGAGCTGTACGGTACTTACATCCCCTTCAGCATGGCTGTCTGCCACACCATCAACCACAAGTCCGGCATGGACCACACCACCTACGCCCACACCGGTGCCATGGTCAACGTGTACGCCATGGGTGTCGGTGCCGAGAAGTTCGGCGGTGTGTACGACAACACCGAGATCTACCACAAGCTGGCTGAGCTGACCAAGGTACAGTAAGCTGGTAAGTAAGAGCGCCTGATTTTCCTGCTTCACTTCCCACTCCACTTTTCCACAACCAAGCCGCAAAATGTGCAAAACCCTCCCTGCTGCAAGCGCAAAGACTGCGCCCGGCAGGGAGGGTTTTGTTGTATTGTCAATGCTGAATGCTTCAGGCCTTCATTTCGGGAAAGCCCTCCAGCTTGGAGGTGCAGTGGGGGCAGCGCACAGCCTTGATGGAAATTTCGCTCTGGCAGTAGGGGCACACCTTGGTGGTGGGCTCCTCCGGCTCGGCGGGCTCTTCGGGCTTTCTGTGCAGGGAGTTGACAAACTTGATCACAACGAACAGCACAAAGGCCACGATGAGAAAGTTGATGATGGAGTTGACGAACTCGCCGATCTTGATGCTGGAGCCGCCCAGTCCGATGACCACATCGGAAAAATCTGCCTTGAAGAACAGGCCGATCAGCGGGTTGATGATGTCCTCCACAAGCGCGGTGACGATGGCGGTGAAGGCACCGCCGATGACAACGCCCACTGCCATGTCCAGCACGTTGCCGCGCATGGCAAACTCTTTGAACTCTTCAAGGAACTTTTTGATGCCGCTTTTTTTCTCTTCCATAGATAAGCTGCTCCTTCTTCTCCCCTTTTTTTACCGCAAAGGGTTATTTTATTTTTATAATAGCGTATTGTGCGGCGATTTGCAAGAGTAAAGCAGCCCCTTTTATAGAAAATAAAAAGTGTCCTCTCCCATGAAAAAACGATCCCGGAAAGTCCGCAGAGTTTCCGGGATCGTCCTATTCAAAAATAATTTTCCGCCGGTTTATGTGCTATAAAGATGCTTATGCCGCGGGCTGCTCTGCGGCAGCAGACTGCGGGTCAGCAGTCACCGTAATGGTGCGGCTGATGGTACTGCAGGAGTAGTTGCCCCCCGCCTTGGCGGTCTGGGTGTAGGTGCCGGGCTCGGTGGGTACACCGCTCATTTTGCTGCTGAACCACAGGAAGGTCTTTTTCTTGTAGGTGTAGCTCACCTTGCCGTTTTCAGCCACCTGTCCGTCCGAGATCACCTTGGCGGTCAGATCAGCGTTTTGCAGCTGGGAGACGGTCATGCTGGCCGGGGCATCGGCTGCCCAGCTCAGGCTGACGTTTTCGGTCTTGGGCTTGATCTTGAACATGGCAAACCCGGCGGCGTTGATATCGCTGCTTTCCAGCGCGATGGCACCGGCAAAGTACTTGCCGCTGTCCTTGGGCTGCTCGTCCAGATAGATGCGGCTCAGCGCACCCTCGGGCAGATACTTGCGGATCAGGCTCAGCGCCAGCTTCATGCCGTTGGAAACATTCTTCACCGTGGTCAGGTAGCTGGCCGGGACAAAGAAGCTGACGGTGTCCATCACCGACACTACTTCGTCCGCCACCCGCAGCAGCACGCCGACATCGTTGCCGTCGATCAGCTGCTTGAGATAGCTGTATACGTTGAATTCCTCGGCCTGGTCCGGGGTCTGGGACATCTTTTTGGGCAGGGGGATCAGCTTGAGCAAAGTGCGCAGCTTATCCGAGATCATCAGGGTCACATAGCCGTAGGCTTCGCCGCTGGTGCCCAGCACCACGGCAATATACTGGGTGTTTTCGGGCCGGGTCTCCACCTCCAGCTTATAATCGGAACCATAGACAAGGTTTCCGGTCGCCCGGATGCGGATGTTGACGATATCATTTTCATCCTCTGCCGCGCTCAGCGCTGCGGCATCGGGCAGTTCCTCGCTGACAACAGCGGTGCTTTCCGGCTGCTGAGCTGCCGCCGAAGCAGGCATCGCCAGTACACCAAGCATCATGCTGACTGCGAGCAGGAGCGAGATCCATCGTTTGGCCTTCATACGAAAACCTCCTTTGTTGTTTGGTATCATACCCACATTTTACCGCAAAATAATCCTAGGGTCAATAACGGGATTCAAGCCGGGCGCATCACTCCCCGATATAGGTAAAGCGGGGCTGGGTAACGCCGTCCCGGGTCACGGTTTCCAGCCACATGGCGGCGGGGCGCACCCACAGCCCGCCCTCGCCGTACAGGGCGCGGTACACCACCATTTCCTCCTCGGTCTCGCTGTGGCGTGCCACGCCCAGCACCTGATATTCGTTGCCTTTAAAGTGGCGGTAGCGCCCGGGGCGCACCGGATATTGCAGTTCCTTCATAACAGTTCCTTTCTATTTCTGCAAAAAGGGCTGCTGCGCCGGGCGGGTGCAGCAGCCCACAAACCTTATATTATAAATATTACAGCGTGCTGTCCGTTCCACCGCCGGGGGTCTGCTCGGCAGAGTACAGCAGCATCAGGTGGTTGGCCGAGGCTTCCAGCTGGCTCTTGGCCTGCCGCAGGGCGGCTTCCTCAGTCTCGTTCATCTTTTCGGGCTTATCCTTGCGCAGGCAGTGGCGCAGGTTGGCAAGGTCGGCCTTCACGCGGGCCTTTTCGTCCTTGTCCAACTCCTTTTTGCACTTGGAAAGCGCCTCATCCACCTTGTAGGCCAGCACCTCGGCCTGATTGTGCAGGTCCAGACGCTCCTTGCGGCGGCTGTCCTCGGCCTCGTAGGCGGCGGCATCTGCCATGGCGCGCTGGATCTCGTTTTCGGAAAGGTTGGTGCTGCCGGTAATGGTAATGTTCTGCTCCCGCCCGGTGGCAAGATCCTTGGCGGATACCTTCACCACGCCGTTCACATCGATATCAAAGGTGACCTCAATCTGGGGCTTGGACGAGAAGCTTGCCCGGATGCCGTTCAGCTTGAACTTACCAAGGGACTTATTGTCCCGCGCAAAATGGCGCTCACCCTGCAGAACGTTGATCTCCACGCTGGTCTGCATGGGACGGGCGGTGGTAAAGATCTGGCTCTTGCGGGTGGGGATCATGCTGTTGCGGGTGATCAGCGGGGTGGCGACCCCGCCCAGCGTCTCGATGGACAAGGTCAGCGGGGTTACGTCCATCAACACCAGCCCCTGCGCTGCCGCGCCGGTGGCACCCGCCAGCTTGCCGCCGCCCTGCAGCAGTGCACCCTGCACCGCTGCACCCATGGCGACGCATTCGTCCGGGTTCAGGCTGTGGCTGGGCTCCCTGCCCAGCAGTTCCCGCACCTGCCGCTCCACAGCGGGCATCCGGGTGCTGCCGCCCACCAGCAGCACCTTGCCCAGCTGGCTGGCAGAGATACCGGCATCCCGCAAAGCGTTCTGCACCGGGGTCACGGTGCGGGACAGCAGATCGCCGGTCATCATCTCGAACTGCGGGCGGGACAACGCGATATCCAAGTGGTGCGGCCCGTCCTTGCCCACCGTGATAAAGGGCAGGTTCAGCTGAGCGGAGGGCGCACTGGAAAGCTCTTTCTTGGCCTTTTCCGCTTCCTCCTTCAGCCGTCCCATGGCGGCAGGGTCGCGGGTCAGGTCGATGCGGTCAGACTTTTTGAACTCGGCCACAGCGTACTCCACGATGCGCTGGTCGAAGTCATCGCCGCCCAGATGGGTGTCGCCGCCGGTGGCAAGCACCGTAAAGGTGCCGTCCTCGATCTCGATGATGGACACATCAAAGGTGCCGCCGCCAAGGTCGTAGACCAGGATCTTCTGCGCGGCTTCGTTGTCCAGACCGTAGGCTACCGCGGCGGCGGTGGGCTCGTTGATGATGCGCAGCACGTTCAGCCCCGCAATGCGGCCTGCATCCTGCGTGGCCTTGCGCTGGCTGTCGTCAAAATAGGCGGGCACGGTGATGACGGCCTCGGTGACAGGCTCGCCCAGATAGCTCTCGGCGTCCCGGCGGATCTTGGCAAGGATCATGGCGCTGATCTCCTGCGGGGCAAGATCCTTGCCGTCAATGTGCGCCCGGTAGTCCGAGCCCATGTACCGCTTGATGCTGGAGATCGTGCGCCCGGAATTTGTGGCGATCTGGCGCTTGGCCGCGCCGCCCACCAGCCGCTCACCGTCCTTGGTAAATGCCACCACGCTGGGGGTGGTACGCTCGCCCTCTGCATTGGTGATGACCACAGGCTTGCCGCCCTCCACTACCGCCACACAGGAATTGGTCGTACCCAGATCAATGCCGATCACTTTGCTCATACTGTTTCCTCTGTTTCTTGTCCGCCGTGTCTGCGGGCTGATTTCTCTCCAGTCTATCTTACAGGACGGCTGTGACCATTTTTTAGTCCAATTGTAAAGATTCTATGTTATATGCTGCCGGAGCTGTAGGCGGCTCGTGGGTCAGCTCATAGAGCAGCTGTTCCGCTTCCTGCAGCCAGCAGTCGGCGTCCGGCTCGTGCTCCCGCTGCAAAATGGTAAAAGCCTGCTTTGCTTCTGCCGCCAGCGCCAGCGCCTTTTTGCGGGAGGTGTAGCGCGTTTCGTACTGCGCCAGCCGCAGGCAGACCCGGGGCGTGTACTCGATATCCGGCACCGCTGCCGCGCTCTGCCGCGCCCGGCGGTACCACAACAGCGCCTTGCCGTTGTCGCCACGGGCGGCGCAGTCGTCGCCAAGGTTCAAAAGGGCGATGGTTTCACCGCTTTCGGCAGCAGCTTTCCACAGCTTGCGTGCCTGCGCAGCGCTTTTTGGCACGCCGCGCCCCTGATACAGACACTCGCCCAGCAGCGAGAGCCCGGCAGAATTTCCCTGCTCAGCGGCTTTCTGGTAGCACTCTGCCGCTGCCGCCCAGTGTCCGGCGCGGGCAGCTTCTTTACCGGCTTCGGCCTCCTCTGCGCCGGGGCCCTCCGGGGTGTGGCCTGCGTGCAGCAGACCGTTGAGCAGCGCACCGTCCAGTGAGGCCGAATTGCTCCACGGGTCCAGCACCACGCCATCGATGCCCGGGGTGTCCAGCGCCAGCTGCATGGCCTGCTCCAAGGTGCGGTCTGCCATGGGG
>ERZ780223.3655-NODE-3655-length-11294-cov-2.756829_pt1 | contig 11294 bp, 10 predicted proteins | sample MGYA00511016_ERZ780223 | MGnify/ENA primary metagenome ERZ780223 (study PRJEB29588, sample SAMEA2159032) | human gut metagenome | biome: human gut; feature: human-associated habitat; material: faeces | place: Denmark | collected 2008/2010 ... | reverse complement strand
CAGACCCAGCAGAGGCAGGGGAATGAGGTCCACGGAGCAGGTACCCAGCGTGTAGCCGTCGGCAGCTGCGTTCAGCGCCTCCGTCAGGCCCACGGTACCGGAGCCGCCGGTCTTATTCTCCACATTGATGGTCTGACCGAACACATCCTTGCCGCACTCGGCCAGGATACGCAGAGCCAGATCGGTGCCGCCGCCGGCGCCGTAGGGGCAGACGATGGTCATGGGCTTGGTGGGGAAATCGGTGGCGTTGTTGTTATCGTTGTTGGTGTTGCTGTCGTCATTGGTCTTGTTGCCGCAGGCGGCCAGAGCCAGAACCATCACAACGGCCAGCACCAGAGACAGGAACTTCTTTGCACGGCTGGATTTCATTGCTTTATCCTCCTAATTTATACTCCGAATCTTTTTGGGTATCGTGTATGCGGGGGTCTTAGTCCATGTCAGCCAGGAGCTTCTCGATCTTCTTCTTGTTGGCCTCGTCCAGCTCGCCCAGGGGCTTGCGACCGGCGAAGTCCAGACCCTGAGCCTGCAGGGTGTACTTGCAGATCTCCTGCCAGTGAGGTACGCCGTCCACCTTGTCGTGGAAGAAGTAGTCGATGTAGGGCTGGATGTTGTACTGAGCCTTGATGGCGCCCTGAATGTCGCCGGCCTGAGCGGCGTCCAGCAGAGCACGGCACTGCTTGGGCAGCACAGCGGGGAAACCGGACAGCCAGCCGTCGGCGCCCACCAGCAGACCCTCCAGAGCGCAGTAGTCGTGGCCGTAGAACACGTTCAGCTTGTCGCCCAGATGGAACTTCAGCTCATGCACACGGTTGGGATCGCCGTGAGCGGCCTTGATGTCCTGAATGGTGCCGTCGTTGACCAGCTCCTCGATCTCGGGAACGGTCATCTCATAGCCGGCGAACCAGGGGTTGTTGTAGATCATCATGCGGATATCCAGAGCGGCACGGATATCACGGAAGTGCTGCATGACAGCCTTCTTATGGGGATTGAGGTAGTAGGGCAGGATCACCATCACACCGTCGGTCTCCATATAGATACCGACCGGCGCTCCGCAGACGGCAACTTTCGGCCGTTCTTCCTGGATCACACGGATCTTTTTCAGCGGGATCCCGGCGGCGGAACATTCTACAACCGTTTCACCCGTTTCTCCGAATTCGGTTTTTTCTGCTTCCTTCGTATCTTCCGAAATCGTCAGAAGTGGATGTTTCGTGAGCGGCTGAAACGGGCTTTCGCTGTTCTCATCCACATACATCGTATCCGGCAGGGATTCGCGCATGGCATCGTAGCCAAGAAGAACAGCGAGGATCAGAAACAGCGCCGCCAGCGCAAGCAGGACTCTTCGGTATTTTTGTTTTCTCGTCATTTGCATTCCCATCCTTTCCGCCGCAGGGCAGAACTGCGGCATTTCTTTTGTTTTCGCGGCGGTCGTCAAGTTCTCGTGCAGGCACGGACTTTGACTCGCCGCCCGCGAAAAAGAGGGAAACCACGCTTTGTTTCGTGATTTCCCTCTTAGTATGCGGACTTCTCTTTATTTGAGTCTTGCAGATTTTTGTACCTGTGCCAATTCCTTCATCTCGCTGGCATTTGCCAGAACAGAATCCGTAATTTTCGCGCCGCCAAGCATTCTTGCCAGTTCTCTGACAGAATCTTCCTCGGATAATGGATGGATCGATGTGACGGTCTCGTTTTCTTCGACGTTTTTTTCGATTTCAAAATGAGAATCTGCCATCGCCGCGATCTGCGGCAGATGGGTGATGCAGATGACCTGATGGCGCTGCCCGATCTGTGCCATTTTTTCGGAAACCTTCTGCGCCGTCCTTCCGCTGATTCCGGTGTCGATTTCATCGAAAATCAGAGTTTCTGTCTCGTCGCGGTCGGCAAGAATCGTCTTGATTGCAAGCATGATTCGCGACAGTTCACCGCCGGAAACAACTTTCGCCAGCGGACGGATCGCTTCGCCCGGGTTTGTGGAGATTAAGAACTCCACAGCATCGGTTCCGTTTTCGGTGTAGCTTTTTGTCTTTTCAAATGAAATTTCAAATGCGACATGCAGGAAATTCAGGTCGCGCAGACCTTCGATAATCTGTGTTTCGAGCCGTTTTGCATAGTTTCTGCGGATTTTGGACAGATTATGTGCGGCCGCATCCAGTTTCTGCTCCGTTTTCTGTAACTGCTCCTGCAGTGCGGCGCGGCAGCTCTCAAAATTTTCCAGTTTTTCCAGTTTTTTCTGCTGTTCTTCGCGGTATGCGGCAATCTCTTCCATCGTCTTTCCATACTTTGCTTTCAGGCGGTTGATCTCATCGAGCCGCTTTTCCGTCTCGTAATACTCTTCTTCGGAAAAGGTCAGTTCGGAAAGATATGCGGAAATTTCGCGGTTGAAATCATTCAGCAGTCCGTCAATATCGGAAAGGGTCTGCGACGGACCGGAAAGTGCATCGTCGTACACCGCGGCCTGCTGCAGCTCCCGGATTGCGCGGCCGACCTGCTCCCCGGCGCTGTTCTCTGCACCGTAGCCGGTGATCGCATATACCGTCTGCAGAGATTCCGCGATCTTTTTCGCATGGCCCATTTTCCGGTACGCAGTTTCCAACGCTTCGTCCTCGCCCTCTTTTAGCTCTGCCTGATCAATCTCGTTGATTTCAAACGTAAGAAATGCTGCCTCCCGCTTTCTTGCCTCCTCGCCGAGTTCGTACGCCGAGAGCTCCTTTCGGACATTCTTCCACTCCTGGTACAGCGCCCGGACCTCTCCTTTTGCCGTGGCCGCCTCGGTTCCCGCAAACGCGTCAAGAATCGCGATCTGCCGGTCCGGATAGAGCAGCGACTGGTGCTCATGCTGGCCGTGGATGTCGAGCAGCAGGGACGCAAGAGCTTTTACCTGCGAGATATTGCATGCCTCGCCATTGATGCGGCAGACGCTGCGGGATCCGGTGATCTTTCTGGAAATAATCACCTGTCCCTCCTCCGCCCCGAGATCCGTCTCTTTTAACAGCTCCAGCACATGCGGATTTTCGGTTTCAAAGACCAGTTCCACCAGCGCGCTTGTCTCTCCCGTCCGGATCATCTCGCGGGATATCTTCTTTCCAAGCGCCGCGTTGATCGAACCGATCAAGATGGATTTTCCGGCTCCGGTTTCTCCGGTCAGTATATTCAGGCCCGGACCGAACTCCACTTCCGCTTCGTCGATCAGGGCCAGATTTTTTACGTGTAAGTTTGTGAGCATTCTTTTCCTCCGGTGTCACACCTGCTGTCATCTTTTTGTCTCTTTTTGCAGAGACGTGCGTTCTTTAGAACTCTTCGCCCGTCTCCTCCATGCCGTCCACCATTTTTTTCAGTCGTTCTGCTGCCACAAGCGCCGCATCATCGTCTCTTGCCACGCAGAGAATCGTATCGTCTCCGCCGATGCAGCCGACAATTTCATTCCAGTTCATCTCATCGAAAGCCGCTGCCGCCGCCATCGCCATTCCAGACACGGTTTTGATGACCAGAATATTCTTGGCAAGATCAACGGAAATATACGCGTCTTTTAACACGCGCGCATAGCGGCTCCCAACCTCGGACGGTGCGTTCTGCAGAACCGCATAGCGGCTTCCGCCGTTCTCTTTTGGTACTTTTGTGAGCTTCAGCTGGCGGATATCCCTCGAAATCGTCGCCTGCGTTACGGCAAAGCCGCTCTCCTCCAGCTTCTTTGCCAGCTCCTCCTGTGTTTCAATGTCATATTGGTTAATTAATTTGATAATCTGTGCATGTCTCGCGATTTTCATTTCAAGCATCCTTCCCCAGTAACTATATCTTAAATGTTTGCCATTTTCTTTCTTAATGTCTCCAGAAAACTGATGTTGCTGATCTTCACAATCAGAGTATCCCGTCTGGCCTTTTTGATCACGATCCGGTCGCCGGTTTTCATCGGAACGCGGGTGTCGCCGTCAAAATATGCCATGCCCTGTTCAATGCCGCCGTCTCTCGAAGGCCCGAGCTCCACCTCAATCACATCCTCTGCCGGAAAGACAATGCTTCTCGTATTCAGGGTGTGCGGGGCAAGCGGTGTCATCAGCATCAGGCTGGCTGACGGTGAGATGATCGGGCCGCCCGCGGAGAGGCTGTAGCCGGTCGAACCGGTCGGCGTTGCGATGATGATGCCATCGGCGCTGTAGGAATTTAAAAACTCCCCGTTGACGTAATTGTCGAACCGGACGACACGCAGGTTTCCCTCACGGGTGATCGTAATGTCGTTGAGTGCCGCGTCCTCCGCAATCAGCTTTCCGTCCCGGTAAATCGATCCACAGAGCATCATGCGGTGCTCAATCGTATACTCATCTGCCATCAGATGATCCAGCGCCGGATAAAGCGTGTCACGGTCGATTTCCGCAAGATAGCCGAGCGTTCCCAGATTGATGCCGAGCAGTGGAATCTGTAAATCCACCACGTCGCCTGCTGCCTGCAGAAGCGTGCCGTCACCACCGAGCACCAGAATGCCGTCGATATCTGACGGAACCTTCGCCGGATCCGTATAATGGTATTTTTCCCCTTTTTCGCTGTTATCGCAGAGAAGACACGTTTTTCCGCGCTCCTCCAGATATTGCCTGATCTGGTCTGTCACGGTAAGGTCCGGGTCTTTTGCTCTGTTTGTGATCAGGTAAAATCGCTCCATATCATGCTCCTTAACCCTTTTATTTATCCAGTGTATCGTGTGCGCTCTTTACAACGGCGTCTACATCGACATTGGTCTCTTCCTCTGTCACGCCGTCCGGCAGCCGGACAAGGTGAACGAGATACTCGATATTTCCCTCCGGTCCTTTGATCGGAGAAAATTCCAGATGGCGCACGCCGAAGGAAATGCTTTTCGCATAGGAAATGACCATCTCAATGACTTCTTTGTGTACAGCCGGATCACGGACAACACCTTTTTTGCCGACTTTTTCGCGTCCTGCCTCAAACTGCGGCTTGATCAGAGCTGCAATTTCGCCGTTCTCTTCCATCAGATTTCGGACCGGAAGCAGCACCTTGGTCAGGGAGATAAACGATACGTCGATCGATACGAAGGACGGTCTCTCCTCGATATCCTCCGTCACGACGTAACGGATGTTCGTGCGCTCCATACAGACAACGCGCGGATCGTTCCGCAGCTTCCAGTCGAGCTGGCCGTGGCCGACATCCACGGAATATACCTTGACGGCGCCGTTCTGCAGCATACAGTCAGTAAAGCCGCCGGTGGATGCTCCGACATCCATGCAGACCTTTCCATCCAGGGTAAGGTTAAAGTTTTTCATTGCTTTCTCTAATTTTAAGCCGCCGCGGCTCACATACGGCAGTGGTTTTCCTTTTAAGACAATCTCCACTTCTTCCGGGAACATGGAACCGGCTTTGTCCTCCCGCTCATTATCCACCAGAACTTCCCCTGCCATAATCATGGCTTTCGCTTTTTCCCGCGATGTGGCAAGGCCCCGTTCTACCAGTAATACATCTAATCGTTTTTTCATCTTTCTTCCTGCCCCCGTTTTCTGTAGTATTCCTCAATTCTGCCGCAGATATCTTCCGGCGTAAAGCCGACCTGTTTCATCTGGTATGATACACTTCCGTGCGGAATAAAGCGGTCCGGCAGTGCAATGATCTCCACGCCGAACGGAAGGTCTTCTTCCTCGGCAAAAGCAAGGACGCGCTCTCCAAAGCCGCCGTCTTTTACATTTTCCTCGAGTGTTACGACAAGCTCATACGTATCGGCAAAGCTTCGAAGAAGTTCTTCATCGATTGGTTTGACGAACCGCGCATTCACAAGCGCCGCATCCATATCCATCCGCTCTTTTAACTGTTTCTGCACTTCTTCTGCCATTTTTACCATACTGCCGACGGCAAGAAGTGCAACACGGCTTCCCTCATGGATCACTTCTGATTTTCCGAGGCAGATGGGCGCACGGAACTCTTTTAATCCCGTATACGCTTCCCCTCTCGGGTAGCGCACCGCGATCGGGCCGTCGTAATCGACCGCAAATTTGATCATATCCGAAAGCTCCCAGAGGTTCTTCGGTGCAAGAATTGTCATATTCGGCATCGAACCCAGATAGGAAAGGTCGAAAATGCCGTGGTGTGTCTCCCCGTCGTAGCCCACAAGACCGGCGCGGTCAATCGCAAAGACGACATGGAGATTCTGCATACAGACGTCATGCATGATCTGATCGTACGCCCGCTGCAGGAATGAAGAATAAATCGCAACGACAGGCGTAATGCCGCCGAGTGACAGTGCCGCTGCAAATGTCACCGCGTGCTCTTCTGCGATTCCCACATCGAAACAGCGGTCCGGGAACATGTTGGAGAAGCGTTTCAGTCCGACACCGGTCATCATCGCCGCCGTGACTGCCGCAACATCCTTTCTTCGATCTCCCATTTTCCGCATGACCGTGGAAAAGACATCCGTGTACGTCGGATTGGATTTTCCAACCGGCAATCCTGTTTTCACATCGAACGGACCCGCACCGTGGAATCTTGCCGGGTGGCGCATCGCCGGCTCATAGCCGCGGCCCTTCTGTGTCAGGACATGCACCAGAATCGGTCCTTCAAACCGTTTTGCTTCCTGGAAGGTCTTGATCAGCTGCGGAATGTTGTGGCCGTCCACAGGACCTAAATACGTAAGTCCCATATCCTCAAACAGCATGCCCGGAATGATGATCTGTTTGATGCTGCTTTTCGTCTTCCGCATCGCATCCACCATGCCAGGTCCGATGCCCGGAATGCGGTTCAATGCCTTTGTGACATCCATCTTGAAATCCGTGTACGCCGATGCCGTCCGAAGGCCGGACAGGTACGATGACATACCGCCGACATTCTCGGTGATCGACATTTCGTTGTCATTTAAAACGATAATAAAATTCGATTTCAGGCTGGCCGCATTGTTCAGCGCCTCGTACGCCATGCCGCCGGTCAGCGCACCATCTCCGATGATCGAAATAACGGAATAATTTTCTTTTTTCAGTTCCCGTGCACGCACATAGCCGACGCCTGCGGAAATCGAGGTCGAGCTGTGGCCGGTGTCGAATACATCGCAGTCACTCTCGCTCCGCTTCGGGAATCCGCTGATGCCGCCTTCCCGGCGCAGCGTTTCAAACCCGTCTTTCCGCCCGGTCAGAATCTTGTGCGTGTAGGACTGGTGTCCCACATCCCAGATCAGCTTGTCTTTTGGAAGATCGAAGACGCGGTGCATCGCAATCGTCAGTTCCACGACACCAAGATTGGACGCCAGATGGCCGCCGGTTTTACTCAAAGACTCGATAATAAATTCCCGGATTTCCTCTGCAAGCGCCGGAAGCTGGTCCGCCGGAATCTTCTTAATATCGTTTGGTTTCTGTATTTTTTCTAACATGAAATCATCCCTTACTTTTTTCTGGAAGTCAGAGATTCAAACAGCTCTTCCAGAAATATTTTATCTCCCGGACAGGACAGATTTTTCAGTTCGTCTACGGCCTCTTTCGTGAGCCGTTTTACCTCCTGCTCCGCCCCGTCTGTGCCAAACATCGTCACATACGTTGTTTTTTCATTCTTTTCATCGCTGAAAACCGGCTTTCCAAGCTCCTCCATCGTGGATGTGACATCCAGGATGTCGTCCCGGATCTGGAACGCGATTCCGACTTTGGAGGCAATCCGGCAGAGCGCGTCAAGATCATCGCCGTTTGCTCCTGCAAGTGCCGCACCTGCCATCATGGCAGCCTCTAAAAGCGCCGAAGTCTTGTTCTCGTAAATGTAGTCCAGCATCTCACGGTCGATGGCGAAATGGCCGGCTTTTTCATTCATCACGTCAACACTCTGACCGCCCAACATGCCGGAAATTCCGGTTTTCTGACAGAGAATGCCAAAAGCACGCACTACGCGGTCGGTGTGCTCCTCCAGTGGAAAGGCTTTCCAGGCTGTCTCGTATGCATAGTTTAAAAGGGCGTCTCCTGCCAGCACGCCGACGGCCTCCCCGAAGACGACATGGGTCGTTTTTCTTCCGCGGCGGTAATCGTCGTTGTCGATCGCAGGGAGATCATCGTGGATCAGGGAATGGGTGTGAATCATCTCCATGGCTGCCATAAATGGTTTTACAGCCTCCCCGGTTCCGCCGAACAGACGGAAACTCTCCTGCAAAAGCAGCGGACGAAGCCTCTTTCCGCCCGCTGTCATACTGTAATTCATGGCTTTTGCCAGTTCCTTTGCAAAGCCTTCCTCTTTCGGCAGGTAAACGGCAATGATACTTTCCGCTTCCCGCGTTTTTTCTTCGAGTACCGCTTTAAAATTCTCTGAATGTTCCATCCTCATTCATCTGGAGCATTTTTTTCTCGACGCGGTCAATTTTCTGACTGCATTCGTTCAAAAGCTCCATTCCCTCCTTGTATAAACGAAAGGAGTCTTCCAGGCTGACATCGCTGCTCTCCAGCGTTTCGAGCATCTGATCCAGTTTTCCAAATGCTGCTTCCAGTGTCTCACCGGAAGGGGTTCCTTCTTCTTTTCTCTCTTCTGCTTCCATATTTCCTATGTTTTCTCGATTCTCTGCTTTTTCACGATTGTTCCATCCAGGATACGGCCGATGTCTTCTCTGCGCGCGCTGTGATCTTTCCGTCTGATACACAAATTTCGAGCAGATCACCTTCTTTGACATCCTGCACCGAAGTGATGGCTTTTCCTTCTTTTTCCACGTAGGAATAGCCCTGGTTCAGCTTGTCCAGCGGAGACAGACCCTTCATCGCCTGAATGTAAAGGGCAAGGCGGTGGCGCGCTTCTTTGAGCTTTTCTTCCATCGCATCTGTATACCGACGCTCCAGCTCGGCGTGGCGTGCTCTCTGGTCACGGATCTTATTTTCCGGTCCGAGATACTTCCACTTTGTCTCGTACTGCAGAAGGCGGCTTCTCGCTCTCTGCGTCTGGTTTTCCATCGCATGGTTCATGCGGCTTTTATAATTTTCCAGTGTGTTGAGTACCGCGCGGACATCAGCGACCGCCAGCTCCGCCGCTGCGGACGGGGTCGGGGCGCGCAGATCTGCCACGAAATCGATGATCGTTGTGTCGGTCTCATGGCCGACGGCGGAGATCACCGGCGTATGGCAGGAAAAAACGGCACGCGCTACTTTTTCCTCATTGAACGCCCAAAGATCCTCGATCGAACCGCCTCCGCGGCCCACGATCAGCACATCCAGATTCAGTGCGTCCAGACGGCGGATGCCCTCCACGATGCTGTCCGCCGCTCCCTCTCCCTGCACCAGGGCCGGGTAGAGGATGATCTGGACAAAGGGATTCCGGCGGAGTGCAATGTTTTTGATATCCTGCACAGCAGCTCCCGTCGGTGCTGTGACAACGCCGATTTTCTTTACATACGCAGGAATCGGCTGCTTGTACTCCGGGGCAAACATGCCCATCTCTTCCAGTTCTGCTTTTAGGGCCAGATACTTTTCGTATAAAAGGCCGGCGCCCTCTTTTGTGATCTCTTTTGCATAGATCTGATACTTTCCGTCCCGCTCATAGACGCTGATGCTGCCGCCGACAATCACGTTATCGCCGTCCCGCATCGGGAAGGCAAGGCCGCGCCGCGAACCGGCGAACATGACACAGGAAATGGTTCCTTCCGCATCTTTTAAGGAAAAATAGATGTGGCCGGACGGATGGTATTTACAGTTGCTTACTTCTCCGCTGACGTAAATCCGGCGGAGCATATAGTCCTGGTCAAAGATGTTTTTGATGTATGAATTGACCTGGCCTACGGTGTAAACATTCTGATTTTTATTTCTCATCTTCTTCTCTTGCCAGTTTTCCAAGAATACCGTTGATAAAGGACGGAGACTGGTCTCTGCCGAAGCGTTTTGCCAGCTCAACGGCCTCGTTGATGGCTACACCGACCGGAACGTCCTCGTCGAATTTCATCTCGTAAACGGCAAGACGCAGGATCGCCAGGTCTACTTTTCCCATACGGGTCGTTTTCCAGCCCTCGGAAGTACGGTTCAGCATCTCGTCGATTTCCGGGATGTGCTCGGTCACATGATGGTATTTCTCTTCCATATAGGTCTGATCTTTTTCGCTTACGGTTACTTCTTCATCCTCGTCGTTGTCGTCAGAGTACGTAAAGTAAAGAGACATCTGCTGCGGCATCTCCTCTTTCTCCTGGAACTCTGCGGTATAGAGAAGTTTAAAAATATTTTCGCGAAGTTTGCTTCTGTTCATTGTCTGTTTTAATTCCTTCCTGTATAGTTAATTAACTATTTTTCTTCCATTTCATCTGGCTCTGAATAGTTAACAAGAACCGCGGGGTTGTAAGGGGTCGCCTTATTCCCTCGCGGTTCGTTGTTTTTTATTTCGTCTGTTCCATATTCACGCCTGCAATGGCTACATTGACATCGGAAACTTCCAGGCCTGTCATATTCTCGATCGCTGTTTTTACTTTTTCCTGTACGTTTTTGCAGGTTGCCGGAATCTCGTATCCATATTTGAGATTGAGGGCAAGATCCACGCAGACAACGCCGTCGAGTACATCAACTTTGACACCCTTGGAAAGATTTTTCATGCCAAGCTTGCTGACTAATTCGTTGGTAATATTTCCGGCCATGGAGGCTACCCCGTCCACTTCCGTTGCCGCAAGTCCTGCGATAATAGCTACCACCTCGTCTGCAATCTGCACGGTTCCGATTCCTTCGTCATCATATATCGTATAAGTGTTTCTTTTCTGAATTTTTGCCTCTGCCATCTTAAAGAACCTCCTCCTTGGCTGACTTTCTTTTATTATACCAAAAGTTTTCCGAAAATAAAAGTTTTTTTTATTCTTCTTCCTGTGCCGCGCACCACTCGCGTGCTGCCGGCGTGTTGGCAAGGCCGCCCTGGCCGGTTTCGCGCAGACTCGGATGCATCTGGTCGCCGACTTCCCGCATCGCATTGATCACCTGATCCGGCGGAATGCGGCTTATGATTCCCGCAAGTGCCATGTCCGCCGCAGAAAGTGCATTCACGGAACCGATCACATTCCGCTTGACGCACGGGACCTCGACAAGACCGCCGACCGGGTCACAGACCAGTCCGAGCATATTCATAAGAACAGTGGATGCTGCGGCAAGGGATTGTTCCGGGGATCCGCCCATCAGTTCAACGGTTGCAGATGCCGCCATTGCAGATGCGATTCCGACTTCTGCCTGACATCCACCGACTGCTCCGGCGACAGTTGCATTGCGCATAGCAAGATAACCGATCGCGCTGGCATTATAAAGTCCCTGCTTGATCTGTTCATCGGAAAGATCATAGGTTTCCTGGAGAGCAAGCAGAAGTCCCGGAACGATACCAGCCATAAACAT
>ERZ780223.3653-NODE-3653-length-11298-cov-4.052121_pt1 | contig 11298 bp, 10 predicted proteins | sample MGYA00511016_ERZ780223 | MGnify/ENA primary metagenome ERZ780223 (study PRJEB29588, sample SAMEA2159032) | human gut metagenome | biome: human gut; feature: human-associated habitat; material: faeces | place: Denmark | collected 2008/2010 ... | reverse complement strand
CCGAGGTGTCCCTGCGGGCCGAACGCCGCCTGAGCCGGAATCTGGCCTGCTTCGCCGAGGCGGGGTGGACGCCCCGGTTTTACAGCGGAGGATTGTCCGAACACGTTCTGACGGCGACGTTCGGCATCCTGTTCTAAACGATCGAACCAATATTTGTCAAACCAATAATAAAAACCAATTATGAAAAAGCTTTTCTTAATTCTCACCACGGCCCTCTTCGCAGCGGGCTTCGCATCCTGCACCGACGATCCCGAAGAAACGGTCAATCCCGTCGTCGTATCCGAAATCTTGCGCGCGCTCGGCGGCAATGTGCTGGTAAACGTGCCCGAGGAAAATTTCGACGTGAATATTCCCGCCGATGCTGCGTCGTGGGTTCAGATCAATGAAGCCGAATCTTCGGGCAAAGCGCTGGTGCTGTCCGTCGATGAGAACGAAACGGGGACGGAACGTTCGACCGTCGTGAACGTGACGCGGAGCGGCAAGAGCACCGTTCTGGCGACCGTAACCATCAAACAGAGCGACATCACGCTGCAAGCCGGCGAATTCGTGATCGAGGAGATCTACTTCACAGGCACGGCGTTTCCCGAAACGGGAAAGCCTGACAGGTGGCTGGGCGACCAGTACATCAAGATCCGTAACAACTCCGACGAAGACCTCTATGCCGACGGCATGATGCTGATCCTTTCGAGCGGACTCAATTCGGGCATGAACAGCGAGATGATCGAAGGCAAGGACTTCCGCAAGGAGTGTTGTGCGGGCAATGCGTTCTACTGCATTCCCGGCAACGGACAGGATGTGCTGGTCAAAGCCGGCGAGTCGCTGATCGTCGTCAACAACGCCCAGAACCACACCATCGGCAACCCGAACTCGTGGGACGCCACGAAAGCCGATTTCGAGTGGTACGACGTTTCGTCGAACGAGAACTATCTGGATATCGACAACCCCGACGTGCCCAACCTCGACAAATGGTACGCTTCGACATTGACGGTCCAAGTGCTCCACAACCGCGGCTTCAACGCCGTGGCTATCGCCATGCCGCCCGTCGGCCTGACTGCAAAGCAGTTCCTCGCCGAATACCCGCTCGAAGACGCCCAGTATATCTTCCACTCCCCGAACGGCTCGGACTACACGATGCCGCTGCGCAACTGCTACCGCGTGCCTAACGAATGGGTGCTCGACGCCGTGAACACGGGCTGCCGCGACGAATACTACATCGCCCCGTGGGACGCTTCGCTCGACGCAGGTTACGCATGGTGCGGTACGGCCGACGGAGATGCCGACCGCTTCGGCAAGTCGGTGATCCGCAAGACCGGTTCCGACGGCAAACTCATCGACTCGAACAACTCGACCAACGACTTCGAGTCCAATACGAAGGCGTCGCTGATCAAGTAAGCCGGAAGAACGACCATTCTTTATGACCGATTCTGTCATCGAATGCCGCAACCTCACCCATTGTTACGGGGAGCGACTGATATACAAAGACCTGAGTTTCGAGGTTCCGCGCGGGCGGATCCTCGGACTTTTGGGTAAAAACGGCACCGGAAAAACCACGACCATCAACATTCTGAGCGGCTATCTCCAACCGCGCGCCGGACAGTGTCTGATCTTCGGCGAGGATATCCGCACGATGCGGCCCGAAACCCGCGCCCGGATCGCCCTGCTGATCGAGGGACACGTGCAGTACGCCTTCATGACCATCGAGCAGATCGAACGGTTCTATGCGCGGTTTTATCCCCGCTGGAACCGCGACGCCTATTACGGACTGATGGAAATGCTGAAGGTGGCGCCCCGGCAGCGCATCTCGCGCATGTCGTGCGGACAGCGTTCGCAGGTGGCCTTAGGGCTGATTCTCGCCCAGAACGCCGATCTGCTCGTGCTTGACGACTTCTCGATGGGACTGGACCCCGGTTACCGCCGCCTGTTCGTAGAATACCTGCGCGACTATGCGCAGAGCGAGGAGAAGACCGTTTTCCTTACCTCGCACATCATTCAGGACATGGAAAAGCTCGTGGACGACTGTATCATCATGGATTACGGAAGCATTCTGGTACAGATGCCCGTCGGCGAACTGCTCGGCACGTTCCGGCGATACACCTTCACGCCGGGCGCCGACGTCACGATCCCCGCCGGCGACGGCCTCTACCACCCGAGCGTCGTGAACGGGCGCGCCGAACTCTATTCGTTCGACTCCCCTGCGACGATACAGGGCGTGCTGGAGCGCGCGGGCATTGTCTGCAGCGACCTGCGCGGCGAAACGCTGAACCTCGAAGACGCTTTCATCGGACTGACCGGAAAATACTAAACCCGAATTATGATCAAAGCCATATTCTACAAAGAGTGGATCAAAATGCGCTGCTTCTATCCGCTGAGCGCATTGTTCCTCTTCGGAGCCACCGCCTATGCGCTGCTGCACGTCCAACGGGTGATAACCTTCAAGGGTGCGGCGCACGTCTGGGAGGTGATGCTCGAAAAGGAAGTTGTCTTCATCGACATTCTCCAATACCTGCCGGCCCTGCTGGGCGTATTGCTCGCAGTGGTTCAGTTCGTCCCCGAAATGGCCCAGAAACGGCTGAAGCTGACGCTTCACCTGCCCTTTCCACAGTGGAAGATGATTCTGCTGATGTCAGGCATCGGGCTGGGAGCGCTGGCATTGCTGTTCATCGTGCAAACCGCCGTGCTGTGGGGGTACTTCCACGCCCTGCTGGCGCCCGAACTGGTCGCGCGGATTCTGCTGACGGCGCTGCCGTGGTATCTGGCCGGGCTGACGCTCTACCTGCTGACGGCATGGATCTGTCTCGAACCCACATGGAAACGGCGGCTGGCGAATCTGCTGATCGCCGTGGGCGTCTGTCGGATCTTCTTCCTCTCCGACACCCCGCAGGCCTACGACGGCAGGCTGCCGTGGCTGGCGCTGCTGCTGGTATGTTCGCTGTTCTTCCCGCTGCTTTCGGTATACCGTTTCAAGCAGGGATGTCAGGATTAACCCGCAAAACGACAAATCTATGATAAAGAGTATCAAAACCGGAATAATCCTCCTTGCGGCGCTTCTGCTGGCATGGCTGCTGCCGTGGTGCTACGCGTTCGTGTTCGCATCGCCTTCGTGGTCGCCGTTCACGCTCTACAGCTGCGTGACGCACGGATTCGCATCGGTGGATTTCGACCGCGAAAACAACGTCGCCGGACGCGATCTGCAGGGCAACACCTACACCCAGCAGCAGTTCGACAGTATCCTGCCGACGTTCTATTACCGCCAACTCGCCGCCGAAGGGAGGTTTCCGTCCGAAATCGAGGGCGTGGCGGTCGAATCGCGCGACGTGGAGCGCACGAACTTCATGTTCCGCACGTCGCCCGGCGAAATCAACCGCCGCAGACCGACGGTCTATCAACTGCTGGAATCGATGCCCGACCGCATCGATTTAGAACCGGCGACGGACGTGTTCCGCATCACCGGCGAGGGAATCGAGTTCGTCGATATGGAGACCAACACCATCGACCAAAAGAAGAGCGCGGCATTCACCAAAGTCCTGCGGGACAAGGGATTTTCGTTCCCGGCCCGCGTCGTCTCCGGCAACCCCTCGACGCGCAAGCGGTACGACAACGGCTACCTGCTGGTGGACGACGCGCTGCGCGTCTACCACATGAAGCAGGTCCGCGGCCGCCCGTTCGTGCGCCGTACCGACGTTGCGGACTCGCTGCAAATCGGCCAGATTTTCGTCACGGAGTTCGCCGACCGCAAAAGTCTCGGTTTTCTGGTGGACAGCAAAAAGCGTTTCTATACGCTCGGTGCGGAGGATTACAAACTGCACGAGATTCCCGTCGGGAAATTCGGCCCCACACGGGAGAACATGATGATCATCGGCGACATGTTCTACTGGACGGTCACCATCCAAGGCGCCGAATCGAAACGCTATGTCGCCGTGAACGCCCGCGACTATTCACTGGCGGACGAATACCGCCCCGAAGAGAAACCGCAGGCATGGGCCGAGTACGCAAAATACCTGTTTCCCTTCGAACTGTCGTTCACCTCGCCGCTGGACGGCTACGTAAAGCCCCGGATTGCGGAGGTGTCGTTTCAGGCCCTCTGGCTGGGACTCGTGCTCGGCGCGTTCTATGCGCTCATCCGCCGCAGATCGCCCGGCGGACGGCTCTGGCAGACCGTCGGCGTCGTCTTGTTCGGACTCTTCCTCTTCGTCCCGCTGCTGGTATTCGGCACGGCAAAACGATGACAACAAACCCATACGCAAGAGAAGGGCGGACGTTTTCGACGTCCGCCCTTTTATCACACGCAGTTTCCCGGATCAGGTCAGGAAAATAAACAGCAGCGGAATCAGAATCCCCGCGATCAGCTCGACGCCTCCGCGGCCCCGCAATCCTTTCGGGCCGCGCATCATCACCAGCCCGGAAAGCACGATTACGATCAATCCCGCTAAAAAGACATCCGAAAAGACCGTCCACCAGCGCGACGGATTGTAATGCAGCCGGTTCAGACTGCTCAGCACGGGCCGCTTGCGGATCGACTCGTAGACGGCGTGTCCCGACGCCAGATCGACCGTCAGCGAACTGCCGCCCCGGATAAAGACTTTCAACCGGTCCGGTTCGGGAAAGTAATGTTTCAGGTAATTGCCCTCCTCGCCGACGCGCAGGAGCAGTTCCTCGGCCCGCGCACGGGTCCACTCCTGCTCGGCGCGCGGTATCTCCTGTGCGAAGACCAGCTCGGTCCGGCGCACCGAATAATCGGAATTGAAATCGCGTTTGTGGTTGAGCATGAAGCCCGAAACCGCATAAATCAGCAGTACGCCCGAAAAGAAAAAGGAGAGGTCGCGGTGAACGGGCCTGCTCCATTTCCTCACGGCGGACATAAACGACCGTGTCCCCATGACGTGCAAAACTTCTTATTTCAAAACTTCATAACTCCCGCCGTCCACATGGTAGAACGAAAGGTATTCCTTGCCTTCTTTGGCTTTGCGGTCGGCGATACGGGCACGGAAGTCGGCGATACGCTTTTCGGTGCTGCTGGCAACCGATTCGCCGCGGGCCTGATGTTCGGCGCTGCATCCGGCTTCGCCCTCGCCGTGCTGCCGGGCGATCTGGTCCTTGAGCCGCAGCTCCCACTCGGCAAGGTAAGCCTCGTCGATCCGGTCTTCGACCAGCGTGCCCGTCACCCGCACGACGTTGTTCACGCATTCGGGCTTGAAGCTGCCGATCTTCTCTCCGGCTTCAATGCGGATCACCTGCGTATCGTCGGTTCCCATTAGGAAAATCTTGCGGCCCCCGTGGCGGCAGATATGCGTGCAGACGCCCTCGACCGTCACCTTGCCGCCGGTCAACTTCTCAGCATCGGCGAGCAGGTTATCGACCTCCATGACGGAACTCTGCGTTTCTGAGGTTTGAGTCTCCGAAGCGTTCTTTTTATTCGGGTTCCCGCCGCACCCAGCAAGGAAAAATACGGCGGCTGCAAGCGCCGCACAATAAACGAAATGTCTCATAATCGGTTTGAATTTTTTCTTCGTTTTCCGCATTCGGCGCAACGGGCCGTCCCGCAGCGTCTCGGCAGATTTTAGTAATACAAAGAAACGACATTACGCCGGGAACGGCAATACCTAATTTTAGGGGTTTTCAGGAGCCGCAATACCTTTATAGATGGATAGCGGCCGCTCCGAGACCGGGGTTTCAACGCTCCGTGATCTTATAATCTTCGCCCAGCACCCGCTGCAATTCGGCCAGCTCCGGCTCCCGCCCAGTGAATTCGACCGTCGCGGCAGGAGGATCGAGAGTAACAACGGCACGGAGACCTTCGATGCCGTTCAGGGCCTTTTCGACATGCATCCGGCAGTGGTTGCACATCATTCCTTCGATACGATACTCTTTTTTCATGGCTGTTTGTTTTTTGGTTATAAATTCTGTATTTATTTTATGGACGGCTTTCGTGCCGAGCCGTTTTGTACTCAGCTGCAGGCTATTGGCCACAACGCTCACACTACTCAGGGCCATGGCGGCCCCGACGAGCATCGAATTGAGCAGAAACCTGGTCAGCGGATAGAGCACGCCAGCGGCGACAGGCACGCCGATCAGGTTGTAGATAAACGCCCAGAAAAGGTTCTGCCGAACGGTGCGCACGGTCGCGGCCGAAAGGCGGACCGCCGCGGCGATCTTCGTCAGGTCGGACGAAAGAATCGTGACCTTCTCCACGTCGATCGCAATGTCGCTCCCCTGCCCCATGGCAATGCCCAGATCGGCCTGCGCCAGCACCGCACTGTCGTTGATGCCATCCCCGACCATTGCGACACAGCGACCATGGCAGCGAATTCTTTTGTCATAAGAAAATTGCAAAAACTATCGGTACAAAAGTCTGTTTTGTCGATTCATATGCTTCCCCTGACAGAAAAGGGGCAATTGAAAATCAGAATAAACCATCAGGCAATATATACTGAATGGGGCAGATTTCTTTGTGTTAACGGAAGAGTTTATTAAACAAGTGCAATACAATGAACAGAAGACATCGGGAAAATTAAAATTTTCTTCGTCTAAAAAAGTTCTTTAAACTAATTTCTTAAAATTGCACTCGCCGGTTGACCCTGCCTAATTTGCCCATCTCGAAAATTTTTCGTATCTTGCGATAGGTTATTTGAAATGCGGTATTTGAGCGCAAGAAGCTGAAAACAAACCGTTGCCTTCTCGTTACCTACTCTCCTATACAAAAATGTAACTACCATATAAATCAAGTCGTTACATTACTTTAATCCCGCACCGATGATTCGGTCTGCCGCTTTTTCCTTATAGGTTGTGGCCGTGTTTTTGCACGTGCCGGTCGAGCCTCACCGCCGGATTCCTCCCCGCGAAAGCACCTCCTCGAAGTAGGCGATGGTTTTTAGGAGACCGTCCCGCAGCTGGATTCTCGGCTCCCAGCCGCCGAGCATGTTGCGGGCGAGCGAGATGTCGGGCTGCCGCTGCTGGGGATCGTCGGCGGGCAGGGGCAGGTGGACGATCTTCGATTTCGAACCCGTCAGGGAGATCACCTCGCGGGCCAGTTCGGCGATGGTGAATTCGTTCGGGTTGCCGATGTTCACCGGACCGGTGAAGTCGTCGGGCGTGTCGTCCATCATGCGCACCATGCCTTCGATCAAGTCGTCGATGTACTGGAACGAACGGCTCTGTCCGCCGTCGCCGTAGATCGTGATATTGTCGCCCCGCAGCGCCTGGACGATGAAATTCGAGACCACGCGGCCGTCGTTGATGTCCATTTTCGGACCGTAGGTGTTGAATATGCGGATGATCTTCACGGGAATGCCGTGTTCGCGGTAGTAGCTCATAAAGAGCGACTCGGCGCAGCGTTTGCCCTCGTCGTAGCACGAGCGGATGCCCAGCGGGTTGACGTGGCCCCAGTAATCCTCGCGCTGGGGGTGGATCAGCGGGTCGCCGTAGATCTCCTCGATCTCGGCCATGTAGGGATAGACGATGTCGTGGCGGATGACCTCGAAATTGGGGTGCGACAACAAGTGTCGGATGTTGCTTTTGTGACCGGTGAAATAGTTGTCGATGCAGATGATGTCGTTACCTTCCGCGAGCAGCCTTTCGCACAGATGGGAGCCGATCGTATCGCAGGGCTGCATTCCCGAAGGGGTGATGTGCTTCAGCTGCTTCGCCAGCGAGAACGGCGTCATGCTGCCCGCGCCGCCCGATTCGTTGCAGACGTGGAGACCCCGTGCGATCGACTACCGGGTGATGTGCGACAGCCTGAACAGGGTGGGCGGCATGCTCAACCGCTCAGCCATCCGGCGCAACATCGACCTGATCCGTTCGCTTTATCCCCAGGTGGAGAACATCGCTCTGGTGACCGACAATACCTACGGCGGCATTTCGTTGCAGGCGCTCGTGCGCGCGGAGTGGGAGAACTACCCCGACCTGAATCTCGTGCTGGTGGACAGCCGCGAGGGGGAGGAGACGGCGTTCCGGACCTATGCGACGCTGCCGCCCCGTTCGGCCGTGATGCTCGGCACGTGGCGCGTGGGCAGCGACGGCGAATTCTTCATGCAGCGGTCGCTGAACGACCTGGTGCAGAACAACCCCCGCGTTCCGGTCTTCTCGGTGACCGGTACGGGCATCGGCGACACGGCGATCGGCGGGTACGTGCCCGAATACGAGAAAGGCGCGGAGGTCATTGCGAACCAGATCCGGAAATATTACGACACGGACGACATCGAAGACGCTCATTTCCATACGAGCAAAAGTCTCTATCTGTTCGATTCGCGCAAGCTCAAGGAGTGGAAAATCGCCGAATACGCCCTGCCCAAGGGCAGCGTCATCGAGGATACGATGGCGGCCAAGCTGTCGAAATACTCCCACTACATCGAACTGCTGGTGGCGGGCATCCTGCTGCTGGTGCTGCTGCTACTCTTCGTGACGTGGCTGCTGCTGCGTATGCGGCGGCTCAAGCTCACGCTTGAGGAGCGCGAGGGCCAGCTGGTCGTCGCCCGGGAGAAGGCCGAGGAGTCGGACATGCTCAAGTCGGCGTTCCTGGCCAACATGAGCCACGAAATCCGCACGCCGCTCAACGCCATCGTGGGCTTCTCTTCGCTGATGCAGAACGAGCAACTTTCGCAGGAGGAGCGCGCCGAGTACTGCGCCATCGTGGTCAGCAACTCCGAGATGCTGCTCACGCTGCTGAACGACATCCTCGACATTTCGTCGCTCGAGTGCGGCAAGATCAGGTTCAACTACGCTTCGGAGGACATCGTGCAGATTTGCCAGCACGTGATGATGACCACGGCCCATACGCGGCAGAGAGGGGTTGAGGGGCGTTTCGCGTGTCCCGTCGGATCGTTCATGCTCACCACCGACGCCCACCGTCTTTCGCAAATCCTGATCAACCTGCTGACCAACGCCGGCAAGTTCTCCTCCGAGGGCAGCATCACGCTGGGGGTGGAGATCGACGAGGAGCGGGGCGAGGTGCTTTTCTCGGTGGCCGACACCGGACCGGGCATTCCGCCCGACAAGCAGGATCTGGTTTTCAACCGCTTCGAGAAGCTCGACGGCAACAAGAAGAAGGGCACGGGGCTGGGCCTTGCCATCTGCCGCCAGATCGCCATGATCGTCGGGGGCCGCATCTGGGTCGATTCCGCTTACACGGGCGGCACGCGTTTCGTCTTCGCGCATCCCATCGGTATCGACCCCGGTGGAGAGAACCGCGAGGGGGGGGGGATTTCTACCCTCTGAACAGCGCAAGTCCCTCTTTGTGAACGATGCCGGCCAGCTGGTCCCCGAAGGGAAATAAGACGCGGAGAAAGGCTCCTTCGCGCCGGATCACCTCTTTTTCGTCCCCCATTTGGGCTTTATGCCGATGAAGAATTCGGCGTTCATGCGCGGCATGGGCCGGGAGAGCACCGAGAGGTACTCCTCGTTGAACAGGTTGTTGACCGTGCCTTTGAGCGTCAGGTCCGCCCACCGGAGCGAGAGACCCTTTTCGAGCGAGAGGTTGCTCATCAGATAGGGCGTAAGGCGTCCGGTGAGCGTGATGTCGTTGCTCGACATGGTGTAGCGTTCGCTGTAATAGCAGAACTGATAGAGCAGGCCCCAGCTGCGCCAGGAGAGCCTTCCGGTCGCCGTGGCCGAATATTCCGGTTCGTAGGGCAGCTGTTTGCCGACCGACCGGTCGGCCGGGGACATCGGCTCCCCCTCGTTGATCGACGGCGCCCATGAGAAGGTGCCGTTCAGGTTGATTTTCAGTTCTCTGGTGAGCGCTGCGGCCAGGTCGGCCCGGATCTCCACGCCGTAGGCGTGGACCTTTTTGATGTTCACCGGCGAGAAAAATCCCTTTGCCGTCGGCAGCCACAGAATCCAGTCGTCGATGTGCTGGTCGTACCACGACGCCGACCCCGACAGCGTGTACGCGCCCTCCTTTCCCACGGCGAACGACAGTCCGGCTTCGTAAGCGACGCCCTGTTCGCTGTTCAGGCCGGGGTTGCCGCCCGGCAGGAAGTAGAGGTCGTTGAGCGTCGGGAAGCGGTAGTTGCGCGAGACGGAGGCCTTCGCCACGACGTTGCCGCGCCTGGAAAGCAGGCAGTCGGCGAAGAAGGCAGGGATGACCGGCGACCAGGAGGTTCCGTACATGGCTTCGCGCACGACGACCGACAAGCCCAGCCGCTCCGTGGGGCGCCACTTGACCGACAGGGAGCCGTCGAGTTCGATGCGTCCCTTGTCATAGCCGACGACGGCCTTGTCGCCCTGCTGGCGGATGATGTTCTTGTCGGCGCTTTCGACGAAGTGCTGGTGTGCCGACAGCCCGGCCGTGAAGAACCATTTGCCGCCGACGGAATACTCTCCGTCAGCCTGCCCGTAGAGGGTGTTGATCCTGCTCCGCGAACGGGTCATGGCCTCCAGGATGCCGTTGCCCTTGTCGCGCCGGTAGTCGTAGGCCGTCCACGAATGCACGTATCCGGCTTTCGCCGCCGCCTTCCAGTTCCGGCGGTAGTGGTCCCACGAGAGGACGCTGCGCAGGGTGTGTTCGCGCTGGCGGTTTTCGAACTGCGTGTCGTCGGCGTAGTCGGTCGTCAGCAGGGGCAGTTCCCGGTTGGAATTGATGTACCAGGCGTTCAGCCCGAAGCGGTCGCCTTTCCCGGTGTTGTAGTAGACCTCCTGCAACACGTGCACGTCGTCGAACGCGCCGCTCTTGTTGCGTTCGGTGGGATAGTACGACCCGACGATGTTCATCTCGTCGTCGTAGATGTTCTCCTTCTTGTCGCGGTTGCGGTACTTGTAGTCGTTGGCCGAGGACTGGTAGACGGCGCGGGTTGATACCTGCCAGCGCTCGTCGCCCCATGTCAGGCGCAGGAATTCGTCGAAAGTACGGAACATGCCGATGCCCTGGATATATTGCAGCCCGAATCCGTCGGCCGCCGCCGGCGCAGTCGAGAGCTTCACCAGTCCGCCCAGTCCGCCGCCCGTCTCGCTGACCGACGAGGTTCCGTGGAGCAGCGAGGCGTCGTCGATGAAATAGGAGGGGATCATCGAAAAGTCGGTCATGCCCAGCATCGGGTTGTTGATGCGCATGCCGTTCCACGTCACCTGCGTATGCGACGGACCCGTGCCGCGGAACGATACCGTGGAGAGGGTCGCGCGGCCGTACTGCTTGACGAAAACCGGTGTGTTGAACGTCAGCGCGTCGGCCATCGAGAGGGCGATGTTCTCCTTGAGGATCGCCGAGTCGAGTTTCGTCTCCTCGACGCCGATGCTTTTCATCGGACGCCGGCCCCAGACCGGAACCTCCCGGATGGCGATGGCGCCTTTCCCGCGCCACTCCCC
>ERZ780223.3640-NODE-3640-length-11339-cov-4.927153_pt1 | contig 11339 bp, 10 predicted proteins | sample MGYA00511016_ERZ780223 | MGnify/ENA primary metagenome ERZ780223 (study PRJEB29588, sample SAMEA2159032) | human gut metagenome | biome: human gut; feature: human-associated habitat; material: faeces | place: Denmark | collected 2008/2010 ... | reverse complement strand
TTCCCAGTATTTTTTTCCAGATCCACACCTGACAGTGCACGATCAGGCGGCTGAGCAGCAGATAATAACACGCCATTCCGACCAGCAGACCGCCAAACGCAAACCCGCGCACCATGCCGTCATTTTCCCGGTATAAAAGGACAAAGACCACGCCTGTAAAAATGATCCAGTACAGAAAATCCTCCACGCCGATCCAGATATTTCCGTGCGGAAGAATCCGGCGGAAAATGCGCAGGATATCATAGAGAAAGAAAAGTCCCATTCCTACCAACACAGAGCTCCCGAGAAACAGCAGTTCCTGATAGATTGATGTGCTTACCGCCATCTACCGGAACACCCTTCCCAGAAGAGATTCCGCCTGTTTTCCCGCCGTTTTGACATCCGAATAGGTCAGGGAATCAATCCGTCCCTCAATATCCACTTCCCCTGTTTCCAGGCTCAGTCGGTTCACGTGCAGATCCTGTCCCTTGATGAGCAGCATCCCCAGTTCCGTCTCGAGCAGAATCTCCGCCACATCAAAAGACAGCACATCCACAACACCGGAAAACGCGCCGTTTCCCCGGTTTACCAGCAGGACCTTATGTGATTTTGCCGTATTATTATAATTCTTTTCCTCCATAAAAAAACCTCCCGCTTTCCTTTTCTATTAGAAAGTATATGGGAGGTTTTTCATATTATGATACATATTCAAACAAATCCTTGGCTTCTTCCTTTTTCGTCGTATCCTGCAGATCCAGCACGCGGACTTTCACGGTCTTCGTTCCAAAACCGATCTCAATAATGTCGCCGACTTTTACATTCACGGAAGCCTTCGCCGGTTTGCCGTTGATCAGAACTCTTCCGGCATCACAGGCTTCATTCGCAACAGTACGTCTTTTGATCAGTCTGGAAACCTTTAAAAATTTATCCAGTCTCATCTTCTTCTCCTTATGCCTGCGGAGCGTTCCTGCTTCCAAAGGCTCCTTTTCCCTGAAAGCAAAAAAGTGGATTCTGCAACCGCAAAATCCACTCTGCTATCTCTATATCAATAACCTAATTTTATTATACATTTTATAAAAACTTCTGAAAGTCTTATGTTTTCTGGATTTATTTAGTTTTGTACGTTCATTTCAAAATGTACAAAACCAGATAAAATACAAATCAAATGCCTTGGAGTTTTGTACATTTTAAAAAAATAATAGCAAAACCAATATTGGTGAGTTTAAGAAATATATTCAAATAAATCCTTTGCTTCATTCTTTTTTGTAGTGTCCTGAATATCCAGGACTCTTATTTTTACAGTTTTCTGTCCAAACGCAATTTCAATTACATCTCCAATTTTCACATCAGCAGATGCCTTTGCGACCTTATCGTTTATCATGACGCGACCGGCGTCACAAGCTTCGTTAGCGACCGTGCGGCGTTTAATCAATCTGGAAATTTTTAAATACTTATCTAATCTCATAATATCAACCTCCTATAATGCCGGCAAATTCTGTTTGCAAACACTTGTTCCCTGTGGTATAATAGTCCAAATAATTTTAGACAGAAAAAAAGCACCTTTTCCTTTACTTGGCGGTTTCGGATTTAGATGCTCTAGTTTTTTGTTGCTCTTTTTACTTGATATATTTTAACACACATTCGGCTGTTTGGCAACTCTTTTTTCTGTCTTTGTTTTTATTTCTAGGAGAGCTATATGAAAAAGGCAGAACGATTCTCAATCTATAGGCATTCCTTTGTCTATGGCAACAATCTCATCGTTACGAAGCAGTTTATTGTCCTTAATCATGCAGATGGCACCCGGACATTTACTGACTTTCACAGGTATGTTGAAAATCCAAATAAAAAAGTAAAAAAATTTAATGAAGATGGAAATAATCGATTCATTTTTATCAATAAATTTCTAAACTATGCATTTTTTACAATAGGAATATCTTCTCTTTCCGATCTCACGATTGATATTGGCAGGAATTTTCTTAATGCCTATGGAATGCATGAACTTCCTGATGATGACGAGTATGTTCACAGAGGAAAAGGGACCGTAGAAAAATGCATAAAAGCGGTTCTTGATTTCTATATCAATCTCACAAATGATAAATCTTCCGGCTGCAAAATTAAGAGTGCTGATTTATACAGATATATTACTGTAAGAGATAAATACGGAAAAGCAATTAAGAAGATGATTCCACAGTTTGATGTGAAATATATTCCTTCCTCCAAAGAGCCCTTCTTTCGAGATATTCCAAACAAGGCTTTTACGCTTCTTTTTGACCATATTGCAATTAACCATACAGAGCTTTTAGGACTTGTTATGCATCAGGCTTTTGCGGGACTTCGCCCATCGGAAGCCTGTAATGTAAGACGCATAGATTCTCCTCTTGGCGCAGGAATAAGAATAAGGGAAGTCAATGGAAAACTTTGCGGAGTATCCATAGATCTTAGAGATGAACTAAATCTTCGCAGTGATCTGTTATCTGTTGGCAATATCAAAAAAGAACGCATAGCAAAGGTTCCTGATATTTTTCTTTCTGCATACAAGGACGCCTATGAGATCTATATGGCATATATGGAAAATAAACCTTATGAGGCTGACTACGGTGCATTTTCAGTAAACGGACAGGGAAGAGCCATTACTTATGACAGTTATTACAACAAATTTAGGGAAATCATCAAGGAAGAAATGATTCCTATATATCTAAACAGTAATGATGACGAACTTGTTCTTTATGGACAAACCCTTATGGAACACTCACTTTCTCCTCATGTGTTCAGACACTGGTTTACGGTTCAACTTGTGTTATCTGGCATCAACGAACCTGGTATTCTTATGGCTTTTAGAGGAGACACATCTCCAGAAAGTGCATTAACCTACATCAGCAATAAAGGAGAACTTGAAAAGCAGTTTTCAAAGATCACTAATGAAACCTTTGATTACACTCTTTGGGCTGCCAAGAAGAAATATAATGAAGGAATTTAAAGATTTTATCAATGAATTAAATACAGATAAGCCTATCGACTGCATAATCACATTCTTTATAGACAATGAATGGTTCGGAGAAACTATCCGTAAAAAAAACGGTAAAATAATACTCTCTGACGAACAAATAGAGCTTTTTACGGATAAGCTAACACCCTTCCTTGGGAACAAGGATGTTTCTATATATGAGTATTTCAAGGAAAAGTTTCCTGAAACCTATAAATTATATAATATCTTCCAATCCGAAACCCAAGTAGACGAAGAAACAACGCACTATATTGTTGACTTTATGCTCTACCGGCTAAATAAAGAACTGTTTTTCTATAGCGATAATGAAATGGAAGAACTTTTATCAAATGCTACCTTTGAACTCATAAAAGCTCATGGTGATATTTTTACATTTTTTATTGCCTGGCTCAAACTCAATCACAAGACTGCATATCAAAAAGATTATGTGTTAAACAAACGCTACACGATGGATATTCAAAACGAGGCATATGATTTTGATGATTATATTTGCCTTTTGTATTATCTCTTTTCGGAAGATTACATTGAAAATAATGAGATGTTTCGGAAAGCCGCTGAATCAAAAAATTATACAGATACATGGCTTTATCTTGCACTTCACTTTATTCGTCCACTTCGAATGACAGATATGGAGAGGATTTATCATCCTATACTTCCTTATTCTTCCGAGGAAGTAATTGAAAAGATTAAAAATGACGAATTTAGCGATAATGACGCAAGATATGTTCTATTATCCATTACCAAACGCATGAACTGGCTTCCGCTTACCCCCAACAAAACAGCTTCTTCGAGTGATGTAATCCCTATAAGCTTTGATATTCCCACATCCTGCGAAACCCTTATAGGAAAACTATTTGCGCTTGCACAGGCTCACAGAAACCAAGCAGGCACACCGGATGCGCCCATTGTAAGAAAGGTAAGCACATATCAAGAAATAAACAGATATATGGGCGAAGAAATCGGTGGATTATTTCTAAATAATGATTTCAGATCCCGCTCGGCTACTAAATCCTTCCTGCAGGACATTTATATGGTTGCTGATGAAAATATCCCTGCTGACGATAGTGGATACCATGTGAAAGGATATTATCTTGCAGCCTATGTACGAAGCCACAAGGGTTCTTACGGTCATATTGCTGCTACAACTTTCGAATACCTTAAAGATGCCAAATTCAACAAACTGACACCTGAATTTGTGGCATTTGAACTGTTAGAACGAGGAGTGTTCTCTTTCATGTCCTCTATGCTGCTCAAAATGGCTGTAGGAGAAAAGTTTGATGATTTATCTCCAAGAAACCAGACAAACATTATCAAGCTAGTTGATTTAAGTCCAAAGGAAATAGAAACTGTTGTGAATACCGTAGATAGAGGAATGCAGTTTGCAAAGGAAACGATTTATAGCCTTATTACAGAAGAAACTGATATTCTATCAGTCCTTCACCGAATAGGATCTGGCGAAGCCTTCTCAAAACAAAGCGAATGCTTATGCCTTATGTCAGCGTTAGAAAAGCTGTGTCCGTATGCAACTAAACGAAACTGTATTGGATGCAAATATGAAATCAGCACACGTTCTACACTTTTCCTCCTCATAGAAGAATACAACCGCATCAGAAATCTCTATTCTTCCACGAAAGATACTCTTGAAAAGGCAAAGTATAAAAATATTCTTTTGGATGTTATTGCGCCCAAGATGGATGAAATGCTCTGCGCAATAAGAGAAAATTACGGAGAAGAAATATTTATGGATTATGAAAAGCTAATAAAGGAGAATACTTAATGAATGTAACGCTTGCAGAAAACCTGTTTTTATCAAATCTTAACTTCATAGAACTTGATTCCTTATCTGTACCTTCTGCCAAAGATCGTTTTCATGAGTTTCAGCGCGCCGGTGTCATAAAAGATAACTGCACCTTTGATGATAGCAAATGGTATACAACCAATGAATACGCAAATATTGGTCTGTATTTTGATTTCAACAGGTTCTCATACAGAAAGTATGAACTTGTCTTTCATCTTTCATTTGAGGATTTTACAGACTATGCAAAGGCATACTGTATATCCATCTTTGGCAAGAATGAGCTTATAAGCATCGAGAACACTCTGCTTGATATTAAACACTTGCTTAACAAAGGCTATGAAGAAGTCTGTGGTGAAATGTCTGATTTAAGACTATATTCTGTCAATCGAATTTCAGATTTTTTATCACTGCTTGTAATAGATGATAATGCGGAAGCAATGGAACGACTGATATCTGCCCTTGATTTCTATGCGGATATTAAATATGGCTCACAAAAAGGCTTTAACCAGCGGGAACTTGCTGATTTTGACTCATACTTTGAGTTTGATGACATCATAAAAGATTATTGGAACTCTGATATATCCCCAGAAGACCGATTCTTTTATTATCCTTTATATATTTGGTGGATACTTACTGCTGTTATCCCGCTTCGTCCCAGAGAATTTCTATTAACAGAAAGAGATTGCATATATAAAAATTCAGATGGAAGATATCACCTTAAGCTTCGAAGGAATCTGCTCAAAGGAGGAGCCGGCGGCGAATTATCCTACAAAATATCAGATGCGTACCATACGCAACCGATTCCTATTCCTGATTATTTAGGAAAAATCATTGAAAACTATATAATTGAAACAGATAAATACGAACACACAGCTATAGACACTCTGTTTGTAACGGATCCCCATTACAGGAAATGGGGACAGCATAAGCACTCTGATAGCCGTTTTCTTACATACATGAATATGAACACTATTCTCAAGTATTTTTTCAAGGAAATCGTTCATGAAAAATACGGCTATACCATTGTATATGATAACGGGGAGGTGAATCATGAGAATAAAGAAATCAGATACATACATTTAGGAGACACACGACATATAGCATTTATCAATCTTATGCAGGAAGGTGCCACTCCTGTTACTGCTATGCTTCTTGGAGGACACACGAATATTGAAATGGCAAGCCACTATTATTCAAATGTCACTCAGTTTATTGAGTGCCAGACCTATAGGCAATACAGAAAATGCATCTGCGGAGATGTTGAATACAAATTATCACATGCTGACAACCTCCCTCCTGCGGATGAATTTAAGCTGTTATCAGACGGCGGCATATGTTATTCATCACAATACCAAAACGGCTCTATTTCAGACTGTATAAATGTTTCTGGTCCTAATGGAGAAATTGGATATTGTCCAGAATGTGTTTATTACAGGAAACAAGGCACTTCCTACTTTTCCAGCGATGATATTTACAAACGCCATATCGAAGAAGACAGCAAAACACTGTTTCTTGCCGTGCAGTCCGTAATGGAAGGAAAAGGTAACACTGAAAACATAAACGAGGCAATACTAAAACTAAATTCGAGCAATTATTCTTACAAAGCTTACCTGCTGGAAAAATATGTTCATGAAGGAGAAAATAATGGCTAGACCCAAACAAATTGAGGATGATGTCTTATTAGACTTAATTAAGAAATTTTTTAATGATGAATGCCGGGGAAATATTAAGAAATTAAAGGCTTCTGAAATAGACAATATGTAATGACCTCCACATTGTAGGTTCGTGGATTTGCCTGTATACTAAAGATTGTCAAAGTCAATGGTAACAGGGATTACCGCATACAAAGGGAGGTCATCAAATGAATTATAACACAGTTTACGTAGGAATGGATGTACACAAAGAAAGTTTTACATTTTGTGCGTACACAATCGATGCCGAAAAAGGTTCTCGCTTCCAGAGAACAGAAGCTGATTACAAAAATGTTCTGAGATATCTGGAGTTTCTTCGTACCGTCTACGGAAACGATGCTAACTTCATATGCGGTTATGAGGCTGGCTGCCTCGGTTACACTTTATATCATCAGCTAACAGAACATCATGTTAACTGTGTGATACTTGCTCCAACTACGATGCTTGAGCAGCGTAGTAAAAAAAGAATTAAGACTGATAAGCGTGATGCTGAAATCATCGCCAAATGTTTGGCGCAGCATAACTACAGTCCTGTTCACATCCCTACAGCAGCAGATGAGGAAACGAAAGAATTTCTCCGTATGAGGGATGATCATAAACTGGCACTTAAGAAGGTCAAACAGCAGATCCTTGCGTTTTGTCTTCGCCACAACTATCGCTATGATGGAAATAGTCACTGGACAGCAGCACATATCAAATGGCTTAAGTCATTAAAACCTGAGGCACTTTACAAAGAAATCCTCGACGAATATCTGCTGACCTATACTGCCCTTAGTGATAAGCTGGAACGATTAGATAAGCGCATAGAGGAACTTGCTTCCAAGGATGAATACAAAGAATCTGTTAAGAAACTTTGTTGTTTCATCGGTGTCAAGACACACACCGCATTATCTGTTCTGGTCGAGGTTGGTGATTTTCATCGTTTTGCGTCTGCACAGAATTTTGCGTCCTATCTCGGACTTGTTCCGGGCGAGGATTCCAGCGGTGATGGACAGACAAGGCTTGGTATTACCAAAGCCGGAAATCGCCATGTCCGTATGCTCCTTACAGAAGCTTCTCAATGCTATGCCCGTGGTCAGATAGGATTTAAATCCAAGAAACTGAAATCACGTCAAGCCGGTAATTCGCCACAAGTTATTGCTTATGCAGATAAAGCCAATGAACGCTTAAGGCGCCGATACTACAAAATGGTTCTTGGAAAAAGCAAGAAACCCAATGTAGCTAAAACAGCGATTGCACGTGAGCTTGCCTGTTTTATGTGGGGCATGATGACTGATCACGTTGCCTGATACAGGTATAACACCGTGCTGCTAATATCAAGGCTGGGCCGCCGCTGGCGGTGCTTCGCAGCCTTGACATCATCATCCCGCTGTTATGGTGGTAATCAAGCGGATGTAAGATGGCTTGCGCCACATACATCTGGCCAGTAATAAAAGTAACAACTGAAGACATCCTGAAAGGGCTTCGGCCATTTCAAGGTTCGAGCTATCTACGAAGTAACTATGTTGGCACAGAGAAATCTGTGATCCACGCGAATAGACGATAGAACTCACGGCGGACCATTGACCTGTAGGTAGCCAATCCACGTATATCAGAGTGGCCAATGCCGGGAACTGATACTCCGAGGCTCTTTCAGGGTGCCTTCAGACAATTAAATAAATGTTTTTGGTGATTTCTGTTAATTTGTACTTGACAAGAGGTCATTACATATCAGTTAAATATATCAATGCAAATGGGTATCCGGATTATCCTGCAACCACTTTAAGGCGCACTCCTATTGCCACGAAATATATTGAAGAACTAAAAGCTACTGTAGTTGATGAACACTATGTTACATCTGTATCTTACCAAACGATCGATGCAGCGCTATTAGTAGATTCAAACCGTTCAAGAGATACACTGATCAAAGCTATTACAGACAGGGATAATTACTATAAGATGATTGCTGATTCAGCTGCACAGACCTTTGAACGATACAATACACTATCAAGAAAATATGATACCGAAGTGATTGCCCGCAAAAAATCAGAGGATACAGTTTCCACATTAAAAGAATTGAACTCCGAAAATAAAAATCGAATACAGGAACTGGAAAAAGAACTGAAAGCCTATAAATCTGTTGTTGAAACCTATGTTTACCCCGAAATTGCTAATGAATTATTAGCAAAAGAAGGTGCTATAAGACAGACGGATGAAATAATTAAAGCCGACTCACTTGAAAATGATATTATTACTGCTACAACTGACATCAAAAAGATTTCCAAATCAAGAAGCAATGTTATTGAGGGATTATTCAAACTAGAGGATTAAAATGGGAAAGAAAGTATCTGATATACCACACATGCTTAAAATGTGGGATTTTGAATTAAATACAGATGAGCCAGACAAAGTATCTGTCCATCTTGAAGAGCCAAGATATTGGAAGTGTACGGATTGTGGGTATTCCTGGACTTCTTCTGTAAAAGCAAGATACAGAAGTTCCGGCAAATGCCCATGTCATGAATCGAATAAAGTTATTATGAAAGGTGTCAATGATGCATTGACTATTGTAATAGGACTTTCTGACATGCTTGATGAGGATAACGATTTTGACTTAATCCATACACAGGGAATTGATTCGTCTATATCTGTTAATCTGTACTGCCGGGAGTGTGGCAGAAAATGGTCCGCGATGCTTAAGTCACAGGTAAAAAAAGACGGAAGCGGTGGCTATATTGTCGCCGGATGTCCCCATTACAACACTGTCAAACGTCAAAAGGTCAACGTCCCATTCTGTAATGAAGTAGAATCCATCTATCGCTTTTGGGATGATAATAACCCACTTGATCCACGCAAAACAAAGTCAAACTCTACCCAAAAAGCTCATTTTTTATGCAGAAACTGCGGATATGATTGGATTACGGAAATTCGAAGCCAAACCAGAGGTACCGGCAAATGTAAATGTTGTGAATTGCAACTTGTAACAAAAAAAGGCTACACCGATGTTTTTACCCTTATTCCAGACTCCAGGAGATATTTTAATTTCGACAAAAACAAGAATATTGACATATATTCCATTCCTCTTAGAAATTCAGATATTCCAATAAACTGGAAATGTCCAGATTGCGGATATGAGTGGTCTGCTCCTTTGGCTTCGCGCATAGATGGAAAGAAGGGTTCTTATACATTTAGAGGTTGTCATCAATGCTATTTACATAGTGTAGACCGTATTACTCCGGTAGCTTCTATACCTAAGTTAGTAAAATATTGGGATTTTAAGAGAAACAAAGGGATAGACATCAACCTTACTTCTGCCAATTCCTATAATTCTGTCCATTGGAGAGATAAAGCATGCGGATATGAATGGGAAGAAAGCATTAAAGGATTCAATGGCAGAGCTGATGGATGTCCATTTTGTGTAGGAAAACAGAATGCCATAATGCTTGGTAAGAACGATATCTTTACTATATGCCCCGAATTGGCTTCTATTTACGATTTTGAAACGAATGAACACAACGGTGTTGATATATGCTCTTTAGCACCTAATTCAAAGATTGAAGCTCATTTTAAGTGTAAGAAATGTGGTAATGAATGGGATTCACCTATTGCCAATAGAACTAAATTAAGAAATGGCAAGCATGTATTTGTTGACTGTCCAAAATGTAGTAACAAACTATTTAGAAAAAAGCCATATTCCGAAGAATATCCAGACCTTGCGGCAATGTACAGAAATGATCTAAACCATGTCAAATTGGATTCCATCAAAGGTGCAAAAGCTATTAACTATACTTATTATCATTGGAAATGTCTCATTTGCGGCGAAACCTTTGAATCTACCTTGGGAACAATGACACAATCACACAACACCCCAACAAAGGGATGCCCATACTGTTCTCATACAAAGGTTCGCAAAGGCGAGAGTTTTGGGGACGTGCATCCAGAGCTTATTGAAGAATATGATCCAAGTAATGAAATTGATATATTTAAAGCCTTTCCTAACGGAAAAGAGTCTGTAAAATGGGTCTGTAAGGATTGTGACCACACGTGGGAAGCTACATTTGCCTTGAGGCACATGGGTAGTGGAAAGTGTCCTGAATGCTATAAGGTAGGACGCAATATAAAAGAGGAATGTTTTGCAGCTATATATCCAGAGTATGTTGAATTATGGAGTTCTGATAATGAACGGACTCCTTATGATACCTTTTACACATCAAATCTTTGGATAAAATGGAAATGCGCAAAATGCAATGGTATATACGGTGCTAACATAAATGATATGGTTAATGGAGTTACCAAATGTCCATATTGCAGAGGGACCAAGATACTTGCTGGTTTTAACTCATTTGCTCATAATCATCCCGAATTATTAGATGAACTCGATGAAATAGATAATTATTTACTACCAGTAACTCCGGATGAAGTTTCTGATGAGTCAAGCCAAAAATTCTGGTGGACATGCAAGAAAAACACAAAGCATAAATATCCTATGTCACCAAAAACGAGGTTAATGTTTCAGAAACGCAATAGAGAGCCTTGTCTATATTGTAGAGGACAAAGACGTAAATTAAACCATTTTGTTGAATACAATCCCAAAAAGCAACAATAAGACCGCAACCATTACGGCTACGGTCTTATATATTGCTATTTAATCTCCAATTAACCAATCAATAACCCAGCTATTATCAGTAAGTTTTGTACATTTTGGGTTTTTCAAGGCTAAAAATTTTTTTGGGTTATCTATCTCTTAGGCGTTGATCATATCCTTTAAAGCCTTACCAGCCTTGAACTTCGGAGCCTTGGAAGCTGCGATCTTCATGGTAGCACCTGTCTGCGGATTTCTTCCCTCTCTTGCTGCTCTCTCAGATACCTCGAAGGTTCCGAATCCAAC